>ENA-ORNK01001296-ORNK01001296.1-human-gut-metagenome-genome-assembly--contig:-NODE-1296-length-20928-cov-2.578738_pt1 | contig 20928 bp, 40 predicted proteins | sample MGYA00242115_ERZ509022 | MGnify/ENA primary metagenome ERZ509022 (study PRJEB26280, sample SAMEA2338690) | human gut metagenome | biome: human gut; feature: human-associated habitat; material: faeces...
ATCCTCGGCGATGTCTATAATTTTACCGCGAACATCTTTTATATCGTGCTGGTAGCACAACTTCACCCTGCGACCGTTATCTCCCGATATAGAATTAATGAAAGCTCCTTTAACAACTATATCGTTGTAGCTGTCTTCATATCCGAAAGTGGAAGCATAGGCTTTTACGTACAAATGCTCACCCTCTCGCCGTATGTCCTCGGCTTTAAATTCTAAGCTTTTATATTCGATATTGCCCATATTAAAGTCACAATGGGCTCATACGATTACTCGCACAAGCCCATCGATTTGTTGTTTGCGTTCATGGAATTTGGTTTGCATCTTTACAAACATTAGCTCTACCACAAAAATAGGATGCTATTGGGCCGATTTTACATGATTTTCACCCAATTATCGGGAGTTAATCAGAGGATTTGTGTATAACCTCACATTTGCACCCGATTTTGACTGTATTTTTGTCAAAACAAGATATATGAAAGCTAAAGCGTGGTTAATATTAAAAGCGGTCAAACTGTGGTTGGCTGTAGCTTTATTATGGTTGATTGCTGCAATATTGTTTGTAGCACACGTCGCCATAGGGATAATAAAGCTAATCTTCATAATCACTCTATTTCCCCTAACATGGGTCGTATATGTGCTGGACCGGAATATTTACAACAGGATAAAAATCCAGTTAGAAGAGCTTCTGCCTTAATTCAGCAATCCTATTAACTCTTCTTTCACCTTTTCAAATATGGGCTGCGGTAGCTCCATTTCAAGGTCTTTCAATAGTTCCTTGATCTTCTTTTCCCGTTCCAATGCCTTGCATGTCGGGCACTTTTCTCTACAATCACACATAATCAATGGTTTTTGCATTTGCAATCACAGCAAATGAATTTGTGTACATCCTTCCATAGGGTAGAATTCATATCTCCTGTCAAATAGGCGACTTCCTCCCCTCCCATGTTAAGACCGAAGGTCTCCGCAATATCGTCTACCATGTGCCGAATTTCGTGCTCGAAAGAGTTTAAAAACTGAGCCTGGGAAGAGTGCAGCCCGATAACCATTACCGTGCACTTTAGCCTCTTATTGGAGTAAGTGAACCCGGTATCCATGTCGCATTTCACAAGGTTGCTATAAACCCTGTCCCGGATGTCGTCGGGGCACTCCACATCTGCGAGACTATCCATAATCTCGTCCACATGGTAGCAAGTCACCGCGAAGAAAATATCCAACCTCCAGTCATACTTTTTTATGTGAATGGCGCTCCTTTCCATAGGTATCGTTCCACTTTCTTTCGATCATCCTTCTCTGCTTTCTCGGAATGCCGGACTTATCGAGATTCGACACGAACCCGGCAACTTTATTAAAGTCCCTTTCCGGCATATCGCTTAATACCTGAATCGGATTTTGCCCGGCAAGCATCTTGAGTACATATTTGAACATAGCTTTAGGCTTTTTTATCCGGAAAAATCAGGATACACAAAACATCTCTTTCCTGTGATCCGTTTTCCAGGAATTCCAATACCTTATTGGCGGTATTCATCAATTCCACACCATCGTTGGTTGTGGTTTGCGCTACTTCTATAGCGAATTTTCTGAGTTCTATACTGTCCATAGCAAATAGTATTTTAAGGAAAAGGGGCGCTTCACTTCCAAAGCGCCCCCCGCCGGTTACAGAAACTCCTCCCACATCAAAGGTTCACCTTTGGCGATACAGTCGGCATAGTACCTTGTAAGGGCAATGCCATCCTCCCCGTCCGGGTCGTCAATGTACGCCTTGATATATTGAAGGATTTGCGCCTCCGTGGAAAGGGGTTTAGGGTAGAAATCCGAATAGGCCATATTGGCCACGTACATACAGTCATGTCCCTTAGCTTTCTCAATGGTTACCCCATTGCGCTCCAAGAGCTCCTTGACCTGTTCGTGCGTCCAATGATGCGACGTACCATCGGCATTCTTCATGCGTTTTGGATTGGTCGCATACTCTGCGAGCTTCGGAGAAAAATGCCACCCGTAATGCGACAAATACTCCCTCATTCCTTCCGGAATGCGCTCATAAGTATCCAGCCTGTCCATAGCCTACCTGCGTCTGTACCGGGAATACGGACCCGTTCCACGAACACCGCGACGTTCGCCGTAATCATCGTCGTCGTCATCGTCTTCTTTCCACGGTTCACGCATGCCGTAACCTCCGCGACCCGATCCGGAATAACCGCCACGTTCACCGTAACGGCCTCCTTCCATCTCTTCGCGCATGTCTTTACGACCTTTGCGATATGCTTTTTCAAGCATCTCGTCCATCTGCTCGTCGTCCCCACTGAAACCCCGAGCGATGCCAATTGCATTCCATCCCATAGTTTATTTGGTTTTTGTTGTTTCAGGTTTGAGAAGGCTCTTGATGTCGTTCAGACTAGGAACAGCCTTCATTAGGTTTTTGATCTCTGTCAACTCGCTGTTCAGCCTCTTGATTTCCTCGTCCTGCTCCCTCGTTTTTGCATAGGACGGATCGAGGTCTTTGAGGATTTGATCGTAAGCCGACAAATTGGCCTTGTGCCGGTCGAAAGAATTGATTATGTCCGAACTCTCCTTCTGACCCGCCGTGATGGCTGGCATAAGCCCCTCGCGCGTCATGGAAACCGTAAGACCTCCTTTGGATTCTACGTCCATGTTGGCTCTTACACCCCACGATTCGTTGTTATCGAGCACAATATTGATGTATTGCTGCTGGAATGGGGTTAGCTGGCCCGGAGTGGGCTGCGGATAGTAAGGAATTCCCACCTCTTTGACCGTGGCCACATAAAACTTCGGCGTTTCCCTCGTATCGAGAACATATACGGAGCTTCCTTTTCTCAAATTCTGAAACATGGTTTTTGATTTTTGGGAAAGCGCAGGGGGATTGCTCCCCCATTGCTTTCTGTTTTTACTTTGAACTTTTACTTACTACCTGCTCGGCGCTGGGGGTCGATGCCGTCGTTGTTCCGGATGTAAACTCCAGGAACCGGATCGTTCCCGTTCGCTTGTTGATGTAAGCCAGACGCTCGGTACTTCCAGTGACATCGCTTCCTGTAACCGGATTGTCGTTGCTATCCACAACAGGGACTTTTGATGTACCTGTGGTCGAGCCGTTGCTCGAAACGGTAGATTGTCCGTTGTTGGGTATAACTACGGCAACGGGGAGCGATTCTCCGCCAGCCGGAGCGTCCGCGTGAACTTTGAGTAATACGATGCTTTCGCAGGGTAATGCATTGTAACAAGCCGGGTTAATGCCGTAATCAACACTAACGTCGGTCAGTTGCACTGCATTGGTCGAGAGTTCGTAGATGCCCCCGATATCGACTCTCCGTATTGCCGGTTGCGGCATTACCGGAAGCTGGGGCATCCACCAATAAGGGGAAAAGGGGTTACCAAACATATGCTACCTCCTTCCTTATTAGCAACCGCACGAACCGAGTGTAGAAGCGGCAAACGGATTGACGTTGATACCATAGTTTACCGGCACGAGGTTACTCATGGCCGGAACATACGGAACGGTTACGGTTGCAGGCTGTTTGCACTCGATAGCGGACAGACGGTTGCTCAGATCACTCAGGGCAGCGTTGACAGGAGCGATGGTCTGCGCGGATACCTGTGCGAAATACGCGTTCTGATGCTCCTGAGACAGTTGGTTGAGCAGCGTTGAATTGCGTTCGCGCAGTGCGTCGATTTTGTCCTGAAGCGCCTGATTCTGCATCTGGTCGAGTTTGCCGATGATGGCGTTGGTGTTGGCCGTTCCTGCATCGCGCAAAGCGAGCGTGTTTTGGTTTGCCGTACCGACCAGCGTGTTGGTTTGGTTGCAAACGGCAAGCTGGCCTTCATAGCCCTGGCGTTCGATAGCCGTGCGGACATTGCAGCAGCATTCTGCGATCTGGGCCGAAAGCTGACAGTTGCCGGCCTGAATGGCATTGATAACCTGCTGGCCTGTCATGCCGATCTGCCCGGCCACCTTGTCGATCGATCCCTGAAGATTGCAGATTGCACCCTGAAGCTGGGTTGTCGAGCAGTTCAGCGAAGATGCGAGCTGGTTGATGGCGGTACCGTTGCCCTGAATGGCATTCATCAGAAGTTCACGCCCGGCATCGCCGTTAAGCTGTGCGGGGAGACCGTTTGCGTTGTTACCGAAGCCGTTGCCACCGAAACCACCCCAGCAGAAGAACAGCAGGATGATCCAGATCCACCAGCAACCGTCGCCACCCCAGGCTCCCTTATTGTTGTTGCCGTTCATCAGCGCGGCTACAAGGTTCGGGTCCATCCCCTTGTTCTGCATCAGGGCCGGAAGCATAGAGGCAATGCTGGAATTGCCACTGTCACCGAACATGAAAATATCTTTGTCCATAAACTTTGAAATTGATTGGTTGACACCCACTAACGTAGAGTGCTTCACGATAAGCTTATGGAACAAAACTAACAAGGTGCCTCCCCACGGGAAAACACCTTGCAAATACTTTGTAATATTAAGAATTACAGATTTTTACATGTAAGGATTAAATGGTTCCATTGCCAATTTTAACTGCTTCAGAGTATTTGATTGTTCGCCTTAAAAGCTTGGGCTTTATTACACTTCTTGAAATTTTACTCCAAATACTTTGTTTTGATTTTCCTGCTATTTTCGCTGCCTGGTCATAGGTAACATCCACATCCAATAGCGCCATTAATACCCTTTTCGCTCCGTCTAAGTCATCCTCTGACAGATGCTCGAAGCAACCGTCATCTATCATGTCGGCTAGCTGTCTAAGTATGTCTGACGTTTTACCCATCACACAACATTATAAACTACTGAACACATACAATTGATTAGATTTCCCGCAGAGGCTCCAAAGCGTATATCTCTCGGATATTCCATTTTCTCACCTTCAGGATAAAAATATTCTTGTTGACCAACGGTAACGCCATCCATAACCTGATGTCCGGGACGGGTGTTGTGACCGCTTATCATCCACGTCTTAGTGTATTCAACACCTAATGAATCTATGGATAATTGTCTGGCCACGGATGAGCAGGCCAATGATTCGAATTGCACAATCCTGCGAACTTGCCACAATTCAGCCGTATTCCATTTTTTTACAACAACATCCCTCATATTGCGTGTCACTGTTTCGATGCTTTGCCCCTCATTCTGCATCAGGGTAACATACTCTTGTACCTGCTTAACAATCCACTCCTTTAAAGTGCCTGACACCATACTTATTTTCGTTCCGGAATATTGTTCTATAAAATCATATAGTCCTCTCTCCCATCCAATACTCCGATCATTTTTCTGGCCGATCTTTTCCCGAAATTCATCATCTGCCACTTGAGGCCCAATGTTTAAATATAGTTTGCGAAAGAACGAAGCAAGGTACTGTTCTCTAACTTGAATCAGATCAGGAACAAGGTTCACAGGCAGTCCCAACAAAGCACCCATAACCTTTTTAACCTCCTTCGATCTTTCTGCTGCCAGAATTTTTTCATACGGACCCGACATTCGAATAACCTTGATTATTCGGTTTAATCCTTGTTGTCGTTTGGCGGGGGTTATTTTCATATATACACCTTATTCCGGTTATTGCTTAGGCGGTATATGCTCCGTACTTCCGGATACGGTACTATTGTCGTCGCCAGACAAATATTGTTCTGAAACCAAACTTTCCGTAGGTTTTCCTGGCATCACATTTATGGGGAAAATAGGCTCATTGGCCCATGATTCATCAATTGTATCGAGCTCTAAAAGTTTAGCCCGGTCATTATATGATCGGTATGATTTGTCATAGGCGTTCAGCATCTCTGTAACATCCTTCTTTAGCTCGTCAATTTTATCCGTATTAATAATCCAATGTTCGCCATTCTCAAAGCGACAAAACTTGGTATACTTCTCCAAAAAGTCCTCCGCATAAGGAATTCCAATGTTTTCGATGAGAATTTTTTTTGCGGCAGCCTGGTTGTCATAAGTAGTCTCGCTCTTATATAGGGCATAAGGATACCCGTACACAAAGCACAGTGCAGATACAGCAGAATCGGAGCTATCCAGTAATGCCAGATTTACAGGCGTGTCACCCAACAGATGAACATCTATAGGAGACCTCATGTAAGAGATGTGCCGACCGTCCCTGCGTTGGTTCAAATCTTCTTCTGTGTTTTGTTTGGCAATTTCAGTGGGACCGCCATGGGTGATATCTTCTTTGGGGGTAACAATGGCAGACACCCCACCTTGTTGGATGGTTGTATTCTGCCTTTTCAGGCCGTTATCGATAATGTAAGTTAACTTGGCTGCTGATACCAGAGGGGATAGTCCGTAATTGGTAGTAACATCGGGATTGTAAGCCCGGCTAAACATTACATTTTTAGGGGTAAGCTCTGAATTGAGGGTTAAATTTGATGATAGCGTAAACCCGCTTATGGGAGTAAATGGACCGCCTCTCACAATGAATACTTCTTGTGATGGCATTATATACTGACTGATGAATTGACCTGATTTGAGACCAACCCCCTCCATGCCGTAAACAAAAGCATCCCCCAAAACAAGCTTGTTGATTGCCCATGCTTTTATGAATTCCTTTTGGCTTTCTAGGTCATTGGGGTTTCTCAGAAGATCAATAGACCAATGCGAATCAATAACATTGTTGTCTTTATCATTTAGCTCTGCATACCTGACAGCCTTTGCAATAGCATCTGCGCACCTGTTAACAATCGAGAACACAGCATAGTTTTGTTCGTAAATTCGAACCAATGAATGCCTGTCAACCTTTGGGAAGTCAATAAGGCGTGAATTCATGTAAATACTCTCGTCAAGCTGCCGGAAGTATTCATTATCCTTGTTTGTTTTATCAGGAAAGTATCCTTTTCGCTCAACTTGCTTTTTTCGCCCCCAAAACTTTATCATACTCATATCCATTTCGTGTTAAGTGTGTGAAAATCCCATAGCGAGCCCCATCCATAGCATGATTGAAGGCGTCCATAGGCTCGTTATCCAATGTGCCGTCTTTTTTTACCAGCCATTTGTAGTTCTTCTGTTCATTATGAATGTTAGATGATTCAGATGTGTAATAGATGTTGAAATACTGGACAAATTGAATCTGATTAACCACCGATCCTGCACCCTTGATAGCAGGATAAGCAGATATCCCGTATTGCCGCAATTCCGCAATAGACTTCTGCTCTGCGGAATCACAATACACCTCTGTTAGACAATGATCTATTGAATTTATTTGTTTTAACAGGGATTGGTAGTATGGGGAAAGGCCGATAGCTTTTAATGCCACGGATAACTCATCTCTGTTTACTTCCGATCCATCGATATAGATACGCTCATGATGATAAGCAATAGAATGCGAGCCATCGTTAAATAATTCTGTTTTTTTATTGCGATAATCCTGCTTTATTAAATTGGCGATATCGGCATTTTGGAGCCCTTTTAGATAGGCAACTTCATGCAAATAAATACTGTTGCTCCTTTTGTCGAAACATATACGAATAATGGCCGTTGGATCATTCACAAATCCAAAATCAACCCCATACCAAGTGTATAGATCGGAAGGATAGGATGTGATTCTGCACCAATTTTTATAGATTACGCCCTCTGCCATCTTCAAGGGCATTCCCATAAAAATATGCTCGTATTTTTCCGGGTCTTTTTCTTTAACGCCTTCGGCTACACGTAAAAATGATTCGTCAAGATTTTCGATGTTATCCAGGTAGGTAGTGTGAATGTAGGTGCAATCATCATGCACCCCATTAAAGTTAAATGGAACCCCCCTGTCTATAAAGAACCTACGAATAATAAAATGCTCTTCGTCAGGAGCATTTAAGATAACTATAACATGAATGTCTGCATTTTTCTTTCGAATCGAAAGGTCGATCTTATCGAAAATAGTCTCATCGGTTAATTCTTCCGCCTCATCCAGTACCCATCGGGTTACTCCGGATATAGATTTTAATGATGCCGTTTGGTTGCCGGAAGATGTTCTGATTCCACGAAACAATATACCACTGCCAGTTTGCTTGTTTACGACTGAAGCTTTCGTTTTATAAAAAATAGGCGCATAATTCATTAATTCGACCTTTTCCCAGAACTCGGGAATAATCGATATTTCCGCGCTCGTCATCGTGTAACGAGTGAATAATGTAAGCTGGTCAGGATTGAAAGTATTGCAAACCTCGTTCGTTGATTCGGCATGTGATTTAGCAGACCCTCGCCCACCCATGACGATACAGTACCTTGTTGTCAGATTAAACAAGGGTGCGTATTTGCGACTGTACGTTATTTCCGTTACGGGATTACTGTGCATCATCACACAGAAGGTTTAACCAGCCTACTTAAAATTGATCTGAGGCGGCTGGATGTTTATATTCATATTTTGTGTAACCGAAGATTTTTGATCGTATCCAAGCATTTCTGAGATGCTGTCCAACGACTTCTGCTTATCGTAAAGACGAATCTTGACCCACTCTTCTTCGATGGGCTCCCCTTCTTTCGTATACCTTGTCGTTTTTTTTGTTTCAACACTCTGGATGCACGCTTTCTCTTCGTCGGATAACTCCTGAAAGTCTTTTAGCTCCATCCATCCGTTCCGAAGTCGGGAAAAGTTTGAAAAGGCGATCTTTTGATGCTCTCGTATGATTTGGAGGGCTGATATACCTGCGGCTTCTGCGAGGTTGTTTTTGAGGTAATCTATCCTTTGGGTAACCTTTGGGTCGTCCATTAAAATTGAAGCAGCGTTCCAAATAGCATTATCGCTCATTTTCGAGCAGTTATATGCAAAGCGGTAAGCCTCGGATGCATTGCCGCATTCGAGGTATTTTAGGACGAATTTTTCTTGCTTTATCGTTAATTTAGGCATGTCACATGAAAAATATATTACCGCCTAAAACCTTAATCACCCTAGATAAAACATCGATCTTCACGGTCTTTCCATTTTCTATATTTTTGACGGTAGACCAATCAACACCACTCTGTTTGGCAAGTTCGTATGTAGACAAGCCTTTTTCACGCCTCTTTTTTGAGACGTATTGAGAAACTTTTGACTTGGTGTCGATCACACTTTTTGTTAGTTCATGCTCCGTCACAATTCCCATATAGTGTGTTTTTACAAAAATAGTTTGTTTATAAGGGCATTTTACCTGTTTTTAGGGCAACTATCGGAATTTCACCCGATAATTACTTTGCGATATCACGTACACAGCGAACAGGAAATCGGCGGCCGACGTCGTAGTAACCCACGTACGCATTATTGCAGCCGAAGAGCAAGCCGTGTGATTTCAAACAGGCGCCTATGATGGACGACGAGGACCAGTATAAACCACAACGCACCATAAGTACATCCCTCTCGTCATAATGACCGCGAGCCGGAAGGAAAATAGACCCTTTGTGATCCGTGTTATGATTCCCGCCGAACCACCTGCCTTTTAGTTTTTCATCCCATGTTGAGCCCAGATCACATAAAGCCTTCCATTCGTCTGCGGTCGGTAAGCGCTTACCCTGTTTTTGGGCGTCTTCTATTGCCTCTGTCCAAGTGAAATAATGATGACCATTCTTTTCTGTACCACCTACCGAGATATTATCTTTATCCCAAAGCAAACCGCAAAGCTCAATCGAATCATTATCCTGTGAGGTGAAAACGGGCGGATCTACTTCGATCACGATAGTATGCGAATCCCCTTCTTTGGAGTTGTAGAGCATCTGATGAATCTGGTCTAATTCAAACTCTAAAGGACTGCTATCATAGACGCGCTTTAGATTGCCATTGGTGACAATAAAGCCGTTCGATACTTTTTCTATTGAGATAATCTTTTTCATCATTCTACTTTTAGTCCAATTTCAACCGCATTTATTGCTGTTTCTCCTATAGGGTTTGTCTACCTTTAGGACAATTTGCCATCTTACGAAATACGGGATCGGCATCGTATTTATCCCTATAGGCTGTAAGATAATGCGTCAACGTTGAATGATCCCTGTTTATCGCGTTGGCTATTTCGATATACGTTAGGTTCTGCCGCCTTAATTCGTATACGAGAATGATTCTTGCCCGAACGAGTGGATAGTATCTGCTTTTACTTCTAATCTCTTCAAGGGAAAATCCGGTTACCGCTTCAACCTTTCGGGCAACTTCATTAATGATAGCCTCAGTAATCATCTCAACTCACATGTTTTAAAATCCACCGTCAACCGGTAAAATCCCAGCACATCCGATCCGATAAGTCCTCTTACGTTCTTTCCGGTAGCTCGTCTTAGACTGGTCATGTCCTGTACCGCGAAGCTGGCCGAATACGGGACGCTGTCGAGCGTGAACGGGATTCTTCCGGTGGTCTTTAGAGGGATCGAGGTTCCGTCTACGCCGATTACCTCTAAGCCGGTAGCCATGTAGTAGATTTTCGCTTCGTCACAGAGCTTTTTATCCAGCATAGATGTAGACGCTCCGGTGTCTATTAAGAATAGCTCCCTTTGGCCGTTTATCGTGGCGTAGACGAAGGGAACACGGTCGAAGATGATCTTGCCCGGCTTGGTCTTGTTGAGCTCACAGGCAGAGAAAATAGTGACTGCGATAAGGGACAGGTAAAGTAGCTTTTTCATATTTCAGGTTTTTGTTATTTTTGCATTACCAAATTTCATATTGGCTTTGGGTTTGGGTGATAAGTAGGAGGGTGAGGCGGACACCCTCCGTTTTTCAGAACTCTGACCGCTTTTCTTCGATCAGTTTACGTAACTCTTCCTTCATTTTTTCTATCTCGTGGCTCCGCTCCATGAGTTCCCGTATCTCTTCGTCACTCATTCGAGGACATCCCCTCAGCCAGCTATCGAAGTTTGGGGAAGGTATATCGAGAGTTCCGCAGTCCATACAGTAGTCGTACCACTTGACAAACTCTTCTCTCGGGACATTCCGATCCACTGCGGTGCGGATGGTATTTATATTCACGAAGTAGTCACCCAGCTCGATAACACCTCCGACTTCATCACCTATCCAGAAATCCGGATAATAATCGAAGCCGTACATCTCGCAAAAGGCCTTCAGATAGGCGTTGCAGGCGTTTATATAGTCTGATTTAAGGCTCATATGATTTTTATTGTTTATGCCTGCGGCGTGATATTTTCAATGTGTTCTTTTGTCTTTTGATTCTGTTCGGAGATATACTCACCGAAATACTCGTCTACAGCACTCTCAAGCTCCTCCAGGCTGTTGTATCCATTGTAGGGGCCTTTCGTTTCTTCGGTCATCCTCTTTTATTTTTTCGCCTTGCGGCAGTTTGTTTATTCTCCCAGCATTGAATCGGCTGTGGCTCGCACTAAATACGGGTGCCAGTCCAAATAATCCTTTTGCGGATCACAGACAGAATCAATTAGACACTCGGCAGACATAACCACGCGTTGCCAACAGCCGCAATCAGCTTTTTTATAGCGACGCTTAATAAATTCAAACAGCACGAGCCGGTTGTCCACATCTTCGGGATCATAACCTTCTTCATCGGCTACCTCTTTGCGAATTTTGAGTAGTTCAAGTTTGTCTGGATCGTCGTCATCCCATTCACTCCAACTCTCTTCATCGCTCCATTTATTCCCAAACAGCGATTGTAAGGGCCTAAGAAGATTATACACTCGCTCAAAATCATTTTCATCGGCTTTCGCCACTCTAATTGTTGACATAGTCGTTTATTTTTCGCCTTGTGGCAGTTCTTCAATCGTCACCCTCACAGGGCGGCAGGTGTGACTCTCTTTCTCGTAATTGCCCCACGAGGATTGGCCGATGAAATCTTCAATACACCATTCCTCGTTCGGGCGTAGTGACCATTCTACGGGTTTCCCTTCCGGATCAAACACCGCCCACATTTTGATTGTTGTGCTCATGGCTATTCGTCTGTTTTGTTTTGAATCCTATCGGTTTGGGCTCATTGTGTGTTTTTACCAACAGCCCCGAACCGGACGGGATAGTTACTTTTTTGTACCGGAATACTCCCGACTTGGTTTGGTATCGGTAGAGCTCATACCACGTATCGCCGTAAGTCGCAACCCCGATATACTCCCATTGTATGCGTTTAAATAGTCTCATCGATAACCCTCCAATGCTTTTTCAATCAACTTTCTGTTTTCCGAGTACTGAATCGCGAAGTCAGCATACCTACTATCCCCGGTGTGCGTGTTGTCCAGGTCTTTGAGTAGATCGTTGGTTTTCTGCAAGGCTTCCAGCAGTTCCGGGGCGGCGGCGATAAGACGGGCGTTGGCCAACGACTTGAATATTTTCTGTATAGCGACATTGGCGACTCTTGTTTCGGGTTTCTTATCTTTTTCTATTACCAGCTCTTTATGCTCATGCCCATAACAACAAATCTTCCAAGGTCCCGGCGTGCCTTTAAATTGCGGTTTCATCACTTCACCAGTTTAAATTCGTAGACCCAAACAAATGGATTTCGCTCCCATGTACCGCGGCCGCTGATTTTGTTGATGAGGCTTGCGAAGGCTGCACGGGGGTTGTCAAAGTCGTCAACTATGCGACCTTCGCTATCCCGGTAATAATATCTGCCATCAAGAACCTGAATACCTTCTTTCATGCAGTCCTCATCGGTTATATCCTGTAACCGCTCAGAGCGGACAGAAGTGATGCGGATTTGGTGTTTGCATGCCTCGGCTCGAACAAACATCTTATTATTCCAGCCTGCCATATTTTCACACGATGAATAAGGGCTTTCTGCCGGATGTACGCCTACATGATTGCGACACGATTCATTGTCTAATTCTTGATAGCGCTGCGCCACGGCTACGATCTCGCCGACTTTATAGGGAGGCTGACAAGGATAGTCTTTCGGCTCCATGTAGGCGATATCATCCGGATCAGGCTGCCGATTCATTATCCGTCTGGTCACGGTTTTCTGCCATTTGAGAACCGCCTGCGTCAAGCCGTATCGGTCGTTAAACATTATCTTTTTCATCTTCTTCTCCTGTTATGCCCGAAGGCGGTTACTTTAATCGTAGTCCATGAAATCATCTTGAAAAACAAACTGACGGCAATCCTTATCCCACATTATTTCCTTTCCCTTCTTGAAGAAAACACCACTGTGCTCGTCGAATAATGCACATAAACCGATTTGGGTGGGTTCGTCAGAAGCATAGTTTTTGTTGTTGTACTCCTTGTATGTCTCAAGGTCACTAATGACAGGAGCAAGAATCTTCTTAGTGTCGTCATTCTCGTACACCTCCATGAATAGGAATGTTCCGCTTTGATACATGTCCATGCCTGCAACATGATCTCCTTCGACCAATTGATTCATAATATCCAAAGTCAAATTCGGATTCTCGTAAAATTCCTGAGTAAAAAAATCTTTTCTTTCCATAGTTTTTATTGTTTTAGTTACTACTTTCCGTGTTCGATGGGACGACAGGCAAGAACTTTTAAATCATGGCTATCGTACTCATTTGCAATTACTATAGCCCATTCATTATTACCTACATAAGAGCCAATGCCCTTACGCCCATTGCAAAACAACACAAGTACATCATTTTGATCTTTCGGCAACCCATCCATCACGCTGATCCATCGATAGGCCTTTTCCAGGCCTCTGCGGTATCCGAAAGCGTCACCGGCTAGGAAAGCGGCGCTTGCTTCGATAATAATGTCTTTATTCTGAAAAGCCTGTTTGCTTTCGGCGTACTCTCTGGCCGCTTCTTGGGGTGTTTTCATCGCTCGTAAGGATTTTCAGGTAAGGTGTTCACGTCGATTGCCAGTCCGGCGGAAATCAGGCCCCGGTAGTCGAACATCCATTCATGGAATTTGTCGAACACCATAAGCCAATCGGAATCCATACAGCCTCCTACTGTATAAAGCAAACCGGCTGCGTCAAATTCTATGAAATGCCCTCTATCATTAAAGACATCAAGCGGCACAAACTTTTCCCCTCTGTGGGTGATCTCTTCGGTGAGGTCGGACATCGGGCGAAGGATGGGGCCAACTTCCGTGTAATCATGGCTCTTGTCAATCAGTTTCTGTGCTGACAATAAATTCACCAACTGTAGGTATACTCCACGTCCTTTATCTTGGAATACCAGTCCATACGGCAGATACCCGCAAATATCTTTCAGTTCAAGTGTTTTCATCTCTCTTTATTTTTGAAGTATTGTACAATCTCTTCGGCGGTGGCTTTGCGGGTGGTCATCCAGTGATAGGAATAGCCGTTGATCTTGTCTGACGTGCACTTGAACATTCTTCCTTCTTCCACAAACCACTGTTCTCGGTCGTTCTCGTCATTCATCGCCGCCAGGGCTTTGAACAGCTCGGTGTTTTCGCCGCAGTCGATAGCATCGTAATCGCTCTTAATTATTTCATGGACTGCCTCCCCGTATACATATACTCGATTTTCACTAGTCAGCACAATAACGCCATCGTTACGGAGATATTCGAGCCTGTATCCAATCCCTTCCAGCCACTCGATCAACTCTTTTCGCTTCTCCGGATTCTCAACCCGAACAAAGCAGGGGGTAGTGAAGGTCATCGCTCGTTGAGTATTTGAAAGAAGTTTAAAAGAAATTTACAGTCTGAAACAGGACAATTGCAGCCAAAGCCAATGATATTTATCTTATCACACAGTGCTCCTTTGTCGTTAAGGACAGGATGTTTTATCGGGCAGCTTTCCCGAAACGACTCCACCGCTCTTGCCTTCACTTCCTCTATCTTCTTCCTCTGGTCGTCGATTACCTTTCGGGCCAACTCTTCACGCCTCTTGGATTCCTCCAACTCTTTGCGGTAGCTGGTAATTTCCTCATCCCTCTCATCAATCATCTCGCTACAAGTATCGTTCATCATTAGTTGGTAGTGATGTAGGTCATCCTGATACTGTTCTTCTGCGTCCTGTTCGGCAAGCTCAACGACCTCGGTAAATAGGCGGCAATACTCTTTTACTGTCTCGACCTCATTTTTGGTTACAAAACCTGCTGTAAATTTCTTACGGTATCTCTCAATTGCTTCTTCTGCTCGTTTGCTTTTCATTTCATTATCTTTTCATAAAACACATCCAATGGGTTTTTGAGGCTTTACCGGACTTATGACCGAACAAGGGTTGCTGTCCGAAAATTTCCAACAGTTTGCTAACCGGGATTTGAACCTCATTCCATTTGAAAATTAAGATCCCGAACGGCTCAAGAACCCGCATACATTCATCAAATCCTCGTTTTAGATCCGTTTCCCATGACGGGAATAATCGGCCATACTTTTGTGCGGTATAACTGTTTGCGCCCAACCGGTTAAAATGCGGCGGATCGAATACTACAAGTTTGAAGGATTCATCCTCAAAAGGCATATTCCGAAAATCAGCTATCAGATCCGGATGCACTCGAACACGCCTACCGTCACATGCGATAAATTCTTCTTCCCGAATATCCATGTAAATCGCATCCGGATCTGCTTTGTCAAACCACATCATTCTACCACCACAGCAGGCATCAAGTATTTTCTTGTCGGTTGTCATCTCTCGTTATTCTGTGCCCCGGACGGGACGGTTTCACAATCCCCGTAATACACCCAAATCTTACGTCTGGAGTACCGGGTTCTCGTTTGAATCCAACCGCTTTCGAAATTGACCCCGATAACTTTCCGGCGATATTTCCTGAATACGATCAGGTAGCCTTTTCCCCATCTTTTCTCTTCAAACTCGTGGTATGTCATTGTCTTGCTGTTTTGCTTCCCGTTTAATCTTGTTGATCTGCTTGCGTGTCACCTGAAATACCCCCCCCCGAAAGGTGTTGCAGGTCTTTGACCTTCTCAGTGGGGATTTCGTCGATAAATTCACCGGTGCGATGGCTGTAAAGGGTTACCATTTCCGGATCGATCGTTTGGTTGATTTCGACTTTCATTGCGGTAGATTTTAAGTTTTGCGTATCTGTCTTTCGGCGTATCCCCGATGTGGATTAATCCTGCTTCTTTCAGCCTTTCGAGCTCTTCGACCATCTCGAACCAACTGATCGAGAGTTTGTCGTAGATACTCCGGAAAACAATGTTCAGCGGCTCGATTCTTTTCTCTTTTCGTTCGGCGGTCAGTTGCTCGATAGCTTCAAGGACGGTCATTTCTCTTTGCTTTTGAAGTAGTTTAACAGTTCATCCAAACTCGTCAGGAGGGTAAATCTTTCTTTGTCGTGACATCTGGTGTCGGCAACTTCGGAACAGGTGTAGTTATCTTTCATGCTTTATCTACGGCTACTTCCGTTTAGCTTAATGAAGTTGAACATCTGTTTTAATCTGTCACCAAGCATCTTCCCATACATCTCAGAAAGAGATTCAAGCGTGAAATTTCCGGTAGCGTGGGTTATGGTTCCTTTGCGGTGACGCTCAAAGAGAAGATCGATCATCGGGGTTGATTCATTGCCGTAGTCTTTGGCGACTTTGGGCTCCCGGCCTATCTCGTCAATCACGAGCGGAGTATGAAGCATTTGGCTTGTGATACCTGATTTGGCAAGGTTGTACAACTCCATGCTTGTTTTAAACAGAACCGGGCAAACCTGCAATCCTTTCGACTGGACGAACTGATTGACCAACCTTGAATAAGCGTCCATTATCAGGGATTTTCCACAACCATAGCTCCCGATCAGGGCAACTCCGAGGAATAAATTTCCAGAGAAAGATTTATCCATTGTTGAGTATTTGTAGAGTTCGAGTATGACCGGCTCGTTACTGCGGTCTATCGTGAACTCGGAATACTCCCCGCGTTCGGACATCACGAGCTCCGCAAAAGCTTTCATCAATCTGGTGAAATCTGCCGGGGAATAGTCCAAAACGATTCTCTTGCGGATGGCAGCGCGGTATTTTTCCTCACGTTGAATTTGAAGGGACTTGATAATCCCGTCAATCGAAATCCGATCCTGAGATGCGTGTTGGGATATATTTTCCATTTTTCTGAGGTTTTTGTTTGTCCAGTTGAATCTTTAGCCAGCTCACAAAGTGGCTTTTCGTGTCATGTAGGGATTTTACCGTGTCTCCTCGGATGCGAAGTTCCCCGAAGAATTTCTCAAGCCACATTCGAGCCTCCTGTGTGTTTTTCAATCCACGCTGCATAGCTACCTGATCCAACCAGATTGTCTGCGTTTGCAATTCTTGTTGAACGATTGAGAGCTCTGAGGTGAAATCCGAGCCTTCGGATGGTGGTTGTGTTTCCCCCATACCCCCTTCTTCTTTTTCTTCTTCCTTGTATGTGTCTTTTTCTTCAAGGGTATCAATACCCTTTGGATACCCTTTCAATACCCTTTCATATAAACCGTGTTTTTGAAGAAGTGAGATGATTTTTTTATGAGGCCGGCACGATTCCGTCAATTGCCCGTATTGAAATTCTATAAAGTCCGGGATGAAATATTTGTTTGCGCCGATTTGCTCAATTCTTCCCGATAATGCCGACAAATCATCATGGGTGACCCGATCGCCTATGTAAGCTGACGCAAGCGCCCAATTAGCCGACCAAACACCCGCTTGGTCGCATTTATCGAAGATGAACCGGACAAGGCATTTATGCTTACAAGAGAGAGACATAAACCACTCTTTGTCCCACAAATCGGTATCTGTAAATCGTTTTGCCATTACTTGTATTTCTTACAATCCTTTTTGCTCTTTAAGCCTTTTAATCTCCTGCTGATAGTGCTTGATCAGCACCGCATATTCGGTCGGCCCGATTTTACTGATGTTGTGTCTTTTGATGTCCAAATAGGAAATAACCTTATCCCCGTACTTCTCGATAAGACCGTGATTATATCCGATCATATTGCCTTCGTCGAGCCTGTTACAACTCCTACATTGGAGATTCACGTTAGATTCATCGTAGCGTAAACTCATGTGTTTCCGGTTGACATAATGACCTGCATCCGCATCCTTCCAAAAAACCACTTTTCCGCACGAAATACAGCGTCCGTAACCGTTGCTGTCGGAATCCCTCAGTCGGACATATTCGCTGAAAATTCGGTCTAATTTGGCCTTGTAATTCATTAGTAACCCCTCCCATCCAATCTAACCTGCTCCTTTACGAAACTTATCTGCGTCCTGAGATTATCAGATTGATGTTTGCAGGTGGCGTTGATCCGGTCCAACCACTTGACTAACCTGTTTTCATGCCGGCAGCAACTCGTCAGGTATTTGTTGGCTACCGTGGCCGCCATGCAATCGATTCGATCTTTGTTTTCCTCGAAAGCCCTATTGATGGCTTCCTCCTGCAGGAAAACAGCCTCGGCAAGCATCTCACCGGATCGGGCCATGTAGACGTTGAGAGTGGATAGCCGGTCGAGCAATACATTTATTTCACCGGAATAAGGGGCGTTGAGATACTGCTGTATATCGTGGGCTTCCCTGCAAAGCGGTTCGAGCCTGCCAACCATTGTTTCAGGCAGTAACTCCCCATTGCACTCCACCAGAATATCATCCATCATGCGATCATTTTTAAAAGTTTACTCTTGATCTCTTCTTTGTACTTATTGGCCTTTTCAAGCTGTTTCAGGCAAAAATCAATGAAAGGCTCATCTCGTTCTACCCGAAGTATTTTAAGGGCCAAATCCGGATTCTGAACCCTGGGATCGTATGCTATGAAATCACACCATTTTCGACTTGTTACGATCAGGTTCCCCTGAATCTGGGTGTAATACCCTCGGTTCAGCTTCTTCAAATCCTCCTGTGTCTCCAATAGGAGGTACTTTACATAAACTTTCCCGCTGTAAGGACACTTGATCTCAACGATTCCATCTTCACCTACCAATCCATCCGGGGAACCACCGAAATATTCGTTATAGCGTATGAAGCCGCATAAATCGACTTTATTGCCCGTTCTGGCTTCATACTGCATTCGTGCCTCGTCTTCATACTGCTGTCCCCATTTGACCTCTTTGTTGTTGAGTTCCTTGTAATCGAGGATTGTTCCGTTGGTGATCTGCTCGGATACTTTGTCGTACACGTAATCCTTACTCTTTTCGGAAAGTTTGCCGGCTTCCTTGTCGGCTTTACTTTTGGGCTCGGAGAGGAGATCGTCCAGCTCCGAGCTCGTAAACATTTCCAATCTGCCCGAATACCATTCAGGAGTTCTCTGTAGCTGTTCCATGCTCTTTGGCTATATCTTTCAAACCGAAAGCGTTGTTTGCGATCTGCTGCTCGGCAAAGCTCTTTTCCTCCGGTTCGTCTTTTCTTCCCAGGGCCTTGCTGAGTAATTCGTCGTACTTGGCTTTGTCGATCTGACCCTTTAAAAGCGCGTCTTTGGCCTCTTGCTCGGTGGAAATCTCTTTCACATCCGGAACCTCTACAACATTGGGATTATCCATGTAGTCGGCCCCGTTTACCCGGATTACAGCCTGATCACTAATGACAGCGGATTGCATCTCTACCGACATTGGGGCGTATTTCGACAGTAAAAGTTTTAGGACGGTCTTTTTGGCCATCGCATCAAAATCCGTAGCCCATTTACTGTTATTCCTGATATACTCTTTTGATGAAGAATAAGTTTGTGAGTACTTTTTTGCGTGAGCATCAATCTGCTCGACGCTGCTGTAAGACATCTTTTCAAATCCGTTTGTCAATCGGAAGTAGGCCACATAGCCGATAGTCGGAAGCTGATCCCGGTCAGGAAGTTTTTTAAACTTGATTTCTCCGGTTACAAGGTCTTCATCCAGATATTCGCCTTCCTTGACTTCTGCAACGTTAATAGTCTGAAATTGACCGGAACGGATGGCTAATTGAACAAAACCCTTATATCCAATCTGAAATTGAGCTTCTGTCTTGTTTTCCCGATTGTTCCTGTAAGGGATGACATAGGCAAAACCGAGGTTTGGATCTAAGGGAAGATCGAGCGCTGTGGCCTTAATGCCTGCATACATGACGCTCAACGGGTCGCACTCCTGTAAATTCTTGTTGTTTGCCACAAGAGCAGTCAAGTTATTTACAAAACTGCTCCGCTTCTCTCCGAGCACCTGACTCAGATAATTCTGTGTCCGTGGGTCGGTGATCTTTTGATTGAAGGCTTGGAAATTGCTCATAACGTTATATTTTTTGAGGTTTGAGGGAGATTGTGGTCTCCTTTGAGGACAGGGCCGGTTCTGCCCCGGCGACAGCTTTGAATCTTACCCGCGAGAAAGGGTATCTGTCGGCTTCGTTTGTGTTGGCCCTGTCTTGCTGTACATCTCAAGGGCGCACTCCCCGAATCATTGCCTGCCACTTATCCGGGCGTCCCCGGTGGCTGCCTGTCCAATGCCGGTCTTTCCCGGCTGTCAGCAGACCTTTTAACAGCGCGGATTCTCCTTCGTTATAATCGCTGTCGAGGGTTCCCCACACCTTCCCGGAACTGTCCCCGTCTGTCCGGGATAGGTCGTCTGCAGGCCTCATGGTATGATGTTTACTGATTCCAGAACATTTCGTTAAAACTCGGTTCTCCAAAACCATCGATCTTCGTCCCTTTAGCGGGAAGCGGAGATTCACAGTAATAGGTTTTATATCGTGCGACTATTTTTCCGTCCTGGTCTTTGCGAGCATTCCAAAACCATTTTATCGCCATCCCATCCTTTTTCAATCTTGATATGATTTTGCGAAAATCCACAGTCTGGGCCATTCGGTTACCTTGTGCGGTCGTCAGCCTGATACCCGATAATAGGGCCGCTTTGATCTTCTTTTGGGGCTCCGCTAAATAGTCCATAATACTGTCATTTTAAACCGAACTTGATTTTTATCACTTCGACAATAGCCATGTATTGCCTTTCGAATTCATTCCCTCGATGTGTCTCTTTGATTTGTTTCTCAAACTCTTCAATAGACCCCCGGAAGCATCCGCAGGTGATTTCAATTTTCCCTGATTTGGTTTTGTAGGAATGGGTGTGGCGATTAGCAGACCCGAAACAATCAAATCCACAATGTTCATTATCGTTTGACACCCGAGCATTGCCGCACACCCGAGCATCGCCGTACACCCGAGCATCGCCGCACACCCAAGCATCGCCGCACACCC
>ENA-ORNK01001298-ORNK01001298.1-human-gut-metagenome-genome-assembly--contig:-NODE-1298-length-20885-cov-6.106289_pt1 | contig 20885 bp, 26 predicted proteins | sample MGYA00242115_ERZ509022 | MGnify/ENA primary metagenome ERZ509022 (study PRJEB26280, sample SAMEA2338690) | human gut metagenome | biome: human gut; feature: human-associated habitat; material: faeces...
TGCCGCCCGCTTCTCAATCAGGGCCAGTATCAGATGCCGGAGCCGCCGAAACTTTCTGACTTCGACCAGAGCTTGCAGGACTACAAAGAGCAGGTACAGGCCGAGATTGAACAGGAAGCCGCTGACGCCGGTATGACCGTGGAGGAATACGCGGCGGCTGGCTACGAGGCCCCGGCAGTACCAGAGCCGGAGCCTGCCCCGGAACAGGAAGCCGGGCCGCAGGCCAAAGCCCCGGAGCCGCCGACAAAGGAGCCTGCGGCGTCCGACTACTATTATTCCATCAATGAGGGCGCGGCCCGCCGCGCCAAGGAGATGAACAGCTATTCCGATTACAAGCCCGGAAGCGCCACAGCGGAGTACCGGCATTATGTGGATAATGCCTTTGAAATCGCACAGGCGCAGAAAAAGCGGGTTGACCCCATGTACCATGAGAAAATCGACAGCCTGCTTGACACCTACGCCCGGAAACTGGCCGCCAACATAAACCACAGCTTTGCCATTGACGCCCGTGTTCCCTCGATCCTGATTGCCGGTGGTTCCAATTTCCCGGTGCGCCAGAAAGAAAAACAAAACGCGGCCCGCGACAGCAATATGCAGGAATGGCAGTATATCCAAGGGCTGCTTGATAAAATCCGCAGTACCGGCATGGGCGGCATCCGGCAGGACGACCCGCAGGCCATCCCCAAGCTGCAAAAGAAGCTGGACGGGCTGGTAAAGGCGCAGGAAACCATGAAAGCCGTAAACGCCTACTACCGCAAGCACGGCACTTTGGACGGCTGCCCGCACCTTTCCCCTGATAACATCGAAAACCTGAAAGCGGATATGGCATCAAGCTGGCACTATGAAAAGAAACCCTTTCAGAGCTGGGAGCTGTCCAATAACAATGCGGAAATCCACCGCGTCCGGCAGCGGATCGAAAGCCTGACCCGCGCAAAGGAAACTGTCTATGTGGGCTGGGAGTTTGACGGCGGCCATGTGGAGGCCAACCGGGAACAGAGCCGTTTACAGGTATTCTTTGAGGATAAGCCGGACGCAGACGCCCGCAAGCAGTTGAAAGAACACGGCTTCCGATGGGCACCAAGCGTCGGGGCATGGCAGCGACTTTTGAACGGGAACGCCTATTACGCCGCCGACCGCATTTCAAGTATTCAGCCCCTTACCGGCGAGAAGCCCACGGAGCTGCAACGCAGCAGCATCCGGCAGCAGCAGGCGCAGATGGCACAGGCCCAAGCCGAGCCGGAGGAATGTGTCTACCGGGTACACGCCGCCACCCGCAGCGACAGCCCGGAAAACCTGTACTTGCTGCAAGCCTATGTCCCGCAGGAGGATGGGACGGTAAAAATCGGGGCGGTTCTTTATGCCGGGACGGAAGAAAAATGCCGGGAATTGCTGGATCAGCTCAACACCGGGGAGCTGACGCAGGAAGCCGTCAAGGAGCTGTATGCCAAGGAACAGGAGCAGCCACAGGAACCGGCCCCCGAACAGGAGGCAGCACCAGAGCCGGAGCAGGAAATCACGCCGGAGCCGGAAACGGCGCAGGATGATGTGGCCGACGCCGAGCCGCAGGAAAAGTCCGCCGACAACCCCCTTACCGACTTGCAGAAAAAGGCGGTGGAAATCGCTGGCCGCTACAAAGACCTGCCCCTGCAAGGCAAGATTGATATAATCGCGCAGGCGTTTGGCTGCAAGACCGGCGAAATTCGCACGTCCCCCTGTACCGGCAAATGGCGCGGCACCAGTGATATGTCCATCCATTTTGACAACGGCGCATCCCTGTTCATCGGCAACCACCTGACGCCAAAGGCCAAAACCGTAAAGGTACAGACGGAATGTGTCAACAGTGCATTGGTGCATTTTAACCCGGAGATCGTGCAGGCCACCAAGGAAGCCGCCCTGCCTGTTCTGTTGCAGCGGGAGGCCAAGGACAACGAGATCGCCGCCCAAAAGGGCCTAAAGCCCTACACGATGCTGAACGTGGAATTTCACGACGGGGCCGACGAGCAGACCGGCGGCTATATGGGCTGGTACTATGTGACGCTGGCCGTGGACGGGAAAATCTGCACCCATCTGGAAACAGGATTGAACTATGACATTGCAGACGGCAAGGTAAGCGACACCCCCACGCGGGCCGACTACTATCCGGCGGGAGCCTTGAAAGAAACCGATGTGGACTATGTTTTCAACAACGTGGGCTTTTCCTCTGCATCCACCCTTTATACGGTGCCGCTGCGGGAGGATGTGCGGGAACGGGCGGAACAAACACTGGCGGAACGTACTGCCGCCGAGCCGCAGGCGGGCCGGGAATGGGGCTTCTATGTGATAGCCGACCTGAAAACATGGGCCACCAACGCCGAACAGCAAAGCCCCATTGAACACTTTGCCACCTTTGAGGAAGCCAAGGCCCGGTTTGACGAGCTGCGGGGCCAGCCCTACAACAAGGAAGCCGAGGACTTGAACGCCGATGGCCGCCCCTACGCCCATTTGACGCTGGGCATGGAAAGCAAGGACGGCATGAGCGCCGCCGATATTCTCCAAGTGCGGGCGGGCCAAAACTATCTTGTGGAGGATTTCACCCGCATGGAACGGCTGCGGGACGATCCCGTGGTACTGGAAAGCCTCTCCCGCGTGGCAAAGGAAATCGGCTTTGACCGGGTACGGCCCTATGTGCAGGAAAATGGCAGCTACAAGGCCATGCCGGATATGCCGTTTTCCCAATGGGAGAACCCCTATTTTGCCGTTGATCCCCCGGAGCCGGGCGACACCTTTTCCATCTACCAAGTGCCTGCTGGCCCGGAGGGGCGCGATTTCCGTTACCGTTCCTATGAGGAATTGCAGGCCGCAGGGCTGGCCGTGGACAAGAAAAACTATGAGCTTGTCTACACGGCCCCGCTGGACGGTAAGACCACGTTGGAGAATATTTACCGCACATTTAATACTGACGACCGCCCCGCCGACTTCCGGGGACACAGCCTTTCCGTTTCGGATGTTGTCGTGATAAATCGTGGCGGCAAGGAGGAAGCCCATTACTGTGACAGTATCGGCTTTACCCCTGTGCCGGAGTTTATGCGGGAAAGCCCCATCAAGACCGCTGAAATGTCCACCGAGCAGAATTACAACATGATTGACGGCACCCTGAACAATGCCCCGTCGATGGGGGAACTGGAAGCCAAGGCAAAGGCCGGGGAACAGATTTCCCTTTTCGATGTGGCCGAGGCAGCCAAAGTGGAGACACAGAAGCCGAAGCAGACCCGCACGACGTCTAAGACCGGCCAGCGCCAGAAAAAGCCGTCCATCCGGGCGCAGCTCAAAGCCGCCAAGGAGGAACAGGCCAAGAAACCACCGGCACGGGAAAAATCTAAGGAATTGGAGGTGTGAAGCCGTGAACAAGTTTGAAAATGTAGATGTGCTGGCCGCGCTGGAACAGCTTATGCGGCAGAACACCGCCTTTTACCGCAATGATTTTGAGATTGACAAAGAAATGATCCGGCAGGCCGCCGCCAGCGACAGGGCCGAGGACAAAACGCTGCTGTGGATGTCCCGCCCGTCCGGGACGTACTGTTTCCGGGAGCGCGACGTTTTTCTGCAAGATACCCGGCAGCATAACACATGGCGTTTTTATGGGGAGCAGACCCGTGACCGTATTCTGGCCTACGCCGTGGAGCTGACCGGCAAGGTGGGCGGAAAAATACAGGGCAATCTCTATGAGCTGGACTATCCCCAGCATTTCCAGCACGTCGCAGCCGAGGCGGTTCAATCCGACACCATCATCCTGCACTATGAAAAGGGCGACCGGGAACAGCCTGCCAAGCTGTACTTTGACGGCCACCCCGACCCCAAGCTGGGGGCGTTCCTACGGTATGAGGCAAAGCCCAATGAGCCGGAAAACCTGCGGGAAGTGCTGCGGCAGCAACAGAAAGGCCGGGAGCAGCTTCAACCGGGCGACTTCAAAGCCCATGTCACGGCGCTGCATGACAGCCTGATCCGGGACGAGGCCCAGCGCATTGTTGCGGGAATGAAAGAGCTGTCCACTCCGAACAGCCCCAATAAGACGCATTTCATGGTAGAGCTGTCCCCGTACTTTACGCAGATCGCGTCCAGCAAGGACACCGACCGCCTCTTTTCCATGCTGCCTTATAAGTCGCTGGTTTTTACCGGCATTAAGGATAGGCACGGGATATATGCCATGATAGGCAAGGACGAGAACCGGGACAAGGAAGTGCGGCGGCCCCGCGCTTCCATCCGAAAACAGCTTTCCGAAAATAAGCAGGCCCAAGCCCCGAAAAAGGCCCCGGCCCGCACCAAGAAAAACGAATTGGAGGTATGACAATGCAGTTTAATGTGGAGGAAGAAAACCTGATCTGTCTGTATCACAATGCCGACCGGCGCAGGACGATGGCGAAGCTCCATGCTGCGCTGCCGGATATGGATGGGGAAATGGCGGCGCTGGCCCGCCAGACCCTTGCCAAGCTGGACACCATGACCGACGCCGACTTTGCGGCGCGGCAGTCCCATTTCACGGACGAGTAAGTAAAGCAGAACGAAGCGCCGGGCGCGGTGGCTGTATGGCCTCTGCGTCCGGCGCTGTTTTTTGCGTTTATGCCTGCTCCATTGGGAAAGTTGGCAGGGCTTCCAACAGTTTCATAATCAAGTGCTGCTTCATATCCTCGTCCACGGCCAGCTCGTCGATTATGGGGGCATAGTGTTCAATCACCTTTTCCGTGGCCCACTTCTCACCCGCGACGGCGGCTTTGATCGTGGCGCTGTCCAGTAACATTTCCTGTTCGGCCATCCCTTAAACACTCCTGTCATAGTTTTTATTCAGCATACCACAGAAGCGACGGGAATACCACCATCAGAAGAATTTTCCTACGCATTTAGAAGCCCTCTCTGGCGGGGATTGGATAATCTGTCCTGCCTGCCCGCCGACCATGCCGGAAAAGTCTTGCTATGGCTGACGCTTCGGCAGTCTAAATGCGTAGACAACAGGTGCCTTTGCGATTGTTTTCAGCTTTTTTGAGAACTTCTTAATATATTTTTGTATATCGTATGGTACTATTTGAACGTGGTATATCTCATGGCATGGTTTTTCGTGCCTATTTGATGATGAACGCAGAAAAAATTGAAATCTTAAATCCTTTTGGGTAGTATAGTTGTTAATATTGTGTAAGGTACTTTACAGCAGAAAGTAGGTGATGAACATAGAAGATTATATTTTGATACGGCGCATACAAAACGGAGATCCCGAAGCCTTTGAAACATTGGTGCGGAAGTATTATCAGAATATCTATCAGTTTTGTGTTCGTCGCTGTAATGGAGATACGGCACTTGCCGCCGATTTGACGCAGGACACTTTCTTGAAGTTGATAGAGCATATTCAGCAATACAGATTGACGGGAAAGTTTATTAACTTCCTGCTCACGATTGCGGTGAATACCTGCAACAACCACTTCAAAAAGAAATCTCCCGATATAGTGGACATGGACACGCTTTCTGCCGTTCCAAGCAATCTAAATATTTCGGAAGAAGTTTTGCGGCAAGAGGACGCCAAAATCATACAGCAAGCCATTGACCGGCTCCCCGATATGCAAAAAGAGGTTGTTATTTTACGGTTTTACCATGACAGAAAACTAAAAGAGATTGCGGCCATTACGGGGGTAAGTCTGCCAACAGCAAAATCGCGGTTGAAGCAGGGGCTTGATAAACTGAAACGATATTTGGACAAGGAGGATTTTAAGGCGTGAAAGATCAAGATAGATATTTCCAGAAGATATTAGGGGCATATACAGTTGCTCCCGCCGGTGAAACGGATATACAAAAAACCGTTTTAGCCGGGAAGCGACTTTTAATGAAAAATCCGGTGCAGGAATTACGCTGGTATAGGAGAATTGTCAATCAATTCAAGTATATATCCCCGCTTTTGTGGCTTTCTCAATTATTGGCGATTGGGATATGTATGTTGCTTATTAGCCAAATTAGCAGCGACACCGATATAACCGCTATCCTATCGGCTATTTCATTTATTGTGGCGTTACTCGGTGTAGTCGGTTTTCCCGAAGTATGCAAAAGTTTCTCCTATCAAATGTGGGAATTGGAGCAAAGCTGCAAATATAATCTCCGGCAGATCGTAGCAATCAAACTTTCTATCATTGGGACGATAGATTTGATTATCATTTTGGCAATTACTCTATTCACAAGCCTACAAACGGAATTGCCTATGTGGGAAATGGCCTTGTATTTATTTGTACCCTTTAACTTGGCCTGTATCGTATCTTTTTTTATTACAGGCCTTGCGAGAAATAAAAACTCGGTATTACCCATATTTCCCGCAGGCTTTGGGTTTGCCTTTCTTATGCTGCTTTGTATCAATCGGTTTTCTCCATATCAAAGCATTTCTATTCCGATTTGGCTTATCCTCTGCTTTGGCACTTTCGCTATTCTCATTTGGAAAGCCGCGCAGTTTATAAAAGGCATGGACGAAGGAGGTTTGGCTATATGCAACTGACATTAGATCGGCTGACAAAGCAATATGGCAGCAAAATAGCGTTAGATCGGATTGACGCAACTTTTGAGCCGGGGATTTATGGCTTGCTTGGGGCAAATGGCGCGGGAAAAACAACCATGATGAGGTTGATTTGCGATATATTGAAGCCCACTTCGGGGGAAGTAATCTTTAACGGCACAAATATTCGTGAAATGGGAGAAAGTTATCGCGCTGCAATCGGCTATCTCCCGCAGGACTTTGGGTATTATCCAAACTTTACGGCTATGAATTTTCTCCTTTACATGGCTTCCCTAAAAGGGCTGAACGCCAGATATGCAAAGGAGAAATCTTTAGAACTCTTGGAAACAGTCAATCTTTCAGAAGTAAAGGACAAAAAAATCAAGACCTTTTCGGGCGGCATGAAACAGCGTTTAGGGATTGCACAGGCGTTTTTGAACAACCCGCAGATTTTAATTCTTGACGAGCCGACAGCCGGACTTGACCCAAAAGAACGGGTAAAGTTTCGCAACTTGATTAGTTCTTTTGCCGAAAATAAAATTGTCATATTGTCTACTCATATTGTTACAGATGTTGAATATATCGCAGATGAAATCCTTGTAATAAAGGGTGGTACGCTTCTCAAAAAAGGGGCAGAGAGTACGATTATACAAGAAATATCCGGCAAGGTGTGGGAGTGCCGCGTAACAAGGCAGGAAGCAGAACGGCTTGAAAATCGCTTTACCGTATGCAACAGCAAAACAGAGAATGGCGAAGCCGTTTTAAGGATTGTTTCAGACAGTAAACCTTGCGATACAGCGGTATCGGTGTCCCCGTGCTTGGAAGATTTGTATTTGTATTACTTTCATGGGGAGGTGTAATCCATGCTCCGTATGATAAGATTTGAACTCAAAAAGATGTACTCTAACTCGGTTGTGATAGGTTCCCTTGCGGTATTGCTGCTTGTCTGCTTTCTCATTTTGCAAGCGTACTGTTTCAATAACTCGGCCACCACTGCCATTACCCCGGACGGTACGCAATTATCCGGCAGAGAAGCGATTATGTTCAATCAGAGTATTGCGGAGAAATATACCGGGGATTTTACCGATGATACGATTGCAAAAATGGTTTTAGACTTTTCGAGAGATTATCCTACTGAATATGCTGAAACGGTTGAAATCGGCGCGATCAACTCATTAGTTCCCACAAGCTACTTATACCTTGCTATGTTTATCCCACCAGCAAACTATGATGAAATCGCGCAAGACGCGATTGCACATGGCACCTCTATCCCACCTTTGACGGAGGACGGGTTGGTAAGTATTCGGGACTATGGAGCCGCTTATGTTGATAAGCCCCTGCAATATGGGTACAACGATAGTTGGGCATACTTTTTTTCGGGATTTTGCGGTCAAACGATTGCAATAGCGTTTCCCGCACTCATTGTTATCATTATCGCTGTATCAACGATCTTTTCAAGCGAGTACAGCACAAAAATGGACGCGCTCATATTGACAACCCGCTACGGGAAAAATCGACAGATCATAGCAAAATTGTTTGCCAGCATGATTTTTACAACTATGATTATTGGCGGTCTGTTCATTCTCTTTTGTGTTGCTTTCGGAGTACAATACGGTGTTCTCGGCTGGAACGCAGATATACAAGCAAACTTGGGGCTTTCTCTTATGGGAGTAAATCTGCCCCTAAATAATCTGCAACTTATCTTCTTTGGTTTGGGTGTCGTATGGTTGGCCGGGATTTTTGCAGCCGCAGTTACGGCTATGATTTCAGCAGTTACAAAAACGCCCTTTTCCTCGTTGATCGTGGCTTTTGCGGTTTTTATGGCACCGTGGATTATCCGGCAGTTACTACCGGAAAGCACTTTGCGCGACCTATTGATTGTATTTCCGGCTAATGCGGTTAATGCACATGAGGTACTCCTAATGCCTGTTGATGTTCAATCCGTTTTCTACAATCAACCTTTAGTCCCTGTATTGTGTATCGCATTGGCTACAATTATTGCGTTGCTTGTTTCAAGTGCCATAGCATATAAATCCTTTAGAAACCACCAAACCATAGGCTAAATATAGAATAAGCTGTGTACCCGGACACTCTATGAGCTGGACGGTACGCCTCATGTGCGGATGGACGAGTACATGAAACACCGCTTGCAAAACAAGCTGATCCGGGCCATCCTAAAGGACAGCCTATGAGAAAACGCCGGGCGCAGGGCCAGCAGGCCGCCGCGTCCGGCGCTTTCTCATGGGTTGTTTTCTACGCATTTAGAAGCCTATTCTGGCGGGGATTGGATAATCTGTCCCGCCTGCCCGCCGACCGTGCAAGGAAAGCCTTGAAATGGCTGGACTTTTACCGGCCTAAATGCGTAGACAGGAGGCGATTTGTTAAATTTCCAAGAAATTATCTTACCCTATTGACAACCGACTTGCTGCGTATTATACTGTACTTGTCGATGTGATACAGTACAAAACGGGAGGCGGTGAGATTTTGGAGATTGTTGTAAGCAACAAGACAAGTCGGCCACTCTATGAACAGATTGCAACGCAAATTAAAACCCAAATTATGAGTGGCGACCTGAAAGCTGGCGAAGCACTTCCCTCTATTCGTGCATTGGCAAAATCATTGCACATCAGTGTGTTGACCGTGCAGAAAGCATACGATCTCCTTCAAACAGACGGTTTCATAGAAACGACGGCAGGAAAGGGATGCTATGTTTCTGTCCAAAACCAAGATTTTTATTTGGAGGAACAGCAGAAAAAAATAGAGGAACATTTTGGCGAGGCAATCGAAATTGCGCGTACAAGCGGAATTTCACTGAATAAGTTGGTTGATCTACTGACACTATTGTATGAGGAGGATTGAATATGAACAATGCTTTGACGATTTCAGGGCTTACCAAAACATATAAAGACTTTGTTTTGGATAAAGTTTCTTTTTCCGTTCCAGAAGGTTCCATCGTAGGGCTGATTGGCGAAAATGGCGCTGGGAAAAGCACGACAATTAACGCAGCTTTGGGGCTTATCCAAAAGGACGCGGGATATATTTCTATTATGGGGAAAGAAGAATTGGACAACGATACCAAAGAACAGATTGGCGTTGTTTTTGACGGCAGCAATTACCCGGAAATCCTATCCCCCAAAAGGCTCAACCGAGTAATGAAGAATATCTATCATTCATGGGACGAACACACCTATATGTCCCTTTTGAAAAAATTCTCATTGCCCGCTGATAAACAAATTAGCCAGTTTTCAAAAGGGATGAAAATGAAGCTGGCAATCTCCGTCGCATTGTCCCACAATTCTAAACTGCTGATTTTGGATGAAGCGACCAGTGGCCTTGACCCTGTAATCCGGGACGATATTTTGGATATGTTGTTAGATTTCGTGCAGGATGAAGAACACTCTATACTGGTTTCTTCCCATATCACCAGTGACTTAGAAAAAATTGCCGATTACATCGTGTTTATCCATGAAGGGCAAGTGGTCTTTTTCAAGCCGAAAGATGAATTGACAGAGCAATACGGCATAATCAAATGTGGTGCTGCCCAGTTTGATGCCTTAGACAAAAGCGATATTATTGTGTATCGAAAAATGGACTACGAGTGGCAGATTTTGGTTTCAGACAGGGAGGAAATGCAGAGGAAATACCCGAAAGCAATGGTGGTTCCGGCAACGATTGACGAAATTATGCTTCTCTATGTAAAGGGGGAAAGATGATGAAAGGACTTTTATTGAAAGACCTGTATATGGCCAAAAGCAATATCCTTGTAACAATCGTGAGTTTAATCGTTTTGGGGTTTGGCCTTTCGGTTTTGCTGGAAGCCAGCGCGCTTTTAGTTTTGGCTCCCCCATGTGCCACGACAGCAGTTTTTATCAGTATCACAAGTGACGCAAACTCGAAATGGAGTAAGAACGTAATTACTATGCCAGTGTCAAGAAGCCAGATTATCGGAGAAAAATTCATTCTCTATATTATCCTTTCCGTGTTAGGGATCATTGCAGCCCTTATTCCCTGCGGTGTACTTGCAATCTTTGGCGCTGAAATATCATTGGCTTCTTTGTTGCTGTACGGCTCCATAGGAGTAAGTGCCACTTTGTTTTCTGGCTGCTTTAGCATTCCATGTGCATACTTTTTTGACCCCGATAAATCGCAGATTGTTTTTATAATGTCATTTTTGGCTTCGACGGGTATTATTGTTGCGCTGGTACTTCTTATCAATCTGTTTATTCCAGTGAAAGGAAATATCCTTTTGCCATTCAATATTGTACTCATTATAGCCGCTATCTTCTTTTTCATATCGCATAAAATTGCGGTTATGGCCTATCAGGAAAAAGATATTACTTGATAAAAGCCAATACAGAAGTTAAAAGCGCCGGACGCGGCGGCCTGCTGGCCCCGCGCCCGGCGTTTTTCAACCGGGCCATATCCGGCTACCACAACAAGATTGAGATTTGAAAGCACAGGCGGAAACGCCTTTTCCATATCTTCACGCTTTGTCACCTCTTTTCCGGCCTGATTTTGCGTACTTTCGCAACGGCCTTGCGTGCATTATACGGAATTGTTCGTCGGATTTGTAGGACGCTCATTAACCAAACCGGCACAGATCGTTGACATATTTTTATCTGCATGGGATTTTTCTTGTGTGTTCATTTCCGGGCGGCTAAAGACAGGTATCTTTGCCGCTGCCGTTCGGCCTCTTTCCTCCGGTGTATGGCTGTCACTTGACGTACTCTATACTTACATCTTATTATTCATATTTCCTGCCTTGTGTTCTCTGAACAAATGAAATATAATAAAAAAGCTCGTTTGAACACTATAAGAGAGCTGCCTTTTAATGTCGGAAATAGAAATAGTCTACTTCGCCTCGGCATTTACCTGTAAAAAATTTTTGAAAAAAGTGAACCACATACAAAGTCATGGCGAATATAGGGTGAACGGGCAATGGAGGTGAAACATTGGACGCAAGAGAAATCGAGAAATGTATTGATGAGTTCGGTACAGATATATATAGATTTTGCCTGAAACTCTGTATGGACAAATCAGAAGCAGAGGACTTATATCAACAGACTTTTCTAAAGGCGTTAGAAACTGAATGGACGCTTGACTGGGAACAAAATCCTAAAGCACTGTTTTTTTCATTGACTCATAATCTTTGGAAAAGTGATAGACGAAAACAGGCCCGCCGAAATATGATTGCTCCATCCAGCAATTTGGATGATGAAGCAGAAACAGTCTTACATTCCGAAGAAAGCATTGAAGAAAGCTATTTACAGAAAGAGTTGATTTTAGAAGTTAATCGGATTATCGAAACACTACCAGAAAAAATCCGAATACCGCTGACACTGTTTTATCTTTCTAATTGTTCCGTAGAGCAAATATCAACAATCATTAAGAAACCGCCCGGAACGGTAAAAAGCCGATTGTTTAAGGGAAGAAGTCTGATTAAGAAAAGATTGGAGGAAGCGGGATATGAAAAATGACCTTTTCAATACAGAAATTGATGAAATCATCCGGGCTTCTATGAAACTGGCTGACGAACCAGACCCGGAGTTGAACAACAAACTGAAAGCGGCATTGTATCAAAAAGAAGCGGCAATGCGAAAGCAACCCGCCACACGCGGTTTTTCTCTCTGGTATTTGCCGATGATTTTGAACTTAGTTACATTTATTATGCTGGCGGGTGTAGCACTAATAGTAATCAACAACACTTATTTGTCTTACTTTGCTGCTGGTATCTGTTTCTACATTGGACTGGCTGGCGTTTTGCTTACCATAGTTGGTGTAAAAAGGACAAATATGAAAGAGGATATAACAATCCGTGTTGAGAAAAGAGGTGTATTGGCGTGAATAATACAAAAAAGAACAGACTTCCGCTTTATATTGGTATTCCGGTGATCTTACTGTTGATTTTCCTGCGGTTTGGCCTGTATTTCCTGAAAAGTGATGGCTTTAGCGGTCTTTCTATGCTGCTCCCTGTTCTGCTTCTTTGCTTTATTCTCTTTGCCTTGTGTACTTGTGCTTTTTTTGCAGCATGGGTATATCAGGATTGCAAAAAACGGGGAGATGATCCAGTATTATGGGCGATTGTGGTTTTTATTGCTACCCCCTTTATTGGGTTATTGATTTATTTTCTGCGCCGTTCAGAGATTAAAGCAAAGTGTCCTGTCTGTGGGCATCGAATTTCAGTGAAGGCAAAATATTGTGAAGAATGCGGAGCGCATATTGAAAATAAGGAGGATAATGGCGTTATGGTTAAACAGGAAACCCATCACTTAAAATTTATTGTTGCTGGTATCATCAGTATGGTGCTTATGTTGGCCTGCTTGACAAGTTTTATTGTCAGTGCTGCCACCGGAAATGGTGTGAATACGGATGTTACATCTAACGACCGAGTTTGGAATCTGGGAACAATCAGCATGAATTACGACACTTATCTGGATGGTGTCTGGAAGTTGGATTTTAGAAGTGCCAGTGATGGATTTGTGAAAGAACAAAACATGATAATAGAGGACGCAGACACCCAAATGCTTCACGCTGATATTTCCTGCGGAACGGTGCCTGATGGTGCAACACTTGTTTTGTGGTTGGTACAGGGCGAGGTTGTGGAATCCGTTGATGTGACAAATCTGTCCGAACCGCTTGAATATCCGCTGAATGATTTTGAAAATGAAGAAATCCATGTAAGATTGCAAATCAATGGTGTGGAAAATACGATTTCAGAAATCTATGTGAAATAGCAAGTTATAACATGGAGAAATTTATGAAAAAATCTAAGGTAATAACATTTATAGGAGGATTCTATATATTTGGCGGAATTGTTTCTTTTTTGTCCTTATTGTTTGGGGGCAGTCCGCTGAATACAGTTTTTGCTTTGCCAGATATACCGGATTATATCATTAAATTTTTGCTTGCTATCATCTATATACCAGCAGGATATTTGTTCCTGAAAAGAGTAAAATTTTCTAACTGGATGATATTGGTATTAGCTGGTTTGACTTTCTGCATAAGCGCAGAATTGACAACAACTTTTAACGCTCAGCCATACATCGGAAATATGTTGTATTCGTTGTTCGTTATCATTGCGACGATAACCAGAAGGAAAGAATTTACCAACAATATCAAATCTATGATATGTAAATAAGAACAAGTTGTTCTCAGCTATTTGGTTAACAGGAAAGTGCCGGGCGCAGGGCCAGCAGGCCGCCGCGTCCGGCGCTTTCTCATGGGTTGTTTTCTACGCATTTAGAAGCCTGTTCTGGCGGGGATTGGATAATCTATCCCACCTGTCTGCCGACCATGCCGAAAAAGCCTTGCAATGGCTGGGGTTTCAGCGGCCTAAATGCGTAGACAGGAGGCATTTTTCAACCGGGCCATACCCGGCTACCACAATAAAATTGAAATCTGAAAGCACAGGCGGAAACGCCTTTTCCATATCTTCACGCTTTGTTACCCCCTTTCCGGCCTCTATTTTGCGTACTTCCGCAACGGCCTTGCGTGCATTATACGGAATTGTTCTTCGGATTTGTAGGACGCTCATTAACCAAACCGGCGCAGATCGTTGACATATTTTTATCTGCATGGGATTTTTCATGTGTGTTCATTTCCGGGCGGCCAAAGACAGGTATCTTTGCCGCTGCCGTTCTGCCTCTTTCTTCCGGCGCATCCGCACCGCGCAATCCGGGCAGTATTTGGCCCGGTTGGACTTCGGCGTGAACACGGCCCCGCACACGGCGCAGCGTTTCACCTCGTCCCGGCTCTTGCTGATCTCGGCGTACAGGGCCGCGTCCAGCGGGAGGACGGCAGCCTTAAACCACCGGCACAGCAGCGAATAGGAAATGCTCTGGACGCACACACATTCCTCTCCATCGTCCAAAAGCAGGCAGTTCCCGTCACAGTAATTGCAGCACTCATGCGTCAGCTTCCGGGCCTTGCGGTACTGCCGGTAATTCATTCTCGGTATGCTCATAGCTCTTGTGTCCTTTCTTGATGGGGCGTCACCCGCAAAATGCTGTCCACATTCTGCTTGATGATACCGTAGTCGGCCAGTTCCTTTTTCACTTCGCCGTACTTCTGGTACAGCCGTTCCTTTTCCTCGTCCAGCTTTCGGTACTCGGCTTTCAGGGCAGCCAGATTGGGGAGCTTTGTCACGCCCGCGTCCTTGATGGCCTTTGCCGCTGCCTCGTACAAGATAAGCTGGCTTTCATGTTCGCGCCGATATGCGGCTTTGTCTTTGGCCGTTCTGTATTCCAGCGCCACGGGCCTTGTCTGCCGGTAGGTGGAAATATTCTTTATCAGCACCGCCATGTCGGACAGGCGGCGTTCCACCGCTTTCAGGGCAGCGGCGGCCTCGTCGTTGGCTGCGCTGATCTCGGCCACCTTGCTTTCCAGCGCCGCATAGTCGTCTATGCCGTGTTCGGTCAGGAAGTTCAGCGTCCGGGCGGCCTGCTTCAAGTTGTGGACTTTCGCCCACTTTGCATAGCCCGCGCTCTGCTGGGCCTTGATGCTGTTCTCCAAATCAATCCGCAGGGTGATTTCCTGTGTGGCTTTCCGTTTCGGGCCTCTGTCCACGGCCAGCCCCTTGATCCGGCGGGTAATGGCTTCTTCCGTGTAGTCCTCACCCAGCGTCTTGCAGCGGGTGAAGCGTTCCTGTCCGGGAGCGCGGAAAGAGGTAAACTTGCCCTGTTTGATTTCATAGCCCTGCGCCTGCATGAGCCGCAGGAAGTCGTCAAAGTCTTTGGCCTGCGGGATGGCGGCGTCGATGGCAATTTTCAGTTTGGCTTTCCAGCTCTTGCCCTTGCGCTGGGCGTCCCATTCGGCGTAGGACTTGCCCTTGTCCTTGCCCGGCTTCACGACGGACAGGCCGTTTTCCTTGCACAGCCGGTCACTGGTTCGCCGGATATAGGCATAGCTGCGCCGGTTGGAAATGTACTTGCGCTGCTGTACCATATCCACGGCGCAAAAAATGATGTGGTTATGCAGGTGGCCTTTGTCTATGTGGGTAGTCAGTACATAGGGGTATTTGCCTTGCAGCACTTCGTCGGCAAGCTGCCGCCCGATCTCATGGGCCTGCTCCGGCGTGGTTTCCCCCGGTTCAAAGGCTTGTATCAGGTGGTGGGCCAGATTGTTGCCTTTGCTGAACGCCTGCGCCAGCAGCATTTGAAATTCGATGTCCGCCGTTTCGTAGGAACAGCCAAAGGACGATACCAGCATTTTTTCGTCCGTCTTGTCCGGGTTTTCGATGTAGTCAAGGGCCGCTTTCAGCGTTGACTTGATAGGATGTATCTTTGTAATTGCCATATCTGTGCCAGCGCCCCCTTGATGTCCTCAACGTCCTGCGCGTACACAGCCCCGGTACTGTTGATACGCCGCGCAATCTGGTTGATGTTGACGCCGATTTTTTGCAGCTCTGCGGTCTGTGCCCGGATGTCGCTGGTGTCCATGTGGACGATATACCCGTCAATCAGCATTTTCCGGGCGTAGGCAGAGAAATTCCTTGTGCCGAGCTGGGCCATTTTCTGCTGGATCAAGGCCCGTTCTTCCGGCGTCACCGGGACGCGCAGCACGATTTGACGCTTTCGGTTTGCCATTGCGGTTCACGCTCCTTTCCGGCAAAGGGGTTTGGGGATTTCCCCAACAAGCAAAACGGACGGCCCGGCAGGGGCGGGACGGTGCGTTTTTCGGAAGTGTGGCTACACTTCCTATGCTTGCTGTTTTTGTTCTTCTCCGCTATAAGTACATTCGGAAAGCTCCAAACTACCCGCAAAACAGGGACTTCCCCGGAAAAAAGTGCAAAAAAATAAAGGACGCTTCCGCGTCCCCGCAAACAGAAGAAAACAGAGGATGGTTTTCAGGCATCCCCCGTTTCTTTCTTCTTTGGCTGTTCAATTTTAATAGCCCCGTCAATCGCGCCCTCGATGATCGGCAGGTATTCTTCGGGACACAGTTTCAGCTTGTGGCCGACCCGCTGGCGCTGCTCACTTTCCGAGCGCAGCACTTCGGGATTGAAATACCGTTCCACAGGAAGCCCGCAGGTCTTGATAAGCTGGATCACGACCGGGAGGCTGGGGATCGTCCCTTTATTCTCAATGTTGGCGAGATACCGCCACTCAATACCAACCATTTCCGCCAGCGCCTTACGCGCCAGACGCCGGGCTTTCCGCGCAGCCTTTACATCCGCGCCGAAAGTTTCAAAGCCGGGGCAATCTTCTACTTTCGCCATATAACATCACCCATTTACATCGTATAATTCATATTTGCCCAATGGAATGTTGTTATATGCAGGTAAGTTGAACTTTATTATTCATATTTTGTTGTATTTCCTATGGGCCTGTTAGCCAAGATTGTTTTCCCAGCTACATTTTACTGTTCTACTTTTCCATTGAAGGAATGGACATAATTTCCCATTTTGTTGCTATTGACAGAAGTGTTATTTCCGAATATACTGTATATGTATAGAGAAGTACAGTTGGGAGGTGATTATTTGCACATTGTAATATCCAACAGTTCAGACTTGCCAATTTATGCACAGATAAAGGAGCAAATAAAGGAACAAATTTTGTCGGGTGAACTTGCGGAAGATGAAATGCTGCCATCACTTCGACAGTTGGCAAAGGATTTGAAAATAAGTGTATTGACTACTACGCGAGCCTACAACGAGTTAGAGGAAGAAGGCTTTATTACAAGTCGTCAAGGTAAAGGCTTCTTTGTAATGTCAAGTGGTTCAAATCTCATTCGGGAACAGCTAATACAGGAGGTAGAGAAAAATCTTAACAGTGCAATATTAGCGGCTGAACGAGCTTCTATGACCGATGAAGAACTTGTTAAGCTACTACGGCTTTTATTGGAGGTAAACCATGAGTGAACAATGTTTAGAATTAAAAAATGTATGCAAGAGTTTTCGTGATTTCTCGCTGAATAATATTAGCTTCACGTTGCCGCAAGGGTATATTATGGGGCTTGTTGGGCCGAATGGAGCAGGAAAAACAACAACAATTCAACTTATTCTCAATATGCTTGAAAAAGATACTGGCAAGATTTTGGTTTTTGGTAAAGATAATGTAGTTAGTGAAAAAGAAATAAAGCAGGATATTGGTGTTGTTTTTGATAGCATTTTTTATGTGGATAGCTGGACAGTAAAAGATACAGAAAAAGCAGTATCTATTTTTTACAATGACTGGCGACATGATACTTTTAACGATATGGTTAAACGCTTTAACTTGCCGCTAAATAAAAAGGTTGGCGAGTTATCACGCGGTATGCAGATGAAGCTAATGCTTGCGTGTGCGTTTTCACATGATGCCAAGCTGCTAATACTCGATGAGCCTACAAGTGGACTTGATCCCCTTACTCGAGATGAGTTTTTGGAAATTTTGCAAGACTATATCAGAGATGGTCAAAGAAGTGTGCTGTTCTCAACACATATTACCACCGATTTGGAGCGCGTAGCTGACTATATCACCCTCATCAATCGAGGCAATATGATTTTTACAGGTAGTATGGAAGATTTGTTAAGCAGTTACCGCCTCATTAAAGGGAAACCCTGCGATCTTACAGCCGATCTCAAAAAAAATATTTTGGGATTACGCAAAACAGCTATGGGGTTTGAAGGTCTTATAACTGCAAATGCGGCAGTCCAATACAAACATTGCGTTCTTGATACCGCAACTATTGATGACATTATTATCTGCATTGGCAAGGGAGGTACAAAGGCATGACAGGGGTTGCGAGAATTACAAAGTTGGATTTTTTTATAATGAAATCACAAGCAATTTCGTATTTTTCATTGGTTGCGGTGATTTTATTGTTCGGACTTATAGGCTCATCCATTACTGTGTTATGCATTACGGGCGCATGGTTTATCGCATTGATGGCTACTAACATTTTTGCCATACAGGAAAAAAATCATCTTGACCGTTTATATGGTTCTGTTTGCGTGAGTTTGAATGAGGTTGTTCTTGGACGATATACCTTTGTGTTTCTGAATTACCTCGCCGGTATGGTTGCAATTATTATTCTGTATCTCGGCTTCGTGCTGTGTCGAAAAGCTATCTTCGATGTGCCTGATATAATGCTTGGATTGGGTTTGTCGTTTTTAGTTTCCTCTACAATAACAGGAATACAAATGCCGTTATTTTTCAAAATGGGGTACACCAAAGCAAAGTTATGGTCTTTCATTCCTTTTGCAGTTGTAATGTTGTTGGTGGTATTACCCTCTTTTGTATCTGCATTATCTGGTGTCATTGACTTTGCACAATCGAATAAGGAACTTTTTGCATTTGCCTGCATCTTTGCAAGTTGTATTATTCAATTTGTTTCATATCACATTGCTGTTATCTTCTATCGTAAGCAAAGATAGAAGATGGCAATACCAACTGGAAAGGAGGTCAATCTATGTTTATACCGAAGTGTAAAAAATGTGGCGGCAAGGTGATTTCCACATACACCAATATTGAGATTGAAAGTAATGGTGTTCTGAAAACTGTAACAAATACTCCCGCGAAAAAGTGTTCTAAATGCGGACATATTATTGTAGACGACATTACAATGGAAAAAGCAAAACAGTATGCCAATGATTACCCTGCAAATACAATCGACTATGCAATGTGCGAAGCCGAAGAAATTGTAGTAATTCAGACCCTCTTATTGTAAGTAATAATAGGATAAGGGGGCTGTAATAGAAGATGGATAAAGAAAACTGGGTATTATGTCCCGTTTGTGGAAATAAAACAAGATTAAAGATACGGAAAGATACGGAACTCAAAAACTTCCCACTATTCTGTCCGAAATGTAGGCAAGAAACCTTGATCCATGTAAAACAATTCAATATAACCGTTATCAAAGAGCCAGACGCACAGACGCAGAGCCGATAACCCGTAGCCATCAGGCACACGGACTATCGGCTCTTTTCTTTTGATCGTATCTGCGCTGACACACACGTCAAAACTGTTGTAATCGAAGCGGTTGGATAAGGAGGCATTATATGGGCTGGGATATTGATGTGCGGGAAAAAGTGTATCAGCGCCTTGCCAATGAGATATTTTTTCGCATTTTGCGCGGGGAGTATGCGCTGGGGGCCAAACTGCCTTCATACATAGAGATTGCAAAAAAGGCTGGGAGCAGCCCGGAAACCCTTAGAAAAGCATTCCGGGAACTACAACAGCATGGCGTGATTGAAAAAACACCACGAGGATATTTTGTGACTTCGGATAAAACTGCTGTAACAGCATTCCGAGAACGATACCTTGCTTCTATTGAGGAAGCATATCATAGCGCAATAGCAAAAGTACAAATCTGAAAATCATAAGAAGTGAGCCTGCTCCGCCCGAAGGGGAAAGAAAAAAACCGTTGCCGGGCAGGTTGATTTCGTGCGCTTACTCCGCATATCCCAGCGGCGGTTTTGAAACACAAATCAAGGCCGCCGTTCTCTATGCCCTCATACTGACGACGCCCTGACGCTGGCGGGATCGGCGGCCCACGGAGGGAGCCGCCATGAAGCAAAGAGCGTTTCGACATAATACGACGGGGTACGCACCATCAAAAAAAGCCTGTCCCCAGCTATGGGGACAAGCGGCCATGAGTATGTACTATACCATGTAAATCAACTGCATATCACTTCTTCTTTCGCCCGGTGGGTCTGCGACCTGCCGGGCGAAAATTGTTGTTTCCTGCGGTTCTTTGGTGCGGGCCGGGGCCGCTATATTGCTGCCAGTGAAAGGAGTGGAATAAGCAGCTTTTACTTCTCACTCTCCCGCAGATCGGGGGTGAGAAGATGAACGAATATACCTTTGACTATGTGGAACGGAACCGGCTGGACGCTTTCTGCAAAACCGTTCTCCGCAACGAGGCCATCAACTACCTGTCGGAGCTGGCCCGCCGCCGCGACCGGGAAAAGCCGCTGGACACCTTGCCGCAGGCAGAAATGGACAAGCTCTGTACGCTGGACGAATACCCCAGCGACAGCTTTGTGTTCTCGACCTTTGGCTATGACCTACATATCCGGGACGAGCTGGTGGCCGGAGCCTTTGCCACCTTGCCGGAACAGGAGCAGCAGATTTTAATTCTGCACTGTGTCGCGGCTATGGCAGACGGCGAAATCGGCGGCCTTGTGGGGATGTCCCGCAGCGCCGTCCAACGTCACCGCACAAAGACTTTGAACGAATTGCGGCAGAGATTAGAGGATAATGGAGGGAGGAACGCAAAATGAAGCAGCCCACATTCCACGGCAGGGTGCTTCTGCCCCTGTCTGTATTTGCTGACGCCCGCGCCGGTGATCCGCTGGCAATGGAGCATATCTTGCGGTACTATGACGGCTACATGAACAAGCTGTGTACCCGGACGCTCTACGAGCTGGACGGAACGCCTCATGTGCGGGTGGACGAGTACATGAAAC
>ENA-ORNK01001327-ORNK01001327.1-human-gut-metagenome-genome-assembly--contig:-NODE-1327-length-20344-cov-61.511509_pt1 | contig 20344 bp, 9 predicted proteins | sample MGYA00242115_ERZ509022 | MGnify/ENA primary metagenome ERZ509022 (study PRJEB26280, sample SAMEA2338690) | human gut metagenome | biome: human gut; feature: human-associated habitat; material: faeces...
TGCGCACGCTGTTCACCTCCTTCCTGTCGAGCATCCCCTACACCATGCGCCGCAAGGACAACGAGGCGGAGCGCGAACGCTACTTCCAGTACACGTTCTATCTCATCATGCGTCTTATCAGCGTCTACACCGTTTACACGGAGAAAGTGCAGAGCCAGGGGCGTGTTGACTGCGTGGTGGAGACTCCGCAGTATGTCTATATCTTTGAGTTCAAGCTCGACGGCACGGCAGACGAGGCTCTCAGTCAGATAGAAGACAAGGGCTATGCCCGCGAATATTCGGCCGATGCGCGCCGTGTGTTCAAGATCGGCGCCAGCTTCTCGTCGGAGACGGGGACTATAGCCGACTGGATATGTGTCTGAAACAGAACGTTCAAAATGGCATTTCAACCGCAATAGCCTACCGAAAAAAGATAACAAACGATAATTTCCTACTATTGATAAAAACAATATGAAAAAAACGTACTACAGAACGCTATCGAAAAAACAAGTCAAGAAAAAACATTTTGCCTTAAACGCAAACCGGCACGGCCGTCTGTCGCATTTCACTTATTATGCGATGTTGGTGCTTGCAATTGTCTTAACAGCAGTGACAACAAGCATGCCGGCAGCTGCAGCCGGTAAAGCGTCAAGAGGGAAAGACTATGTTCCGGCAGACTACACATGGACGACACAGAGCAAAAATTCATCTGAATCAATGCCATGCGGCGGACACGACGTGGGCATGAACGTATGGGTGGAGAACGGCGACGTAATGATATACGTGGCACGTAGCGGAATGTTCGACGAGAACAACACACTGCTGAAAGCCGGACGACTGAGACTGCACCTTACGCCCAACCCGTTTAACGGTGCAGATGCAGGCTTCAGCCAGACTCTGAAGCTTGACGACGGCGCTGTTTACATAAAGGGAAAAGACACGGAAATACGCCTGTGGGCCGATGCGGAGACATCTGCCGTGTTTGCGGAGATAAGTTCAAAGACAAAGACAGACGCCACCCTAAGCTATGAAAGCTGGCGATATAAAGACAGACCTGTTACAAAAGCCGAATGCCAGCAGTGCTCATACAAATGGAATTTGCCAAAGGATTGCACCACATATCAGGATTCGATACGTGCAAAGGGCAACACACTTGTGTTCTGGCACAAGAACCGCGAACAAACTGTGTTCGACTTTACGGTAAACAAAGAAAAACTCGACGGCATAAAAAGCAATCTGTATAACCCCATCGGCGGCCTGCGATTCGGCGGTGAACTCGTTGCCCCGGGCTTCACTTTCTGCGGCACTACCGACGGCACCTATGCCTCAACAGACTTCCGCGCATGGAACTTTAAGGCTGAAGGCATAAAGAAATCCACAATAACGCTAAACCTATATGACGGCGACAAGGCCCCGAAAATGCCTACGGCGAAAGAGTCGAAAAGAAGAAGTGCTGCATGGTGGCACGCTTACTGGCAAAGAAGTTATATCATACCGGCCGACAGAAACGACAACACGGACAATCCGACGAGCAAATGGCAAGGCATACTGCGCAACTACGAACTGTTCCGCTATATGCTCGGATGCAACGCCTACGGAGAATGGCCCTCTAAATTCAACGGCGGACTGTTCACCTTCGACCCTGTATACGTAGACCCGAAGACGCCTTTCACACCAGACTACCGCAAATGGGGAGGCGGAACCATGACGGCTCAGAACCAGCGACTGGTTTACTGGCCTATGCTAAAGAGTGGCGATACGGACATGATGGCATCGCAGTTTGACACATATCTGCGACTGCTGCCCACGGCCGTTGCACGCACAAAGCATTATTGGAGACACGGCGGGGCGTCGTTTACCGAACAGATAGAAAACTTCGGACTGCCAAATCCTGCCGAATACGGCAAGCATAAGCCCGGCGACGACTACGGTATGGAGCGCAATGCATGGCTTGAATATCAGTGGGACACATCATTGGAATTCTGCTCAATGATACTACAGGCGCACTTTTACACCGGAATGGACATCACGAAGTATGAACCGCTGATTGTACAATGCCTGCAATTCTTCGACGAACATTATCAGTATCTTGCAAAACAGCGCGGAGTAAAGGCGCTCGACGGTGAAGGAAAGCTTATACTCTACCCTTCATCCGGATGCGAGACATACAAAATGGCATACAACCCGTCGAGCGTGGTGGCAGCATTGCGCACAGTGACAGAGCAGTTTGAAGCATACAAGGCAGCCAAAGGCATACAAGACACATCTGCTTATGCCCTTGACTCTACGTTCATAAGCCGCATACCCGACATGCCGCTGCGCACCATCGAGGGCGACACATGCATAGCCCCTGCCATTGTATGGGCCAGAATACAGAACGTTGAGACGCCTCAACTGTATCCGGTATTCCCATGGCGAATATACGGCATGGGGCGCCCCGGATTAAATATTGCACGCAACACTTATCTTAAAGACCCGCACGCACTAAAGATGCGCACACACATCGGCTGGAAACAGGACAACATCTGGGCTGCATGCCTCGGCCTTACCGACGATGCGGCACGCCTTAACCTTGAGAAATTTGCCGACGGGCCTTATCGCTTCCCTGCCTTCTGGGACCCTGGCTATGACTGGACACCCGACTGCAACCGCGGTGGTGCGGCCATGATAGGCTTGCAGGAAATGCTGCTTCAGGAAACACCCGACGGTCAACTGCTGCTCTTCCAGGCATGGCCGCGCGAATGGAACGTGAAATTCAGACTTCATGCGACAGGCGGAAGAATAGTCAATGCGGAGATAAAGGACGGAAAGATAAAGGTTGAAACAGAGAAAACCAAATAAAATACCACTTGTCTGCCACAAGAAAAACAATAAAGGAAGAATGTATAATGATGCGTAAACTGCGGCAAGACAAACCATGAAGGCCGCAAATATGTCAGAGCACAAGCAACCTTACTGCAAAAAGAAACGGACAATACACGTTGACACGCTACGACATTATATATTCATAACCATATTGATACAATAAACAAGGCCTTGCGCAAGACTGATGCGCAAGGCCTTGTTTCATATCATTATCACCGCATTGGTTTAGCGGTATGCCTTCTCATAAATAGCAAGTATTTCGTCTTCTGTCAGCATGCGCGGGTCAAGCTGGAACAAGCCTCCCATGGTTTCCTTTGCATTCTTAACCATTTCAGGAAGATCTTCTTTCTTAATGCCCCAGTCGCTCAACTTCAAGTCGTCAACCTTGCAGGCCTTCTGCATCTTGACGAGAGCATCGATAAAGTCAGACGGACGCTTACTCGGCTCCATTGTCATGGCCTCTGCCATCTTCATGTAGCGCTTCATGCTGTCATTGCGGAATGTCTCAAAATAAGACTGCGACAGACAAATCAGTCCTGCGCCGTGAGGCAGTTCAGGATAAAGGGCACTCATGGCATGCTCCATTGAATGTTCTGACGTACAGCTTGATGTAGACTCAACCATACCGGCCAGCGTACTTGCCCATGCAACCTTTGTCCTTGCCTTCAAGTTGCGTCCGTCAGCCACTGCCACAGGCAGATACTTATAGATAAGACGGATAGCCTCGAGAGCATAAAGGTCGCTTATCGGAGTGGCACAGTTTGCTATGTAGCCCTCAGCTGCATGGAAGAATGCGTCAAAGCCCTGATAAGCCGTAAGTCTTGGCGGAATGCTGAGCATGAGTTCCGGGTCAACAATAGACATTGTCGGGAATGTCAGCTTGCAGCCAAAGCCAATCTTTTCGTGAGCTGTCTCATGGGTAATAACAGTCCAAGGGTCAACCTCTGTACCAGTACCGGCCGTTGTTGGGATAGCAATAATAGGCAGAGCCTTCTCAACGGGCTTGTTCTTGCCTGTACCTCCGGCAATATAGTCCCAGTAATCGCCCTCGTTGCATGCCATTATGGCGATGCTCTTTGCAGAGTCGATAGAGCTTCCGCCGCCAAGACCGATGACGAAGTCGCACTTCTCTTCACGGCACAGCGCAGCTGCCTCCATTACATGCTGCTTGATCGGGTTGGGAAGAATCTTATCAAAGACAACGCTCTCAACATTATTCTCCTTAAGATAGCCTACCACTTTATCTAAATAGCCATACTTCTTCATTGAAGTTCCGCCAGAAATAACAATCAACGCTTTTTTACCAGGCAATTTTTCTGTTGCCAGCCTTCTGAGTTCGCCGCATCCGAACAATAATTTTGTAGGAATGTGCAGATTAAATACAAGGTTCTTGTTCATGATCGTATTAATTTAAAGTTTTCAAAAGCAAATATAATAAATCTATTACAAACAAAAGAATAAATATGAATTTAATTTTAAATTAAAACCGACAAGCAGCTTTATGCTTATATAAAAACATTATACTCCTGATTGCAATGTCTGCCTATTTACGCTTCATGACGCTGTTCACTACGCGCACCGATGAAACGAGTTTGCCGGTAGACGTGAACACGTCGACATTCCACACATGAGACGAGCGGCCCTTATGCACAATGGTGCCCACGGCACGCACCGTATCGCCCTCATGGGCCGAAGATATATGGTTGCCGCTTACCTGCATGCCGACAACATACTCGTCGGGATTACATATTATCATAGAGCCAAACCCTGCCACTGTCTCTGCCAACGCAAGCGTGGCTCCGCCATGCAGGATGCCGAACGGCTGACGGTTGCGGTGGTCAACGGGCATAGTGGCCTCAACGCGGTCGTGAGAGGCATAGGTGTACTGTATGCCGAGGTTGCCCATAAGCGTAGACTTCGACTGGGCATTGAGTTCATCGAGCGGAATCTCGCTCGGACGCACCTCAGCCAAGAACGCCTTCTCAACAGCCACAGCCACGCCGTCTTCATTGTTAGACAGTGTGATATAGTCGGCACAACGCTTCACTGATCCTGGCGCATTGCCCATGGCTATTCCGAGACTTGCCAGCTGCAACATGGTAACATCGGCCACGCCGTCGCCGAATACTACGATGTCGTCTGTCTTTATGCCCTCCATCTCCATTACGGCAGCCAGCGTGTTGGCCTTGTTGACGCGGCAGCCTACCACCTCGAGGAAGAACGGCTCTGAGCGGAACACGTCGAGCACACCGTCGAGACGGCGCTTCCAGTGGTTCTCCAGTCCTACGAGAGCCTCCTCGTCGTCGCTGACAAGCATGCACTTGCACGGAATGAAGTCGATGGCTATGGAGAAATGCTCCTCATAGACAATCTTCATGCCGTTGAGCTCGGCTTCGGCCTTGATGTGCGGATTGTCAGGCATGTTCGTAACAATACAGTCCTCATTATAAGTAAGGATGCCAAATCCGTTTTTGTCGGCCTTCTTCTCAAGATAAGGTATCAGTTCGGGATTAATGCGGCGCTCAAATATCACTTCGCCGTCAGCAGCCCTTATAACCTGTCCGCCGTTATACGCCATAACATATCCGTTGTAGGTGTCAAGCTCGAGCATCTTGGCAAGTCCGAGCAGTCCGTATGTCGGACGCCCTGACGCCAGCATTATTCGCACGCCCATCTGCTGAACCTTGCGCAGCGTTGCCAGCGTGCGCTTGCTTACCTCCTTGTTGTCGTTCAACAATGTTCCGTCAACGTCCAGAACAAGCATCTTATATTTCATAGCTCAATGTTTTAAGGGTTATGTCAAAACAAGACAAAGCTCATATCCTGCCGCCGTATGCTGCTTCAGCCGGCAGGCGGCACGGCCTTTATCTTTCTTACAAAAATACGTAAAAACATTTTCATATTCTCACTTATCAGGCTATTTTTGTAACGGCGTTTCAGTTTTTTAAGGAATGCCGCGCCTTTGCCTCCACCTTTATAAATATATCTAAAAAAGGGTTGCCAAAGGTGCAGAGGGCAAATTTACGTTCAAAAGTCGACAAAGCTGCAGCAAAAGAAGTTACAACCGACAACTGAAGGCGTCATCATATAAATAAGACAAATTCAACGCAGCCCTGCCGCAAAGGCAAGGGCACAAACACTGAAAGAGATGAGAAATTTTCTGTTATCTATCCTTCTGCTCGTATCGTGCAGCATGAGCGCGAAGCTCACCGTTACAAAACTTACGTGCAACTATCAGGACGGACTGGCCGTAACAGCCGGCGACATACGCGTGGGCTGGCAGATGAAGGCCGACACCAACGGCGACAGGCAGACTGCCTACCGCATAAGGATTTTTGAGAACATAACCGGCAAAAGTGTCTACGACTCGGGCAAGACGGCGTCGGCCGAAAGCCAGCTGATATCGCTGCCGCCGCTGAAGGGCAACCGCCACGGCTACTACTGGCAGGTGTGCGTATGGGACGCCGCCGGCAAGAAGTCGGCATGGAGCCAGAGGCAATATGTGAGAGTGGTGCCCGAAGACCTCGGGGCTAAATGGATTGGAGCCATAACCAAAGCTGACGCAAAGCTGCCCGAAGGACGATGGGCCAACTCTGTGTTCAAGAAAGACAGCTTCAAGGCAAAATGGCAAGACACCGACACGCTGTCGGCTAAAAGCATAATACTGAGAAAAGAGTTCAGCACCGGCAAAAGGAAGATTACAGATGCCGTGGTGTACATAAGCGGACTGGGACACTACGAGATGAAGATAAACGGACGTAAGGTCGGCGACAGCGAGTTTGCACCGCTTTGGAGCGAATACAGCAAGACCGTCTACTACAACACCTACGACGTGACACAGCTGCTCGCAGAGGGGCGCAACGCCATAAGCGTGCTGCTGGGCAACGGATTCTTCAACGTGCAGCGCATGGGCCGCTACAGCAAGCTGCAGACCAGCTTCGGCCCCCCGCAGATGATTATGCGCATGGAAATAAACTTCAGCGACGGCAGCCGCCAGGTGATAAAGAGCGGCGAAGACTGGAAATACACGCTGAGCCCGATAACGTTCAACAGCATCTACGGAGGCGAATCTTACGACGCAAGGCTCTGCCAGCCCGGCTGCGACATGCCCGGATTCGACGACAGCAGATGGCATGACGCCGTGCAGGTGGAGGGACCAGCGGGCACGCTGACGCCACAGACTGCACAGCCCGTGAAGATAATGGAGCGCTACGGCGTGAAGTCGTGGATGAAGATACATACAGATTCGCTGGCAGCAGCGTCAAAGGCCACAAAACGAGAAATAGACCCGTCTGTGATTGTTGCCGACATGGGACAGAATCTTGCAGGATTTCCTGAGATAACAATCGAAGGCAAGCGCGGACAAAAGGTTACAATGCTCGTGGCCGAGAAGCTCACTCAGCAGGGAGCCTGCGACCAGAGGCAGACCGGGCGCCAGCATTATTACGAATATACCCTGGGCAGCGACGGCACGGAGACATGGCATCCGCGCTTTTCCTACTACGGCTTCCGCTACATACAGGTGGAGGGGGCGGTGCGCGAGGGAGAGCCAAACCCGCAGGGGCTGCCCGTACTGAAGAAACTCAGCAGCTGTTTCGTTTACAACTCTGCCAGAGAGGTGTCGTCGTTTGAATGTTCAAACGAGCTGTTCACCAAGACTCACCGCCTCATAGAAAGGGCTGAGCGCAGCAACATGCAGGCCGTGCTGACCGACTGCCCTCACCGCGAAAAGCTGGGATGGCTAGAGCAAGACCATCTGTGCGGCCCCAGCCTTCTATACAACTACGACATGACGCGCTTTGCGCCAAAGGTGATACGTGACATAACCGACACGCAGAAGTCAGACGGCATGGTGCCCACCACGGCGCCACAGTATGTGTCGTTCGGCAATCTGTTTGACGACTCGCCCGAATGGGGCAGCACGCTCATCATCATGCCGTTCATGTATTATGAGCAGTATGGCGACAGCACGCTCATCACCGCCAGCTACGGAGCCATGAGCCGATATGTCGACTATCTGACGTCGCGCGCCGACAGCGGCATTGTGAGCCACGGACTTGGCGACTGGTACGACTATGGTCCATGGCGTGCAGGCTTCTCAAAGAACACTCCCGTACCACTTGTGGCAACGGCCCACTACATCTTCGACCTACAACTGATGACACGCGCTGCACGCATGACTGGCAACACGGCCGACGCAGACAAATACTCCAAGCTGCTGGCATACACCACGGATGCCTTCAACAGCCGCTTCTTCAAAGCCGACTCATGCACCTACGGCACGGGCAGCCAGACATCCAACGCCCTGCCGCTATATCTCGGACTTACGGGCAACAACAAGCAGGGCGTGCTCAATAGTCTCGTGGCCGACATCAAGGCACACGGCACACGCCTGACAACGGGCGACGTGGGCAACCGCTATCTGTTTCAGACGCTTGCGCAGAACGGACTCAACGACCTGCTCTACTCCATGCTGAACCATTATGAGACGCCGGGCTACGGCTTCCAGCTGCGCCACGGCGCCACGACGCTTACCGAGCAGTGGGACCCCAACCAAGGCTCGTCGCTCAACCACTTCATGATGGGACAGATAGACGAATGGCTCTTCAAGACTCTCGCAGGCATACAAAATCGCCCAGGCACCTACGGACTGCGCCACTTGCTGATAAAACCAACGCTCGTGGGCGACCTCAAATATGTCAATGCAAGCACAGAGTCGCTCTACGGCATAATCAGCGTCAGCTGCACACGCAGTTCGCTCACCGTTGACATACCCGTAGGCTCAGACGCCACCATAGTGCTGCCCGACGGCACCGAAAAGCAGGTTGGATCGGGCAAACACACATTCAACTTCTGAATGCATATCCATACAGACAGCCCTGACGACAACAACACCTGACGGGCATCTGAAGCCTATATGGCAGATAAGAAAATCTGAAACATAATAAAACCGGGCAAAACATTATCCACAACATGTTTTGCCCGGTTTGTTTTTTTACATGCGCAGGATTATTACGGCTTATCCTAACAGCCCTATCACCAGCCCACACCCTGCCCCATATTTCCGGCCAAATGAGGCGACACAGGCGCAAGAATAAATAATAAGTTTTTGTCATGCTCGCCTTAACTGACCAAAGGACACCGGACTTGCCACAAAAAGCCATCAATTTACGACAAAAAAAGCGGCCACTTTTGCATCATAAACGGCCCACTTACGACCCGTAAACGATAGGTTAATGATTTGAAACCTAATCACGCCATTTTGCTTACAGTCCGTATAATGTAAACCGCAGTTCAGACCATCCGTTAACAACGAAGACATATTTTACTTTCAGTTTTTTGACCTAAAAAATTCTACTGCCATTTTCGGTCTGTAGACATGGCACGGATCTGACAGAATAAAGGCAAATCATTGGCCTGCCCATGCTCTGCCAACATCTGTATCAACCGATGCCGGCAGGTTTGAAATAAAGCATCATATTTTGGACAAAATGACAGATAGAGACTAAAGCCGACAGCGGCATTACAGCTGTCTGATATATAGCCGGCAGCTATACAGAAAATAAAGAATAAAAAAAGCCAACTCGCTACATCCATCATCAGGAAATACTGACTATAAATAAGGATGTAACGAGCTGGCTTGTTTTTATAATACTGTTATGTTCAGCTCAATGTTAAAGTTTAACGCGGTTGCGCCTCACATCAATACCACTGCACGGCGTTGCTGTAGCCGCTGCGCTTGTCGTATTTAAGTGCATCGGTAAGAGTGGCGGCATTACATCTGAACGAGAAGTTGTAAGATGTGTATGGAGCCAGCACCACAGAGCAGCTCATGTTGAAGCAGTGGAGGTCGCGGCTCAGCGATGCAGTGGTCATAGACAGGTCATGGTTTTCAAAGTCGTAACCGGAAGAGAAGCTGATGTTCCATCCGTCGCTGATGCGTATGTTTCCGCTGAAGTTCAGGGTCTGCGTAAATGCGTAAGGATAGCGCATGGTCTTGGTGTTGAACTTTCCGCTTGTGTTCTCACGCATCGTTATTCCGTAGCCGAATGTGAGCGACCATGGCATTGAGAATTTCATGTATCCGTCTGCGTCGGTCTCGGCCTTGCCTGCATTCTTCTTTCTTGCACCGTTCTGTCCGTTCACCATGTCGTCGTCAACGTTCGACTCTATTCCGGTGTCGTCGTCCTCCGTGTTGTTGTCATCCTCCGTGGCGTCTTCTTCGTCATCTCCTCCGCCGAACCATTTCTTCAGCTTTTCGGGATTAAGGGTGAACGATATGTTCTGCGACAGACCCTGGAAGCGGCCAAAGCGGCCCTTGCTGTACTCTGTATGGTTGCTGACGTATGGCCTTCCGTTATCGTCAAGCTCGTAAGCATAGGTTGCAAACACGGCATTGAGGTTGAATGTATAGTTCTTCCACCACTTCAGCCTGAGCCTTACGGTAAGGTCGCTCCATGGTTTCTCCTTTGCGGCCATGTTGTAGCCCATGTTGAATCCGAGTTCGTCTATAATGCTGAGTTTCTTGTATCCGGTAGAGTCTTTGTCCGACTTCACCTTCATCTCAATGTTGTTCGACAGGTCGAAGGTTACGCTTCCCGTCTTTCCCCTCGACGGCACATTGAACAAGCCGTTCTCAAAGGGTGAATATTCAACGAGGCTTACATTGCCGTCGGCATCGGTCTTCTGATAGGTCTCATAGTATCTCGAGCCGCAGTCGGGCGCATAGCTGAACGTAACCTGAGGCGTCAGCACGTGGCGTATGGCCTGTATCTTGTCGCCGAAAATCTTCTTCGACGGAACCCAGAATCCGTACATCTTGGTTGAGGCGCCGATGCTCATGCTCCAGTTGTATACGTTGTAGAATCCGTATGTTGTGTCGGCGCGCTCTGTCTGTGCCTGCTCATCCCACGACTTCATCACCTTGTTGGAGTACATGCGGTCGGTGAAGTTGAACGAGGGGTTGATGTTGATATAGTTGAACAGCGTGAAGTTGGCGTTGATAGGAATATTGTGCTGGAAAGCGTTGCGCCAGTCTTTTATGAGGTTCGACTTGAAGAGCTTGTCTTCCTTCGTATCGATAGAGTTGCTGAACTGTCCGGTATAGCTCATAGAGATCTTTTCATACCAGCGCTCTTTGCCGGCCATGTGCTTGCGCTTGAACGGATAAAAGCGGCTCACAGAAATGTTGAGGTCAGGCAGCGTGAGGCTCACGGTAGAGTCAATCATGTTCTGGCTGAGGTTGGCCGATCCGCTGATGGTCATGCCAAGGCTCGAGAACGATGTGCTCCAGTTGACGCTTGACGTTCGCAGACTCTGCGTGTAGCTCTGCGGATTATACATACTGTTAAGATTGTTGCGCTCATAGCTCGTAGATGCGAAGTTGACGCTTGCCGAGAGGCTGCTGAATGGGTTTGACTTAGTATCCTGACGATGACTCCACTGCAGCTTGAAGCTGGTCTGTTCGGTATAGTCGGGCATACCCTTGTCGCCGTTCTTGGTGTTCTGGTAGCTGAAGAAGAAGCTTCCGTTATAGCGGTAGCGCTTGCGGTAGTTGCTTGCCACCGACAGTCCCCACGATCCCTTTGTGTAAATTTCGCCAAGCAGCTTGAGGTCCCACTTGTCGCTCATCGCAAAATAATATCCTCCGTCACGCAGATAGAAGCCGCGCGAACTCTCGTCTCCGTAGCTCGGCATGATGAATCCGCTTGAATAGCTCTTGGTGAACGGAAAGAATCCGTAAGGAATGGCCAGCGGCAGCGGCACATCTGCCACTACGAGATAGGCCGGACCGAACACTACATCCTTGCCGGGGCGCACCTTTGCGCGCGACAGGGCTATGTAGAAGTCAGGGTGAGGCTGGTCGCACGTGGTGTAGCGTCCATGCTCAAGATAGAGCACTCCGCTCGAGTCGCGCTTTGAGTGTTGGCTCGACAGGTAGCCGTCTTCCTGTTCAGTATATACATTATATATAAAGCCTTTCTTGGTCTTGAAGTTGAAGGCCATGGTGTCGCTCTCATATTTGTCCTGTCCCATGGTGAACACAGGAGTGCCGGATATGGCTCCGGTTGAGTCGGCAGTACCCGTTGCACGCACCAGACTGCTGTCGAGGCACATCTGTATGCGGTCGCTGCTGAGGTCCATGTTCTGATATTTCACGTTTGAGTTGCCGTATAGCCTCGCCACCTTGCTCTTTGCATCATAGACCATAGAGTCTTCAGACGAGAAGGTAACGGGGGCGTCTAACGCTCCCGACTTCTTACGGTTTATGCTGTCGAGCCTGATTGAGTCGTCCACCTGTTTGTTATGGTGATATATGGCGAGTTGAAGCGAGTCCATGTTGGTGGTGTCGGGCTCGCCTGACTTATCTGTCAAATCTGCCGGAACGGAGTCAGACGACACCGTGTCGCCCACACTCAGAGAGTCGTTCTGCGCGCGCCCGTTGTCATTTTCCTTGAACAAAGGCAAGGAGGTGTCTGCCATCACAAATATGAAGGCAAACAGCAATACAAATATTACGGTTTTAGTTCTCATATAATGCAGGGTGCAAATTTACAGAAATTAAACCTAATAGCACACCAAAATCGCCTTTTTATTTAATATTTAACGTTTTACGTGCACCCGTATGCCTATTGCACCGGCATTTATACAAGTATGAAAACATAATCGGCACATATATCTGTGCCTTAGACGGTTATGCATTTTTGTATCTCAGAAGCCATTGGCCTGCCCTGCCAGCCCAATAGCTGTTTGCGCCATGGCCAGGGTCAGCCTGCCGTGCAGTCAGACGCATGGTCGTTGTCCCTGCAGAAGCGCTCTATGTCGTCCTGCTCGCCGACAATCCAGATAGCCTCGCCGTGACGCAGCTTGTGCGACGGGTCCATCTGCGAGAGGTTCTCCTTGCCTTCCTCAAGTCCTACGACCATACAGTTGTACACATCACGTATGCCGCTGTCACGCAGCGTCTTGCCCGCAAAGATGCCGTTGCGGTTTATCACCACCTGATGGAGTTTCATCTCGCGCTTCTCTATCTCCGGGTCTTTATCATGCAGCTCTGTGTTCAAGGCCTCGCTGAAGGCTGTAAGCTGGTCGTCGCTGCCGATAGCCTGAATGTTGTCTCCGGGAAATAATATTGTTCCTCCGTTTGGGATGTTTATCCTCTGGCTGCCACGCAATATGCTGCTGATGTGCACTCCGTATCTGTTTCTGAACTCCAGTTCGCGCAGCATCTTGCCTGCCCATAGAGAATCTTCGGGAATGGTGAAATCAGAGATATGCACGTCGCGGTCGAGCAGGCGGCCTTCATACAGCGGACGTCTACGGCCCATCACCTCGGCAACAATCTCTCTTGAACGCAGGTTCTGCATGAACAAGCGCTCCATCTTTATGCTTCTCTTCTTCAGCGAGCGCGATATTATCATAAGTGCCACGGCAGCAAGCGCTATGCTTATCATCAGCGCATTGGTGAAGCGTGTAAGATAATAACATATATAGAACACGAACGCCGAAGCCACGGCCACTCTCACGATGATTGTCAGAATGAGCGGCAGACGGTTGTAGGGATTGCTGTTCCAAAGAGCCTTAAACTCCTCACTGTGGTTTTTCTTCATCATTATAGCCCTCAGGAAAGGAGATATAAACAGCAGCGTGAGCAGTCCGCATGCCGCATTTGCCCACCAGTGAGGCAGAAGCTGACGCACGAAAGGCAGGAAGAAAGTGAACATAAGGGCTATGGATGCGCCCGAAAGTATGGAATAAATCACCGTGATGCGCACCATCTGCTTTATCAGGGTGCGCCATTTTGCCTCGGGCTGCGTGGTCTGCTTGGCAAGCGTAAGATTGTTCATGGCCATAATCCACTTTTTGGGCAGACGGCGTTCGAGCATGCCGTAAGCCGGGGTGGCCATGCGTATCATATAAGGGGTAAGGAAAGTGGTTATCACAGAAACGGCAACCACAACAGGATAAAGGAACTTGCCGATGACTCCGAGCGAAAGACCAAGCGAGGCTATGATGAACGAAAACTCGCCTATCTGCGCCATGGAGAAACCGCACTGCATGGCCGACTTGAGCGACTGGCCGCCGATAAGGAAGCTCAAACTGCCAAAAATAACCTGCCCGAGAATAATTACAAGTACAAGAGTTACTATCGGCCATGAATATTCTACAAGAATGGCGGGATCGACAAGCATGCCGACAGACACGAAGAACACGGCTCCGAAAAGATTCTTCACAGGCTCTACGACTTTTATTATGCGCTCGGCCTCTATAGTCTCGGCAAGGATTGAGCCCATGACAAATGCTCCGAAGGCGCTGCTGAAGCCTACCTTGGTAGACAGTACGGCCATGGCGCAGCACAGACCGAGAGCCACGATGAGCAGCGTCTCGTTGTTGATAAACTTACGCATTGACCTAAGCATGAGCGGAATAAGGAAGATACCCACCACAAACCACAGGATGAGAAAGAAGCCTATCTTCATCAGGCTGCCTATCATCTGTCCTCCGTCGGGATTCGACCCGTTGGCTATAGCCGAGAGCATAACCATCATGACAATGGCCAGTATGTCCTCAAGTATCAGCACGCTCATAACCAGTCCGGCAAAGCGCTGCTGCCTAAGGCCAAGGTCGTCGAAGGCTTTATATATAATGGTGGTGGAACTCATGGCGAGCATACCGCCGAGAAAGATGCTGTCCATACGGCTCCAGCCGAACAGATGCCCCGTGACTATGCCCAGCATCATCATGCAGAACACGATGGAACACGTGGAGATTATGGGCGAAGCGCCCATCTTAAGTATCTTCTTGAACGAGAAATCCAGACCTAACGAAAAGAGCAGGAACATCACGCCGATGTCGCCCCACGTGCTGATATCAGCCCTGTCAGCCACCGACATTATGTAAGGCATGTGCGGACTTACCAAGAATCCTGCCACGACATACCCCAGCACAAGCGGCTGTTTAAGCTTCTTGAAAACTATGGTCACTATGCCTGCCACCACAAGAATAAGTGCCAGGTCTTTCACGAGGTGTGGAAGTTCGCCCATTCTTACTGTCTGTTTTTGTCAATATGTTTAAATGTTCAGGGCTGAAAGCAGAAGTTATCAACACTGTCTCCTGCATGATTATATACAGGCAAGACACCAAACCACATTCTGCTTTCAGTCCTGTAAAAGTATTTGTATAAGTGGCGGCTCACCTTACACCGCAATGTGCTAAGGCGTGCCGCTATGATGCCACTGCCGCATGTCGCCGCCGGCCATACCGCATGCAGGCTGAATTATGCCATGCAACGGCAGGACAAGGCGTGCGTGCATGCCGCACGATATGTTATCAGTCGTTATATTCGGCCGTAATCTCACATATCTTCACGATTACCTGCATGGCCTTTTCCATAACCTGAACAGAAATAAACTCGTAAGGTCCATGGAAGTTTACGCCGCCGGCAAAGATATTAGGACACGGCAGACCCTTGAACGACAGCTGAGCTCCGTCGGTTCCGCCGCGGATAGGCTCTACCTTAGGAGGCACACCGCTGTCCTGCATAGCCTTGAGCACGATGTCGATAACGTGCATCTTCGGATCTATCATCTCCTTCATGTTGTAATACTGGTCTTTCACGTCAGCCGTAACTGTGCCTTCGCCATACTTCTTGTTCATCTCTACAACGCATTTCTCGATGAAGGCCTTGCGCTCCTCAAACTTATCGCGGTCGTGGTCGCGGATGATATAAGACAGCTTGGCGTTCTCTATGTTCGACTCGATGCCCAGCAGATGATAGAATCCTTCATAACCTTCTGTTGTCTCCGGTGTCTCGTCAGCCGGCAGCATTGCTGCAAACTCGGCAGCCAAGCGGTTGGCATTTATCATCTTGCCCTTGGCATATCCCGGATGAACGCTAACGCCCTTGATGTTTATCTTGGCAGAAGCAGCGTTGAAGTTTTCAAACTCGAGGTCACCCAGGTCGCCGCCGTCCATTGTGTATGCCCATTCACATCCAAACTTCTCAACGTCAAAGTGGTGAGCGCCCATGCCAATCTCCTCGTCAGGATTGAAGCCCATGCGTATGTCGCCGTGAGGTATCTCCTTATGGTCGCGCAACCAGCACATGGCCTGTACGATTTCGGCTATACCAGCCTTGTCGTCAGCTCCCAGCAGAGTGTGGCCGTCGGTAACGATAAGATCTTCGCCTACATGCTGCAGCAGTTCGGGGAATTTCTTTGTTGATGATATTATGCCCGGTGACAGTTCGATGTCCTTTCCGTCGTAGTTCTTGACAATGCGAGGCTTCACATCCTTGCCGCTGCAGTCTGGAGACGTGTCGTAGTGGCTGATGAAACCTATAGTAGGAACTTCCTTCTTGATGTTAGATTTCAGTGTGGCATAAACGTAGCCGTTGTCGTCCATCTCAACATCATCAAAGCCCTCGTCCTTGAGTTCATCTCTGAGATATTTTGCAAAATCAAGCTGTTTGGCTGTGCTCGGCACGGTCTGGCTGTCTTCGGCCGACTGTGTGTCGAAGCTTACGTAATTCAAAAATCTTTCAACTATGTCCATGATATTTTTATATTATTCAGTTGTTTTTCAAAAGTACATGCTACACCCCACCATATCATGGTGCGGGCTATCAGAATGCAAATATATGAAATTTTATTGAGATACGTCAGTGTTTTTACAGGTTAATTAGTCTTAACGGTTTAACTTTTTGCGTATTGTAAGCATCCTTGTCGTTTCTGTCTGAGATTAATATTGCTGACAGACATAAAAAATCTTCATGTAGATGCATTGTGCCATGTCTCATGCATTGTGCGTAACATAGTTTGGCGTTCATTGTGAATTTCCTCTGGTTAATGACAATTGCAGCGTAGACTGTACCTATATGATGTCGTTGCTGCCGCTGTCATTGCCCGTGTGATGCTTGGTGTCTTTGCTGTTGATAAAATATCGCGGCGACATTTTGTGAAGTATTGTGCCGTGTTGAGTTTTTTATTCAACGCCCACAGTGGCTTCACAAATGCTGCCGTTCAGTTATCCTGACCCGCTTTTGATGTGAACTACATTATTTTAATTTTATTACTGTCCGGTAAGCAATCCGATAACCCATTAAAATTAAGGGTTGGCATATAGAATGATGTCAGCCATTTTGGTTATCTTTTGAAGTCGCCAAACAAAAAAAAGATTTAACCATGGGTAAAAGTACACATTTCGTTGGACTGCCGTAGGAATGGCGGTGAAGAGTGGATTAGACGGCTGAAAATCACCGATTCAACAACGCTAAGTCTTTTCTCCAACGCTATATTCAAGGGTGTCGAGCGGCATCCTAAGACGAGCAGGAAGAAGGGTGGCATCAAGGTGCATTGCCATCAAGATCCAAATATGGGTCACCCTAATAGCAAGCGACACGCTTTCTGACGTGGTGAAATACAGCTTCGACAGTCTGTCGAAGCTGTAATCTGCCCCGTAGTGGCTGCATATCATGCGCAAGCATGCTATGCCGCACTGCATCGCGTCGTGCTGAAGGTATATCTTAAAGTCTTTCATAGAGCATTGGCTTTACACGAATTTCATTCGTCAATAGTTGTTTTCTTGCTTTTCATATTGCTGTATGCTCTGTGCCTGTCTGCGCTGTCGCAAATTACCGCCAGATATTGTGTAGGCAACTTCTAATTTTATAAATGTTCCGTCGTTGAGCTTTTCACGCTTGTATGACAGGCCGCTCTTGATTACTTCAGAAACGCGGGGCTTGGTGTATGGCGTGACGGAAAGTCTCATCTGCAATTTATTTTTAAGGAAGCTCTTCGACACGCTTATTGAAACATCCCATACGTTGTTCATCTTCATCTCCCACATATATTTGGGCGGGTCGTAACTTGCGTACACATTTAAGGCCAGTCCGTTTTTCAGCCATGCCATGCAGTTTGCATAAACATACCAGCTGAACTGGTCATTGTATTCAAAGTTATTGGATTTGAAAGAGCTCCATGATGTATATCCGCCCAATTTTACATAGAAGTTATCCGTAAGATATTTTCTCCATTCCAGCGAAATCTGCTTCGTGTCATCTTTCTTGCTGTTCTGCAGCACAGAGCGTGTAGTGTTCGGATTGTCCGGGTCTGTCTCCTCCTCGTAGAACAGGCTCTTTTCGTTCTTCGTGTATGAAAAGTTAAGATGCAGACTCTTAAAGAGTGTAATCTCCATGTTTATCCATTGGCTTGCCGGAATGTCGATGTCTGGGTTTCCCATGCTGTAGTGGTTAGCCCCGTCATACACCCTATAAGTGCTCACACCGGCATATGGTATGCCATACACGTTTCTGTTGTATGTCAGGGCTATGCTGTGTTTCTGCTTTTTGTCAAGGTAGTATTTCAGAACAGCCGACGGGCACAGGCTCCAATAGCCTCTGTTGTCTTCAAGTCCGTTGGTGGTCACGTTCATGCTGTTGTACTGAACGCGCATGTTTGCGTTGTACGACAGCCGCCCTGCAACTCCGTCGTACGATGCGAAAGCCGCAGCCTCATGTCCTATGGCGCTCTGTCTTATCTTGTTTATTCTCTCGTCCTCGTCCACGTCGTTCATCCGGTAGTCGAGGCCGGCCGACAGCGTGTTGCCGTTTTTCTGGATGTTCTGCCATACAGGCTTTATGCGCAGCAGCCGGGTATAGTTGTCGGCATCTTGTGAGTAGTCTGTTATTAATCCGTTTCCTGTAATTGTATTGAAACTGTTTTTTCTTTTACTGTTGTACCACAAGTAGTCGGCGGTAATATTCAGGTTAGAGCCTCTGTCGTCTATTTTCCAGTTGTAAAAGGCTACACCGTTTAGCATAAGGTTCTTTGCCGGTCTCCATGTCACAGTCTGGAAAGTGTTGCTTGTTCCATCACCGCTTTCGGTGTTGTCGGCATCCAGCGTTGTTGTTCCATTGACGTATGATGCACTTGCGGAGACGCCCACCTGCTGGTTGTGTCCTACGTCTGCGGTTATGGTCATCCATTCCATCCATGAGTTTGAATTCACTCTACTCCTCTCGTTGCTCTCGGATGCCGTAGTGTTCACCATTTTGTTCGTTTTGTATTTTTCCTCATACAGTCCCCGTCTGTAGCTGAGGGCATTGAAAAGGGTGAACCTTCCAAAGCTTGCCATCTGATATGTAGCGAGGTTGAATCCGTCACTTCCGGTTTTTGTCCTTGTCTGCGTTCCTCCCTGAAAGCCCACCGTATAGCCTTTCTCTCTGTGCTTCAGCCATATCCTCATGATTCCTCCTGGATCGCTTGCGCTTTCAGATCCCGTATTGAAATAGTCAACCTCTATGCGCTCTATCATTTCCGGGCGCAAAACCCTCAGCTGTTCCTTGTCTGCCACTTTCACGCCGTCAACATAAACGGCGCTGGCCGTTTTGCCGTATATAGAAACGTTGCCTTCATTGGCTTGCACATATGGCAGCATTGACATCATCTGGTCGAACGAGAAAGTGTCTGCCAATTTGCTGTTGGCCAGATTCAATGAGAATCCGTTTGCCTTCTGTCTTATCCTCGATGTAACCACGGTTATGTTGTCTATACTCATTTCACGGCTTATCGAGTCTGTTGTCGTTGAGTCAGCCACGGATTTGTCTGCCTCCGTCGTGGCATGCGTATTTGCCGTAAGAGACAGCAACGCTGTTAATATTAAGATGATGTTTCTCATATATCTAAATTTTTTTGGTTTAACTGTATTGTGTACGCAGGCAAGCACCGTTTTGTGACTTACTTAACATTATTTAACTTGCTTCAATTTATTTGGCAGCCATTTGTGATAATTATATTTTTAGCAATATATATTATCTTCGGTTAATATTTTCAGCCTCATACGCAGCTGCGGGTCGGCTTCTTCTTGGGTTAAAGCATTTTTACAGAATCCATGGTCCATTCTGTTTTGCACACAGATTGTGCAGACAGGCTGTACCACTAGTTTTCTTTCTTAAAATTTTATGGTTTTTATTTTTATTCGCATCTCCAGTTTTTTTGTGGCATCATCAATAACGTTTTACATGGCAACCTTGCAAGTTTGCCGGATCGCCCTGCACCGTTACTTTCGCAAAACAACGGAAATTTTATAATAAAAACAAATTTTGGCAATTAAAAAAGTTCACAAAAAGTTCACAAGACTCTTTGCGAAAAGCTGCAAACTTCACAAAACTTCACAAACGTGTTTTTCATTAAATTTAGCTGTTCACAACAGCTCTACGGACGTACGTTTCATTAAGTTTCGGGCTGTGAAATCTTTTCACAAAGACTTCACAGGCGTATTTTCTTCATGATGTAAATCACTGTTTATAAAGACTTTATGTATCTGTCGAAGTCTCTCGACGAGCCGTCTTTGCCGGTTATTCTATTATACATCCGTTTTCGTATGTTGGCAATGTCCTGAAGACTGCGGCCGGTAAGCATATTTATCTGCGAAGGTGCGAAGCCCAGCTTGACCAAGAGGCACAGCTCATATTCGCTTTCACTCAAAACGGCCTTCAGCC
>ENA-ORNK01001334-ORNK01001334.1-human-gut-metagenome-genome-assembly--contig:-NODE-1334-length-20250-cov-16.129785_pt1 | contig 20250 bp, 23 predicted proteins | sample MGYA00242115_ERZ509022 | MGnify/ENA primary metagenome ERZ509022 (study PRJEB26280, sample SAMEA2338690) | human gut metagenome | biome: human gut; feature: human-associated habitat; material: faeces...
AGCCGGACGATGCGGAGCGCGCGCCCGCGCTTGTATTTTCGCCGGAGGAGGCGGACGCCATTACGATCGCAGGGGCCTGCACCTATTCCGTGGACAAGCAGGCGCTGCTGACCCGCCCGTCCGCGCTGGATTTTTCCGGGGAGGGGCCGAAGGTTTTGATCGTACATACGCACTCGTCCGAGGCCTACACGCAAGAGGCAGGCTGGGAATACGACGAGTCCGACCCGCTGCGCACGGAAAACGCCGACCGCTCCATCATCCGCGTCGGAGACGAGATCGCCTCTGTATTGGAAGCGCACGGCATTGAGACGCTGCACGACACGGCGCTCAACGACTACCCGACCTACAACGGCGCTTACGCGCGGATGGAGACGACCATCGAGCGCTACCTCGCGGAATATCCGTCCATCCGGATGGTGCTCGACGTACACCGCGACGCGGCGGCGGATGCAGACGGCGAGCAGGTCGGCTTCACGGCGCAGGTCGATGGGGAGCGCTGCGCGCAGGTCATGCTGGTCGTCGGCACGGACGAAGGCGGGCTGACGCACCCGGACTGGGAAGAAAATCTGGCGAACGCGCTGAAGCTTCAGGCAGTCCTGAACCGGCGCTGTCCCGGTCTCTGCCGGAATCTCGACCTGCGCACGGAGCGCTTCAACCAGCACGAGACGCCCGGGTCGCTGCTGGCGGAGTTCGGCTCGACCGGGAACACGCTGCGCGAGGCCATCCGCGCCGGGCGGCACTTTGCCGAGGGGCTGGCGGAGCTGATCGAAGGGCTGAGCTAGGGTGTATTCTTCCAACTCCCAATGCACCCGGAGAGCGGGCCTTTTCGCGCTGTGCTGCGGCATTTTCCCTTGAAATACGTCAGGATTCCTGCGAAAAAATGTCTTGCGCAGCGCAAGAATTCCTCGCTGCCGGTCACTTCGCCAGTTTTCAGATACACCCTAGTTAGTCCGATAAAATTTTTTTCAAAAACCTCTTTACAAATCGGAAAAGATGTGTATAATAATAACTGTAATGATAATTATTCTTATTTTGGAGCGATGCCTATGATGCCTGTCAGAAAACACAGCCGGAAGCGCGACGCGATCTTATCCTGCGTCCGCGGTACGACCTGTCATCCGACGGCGGAATGGGTCTACACGCAGCTCAAGCCGGAGATCCCGGATCTGAGCCTCGGCACGGTCTACCGGAACCTCGCCATGTTCAAGCAGGACGGCGAGATCGTCTCGGTGGGAACGGTCGCGGGGCTGGAGCGCTTCGACGGCAACACCGCGCCCCATGCGCACTTCGTCTGCACCGCGTGCAGCGGCGTGTACGATGTGCCGCAGGATGCGCTTCCCGAGGAATTCGTCCGCTCCGCCGAGCAGGCGACCGGCGGCGAGATCGCGGCGTATCAGCTCAGCTATTACGGAATTTGTTCAAATTGCAAAAACAGCAAATAATAAATGAAACAGTGAAACAAATGATGGAGGTATTCTTATGAAAAAGTTCGTGTGCAAGGTTTGCGGTTATGTCTACGAGGGCGAAGCGGCTCCCGAGTTCTGCCCGGTCTGCAAGGCTCCGGCCAGCATGTTCGAGGAAGTCAAGGGCGAAATGAAGCTCGCTGCGGAGCATGAGTTCGGCGTCTATGAGACCACTGTCCGCGACAACGAGAAGATCAGCGCAGAGGACAAGGCGTTCATCCTTGAGCAGCTCAAGGCCAACTTCAACGGCGAGTGCAGCGAAGTCGGCATGTACCTGTGCATGGCCCGCATCGCCCACCGCGAGGGCTATCCGGAAATTGGCCTGTATTGGGAAAAGGCAGCCTATGAAGAGGCAGAGCACGCAGCGAAGTTCGCCGAGATGCTCGGCTCGACGCTGGAGCCCAACATGAAGGCGACGACGAAGGACAACCTCAAGTGGAGAGTGGATTGCGAGTTCGGCGCCACGCAGGGCAAGTTCGAGCTGGCCGCCTGCGCAAAGAAGAACGGTCTCGACGCCATCCATGACACCGTCCATGAAATGGCAAAGGACGAAGCCCGTCACGGCCGTGCCCTCAAGGGCCTGCTGGACCGCTATTTCGGCAAGTAATTCAGCCTAAAATAAGCTTTTTGAGAGGAAGCAGGAACAAAACTGCTTCCTCTTTTTTGCTTGGAAGCTTGTACATTTCTTGTACTTGTACCAGCCTGTAAGCCTCAAAACAGCGCGGCTTTGCGCGAAAGCATTTGCATCGGCGCGGCCGTTTGTGGTACACTAAAAATAAAGAGTCTGAAAGGAGCGGCTTTATGAACGAATACGAAGTTCTGATCGAGACGATCAACCCCTGCGGCGGAGAAGCGCACGCCAAAAAGGAATTTCAGGAGATCGAGACGGAAAGCCCGGAGCGCTGGGTGAAGGAGAACGGACGGTATCCGGTGCTGGACAGCGGCAAAAATCTCTCCGGCGATACGGTCATTACGACCGGCGACGGCAAGGGCATCCTGATCCGGTATACCTTCACGGAGTGAAGCTTTCGCGCAAAAAAAGAGGAGACTGCTCGGCAGTTTCCTCTTTTTTGCGTTCTGCCTGCGGCGCTGGCCGCTGAAAACCCGCCCGGAGGGCGGCTTTGGAGGAAGAAAAACGCGGGCGGAAAAATATTTTTTTCATTTAGCGATGAAAAGAAATGCAGGCGGCGGCGCTCCGGAGGGGCATATCTGCAAGGGTATACCGCCGGAGGCAGAGACGATGCATATACATGCATAAAACGCGCGCGCCCTCAATTTTCGACCCTCGAAATTGGATTGAAATTCCAGAAAAACTAGGCTATACTGAACATAACAGGGGTGTATCTGAAAACGGAAAGGCGGCAGGCGGCGAGCGATCTCCGCGCGGAGCAGGCGGCTTTTCCGCAGGAGTGCCTGCCGTATTTCAAGGAAAAATGCCGCGGCGCGGCGCGGCGCAAAAGGCCCGCTGCCCGGGGACACCGGAAGCTTTCCGATACATCCAAGGAAAACACAGCAAGGAGGATCGCCTATGCCGGTCTGTGTAACAAGTGAAATCGGCCCGCTGAAAAGGGTGCTTTTGCAGCGACCCGGACGGGAGCTGGAGCATCTCAGCCCCAATACCATGGAGCAGCTGCTTTTCGACGATATTCCCTATCTCTACGGCGCACAGCAGGAGCATGACTGCTTCGCAGAGATCCTGCGCGGCTGCGGCGCGGAGGTCGTCTATCTGGAGGATCTGACGGCGGATGTGCTGCGGCAGCGGCGGGAGCCGTTCATCCATGACGTGATCGAGCACGCCGGAGGCAGCGCCCGGGGCTATCGCGCGGCGCTGGAAGAATATCTGATCGCCATCCGCGATCCGAAGCTGCTGGTGCAGCGGACGATGGAGGGTGTGACCTATCAGGAGATCTTCCCCGGCCGGAGCGGACGGCTCTCAAGCATGGTCGGGACGAAGGCGCGCTTTTTGATGCCGCCGATCCCGAATCTCTATTTTACGCGCGACCCCTTCGCGTGTATCGGCCGCGGCGTGAGCCTCAACCATATGTATTCCGCCACGCGCAGCCGCGAAACGCTCTACGGGAAATATGTCCTGACCTACCACCCCGATTTTGCCGGTCAGGTGCCGCTCTACTACACCCCGGAGGAGCATTTCAGCATCGAGGGCGGCGATATTCTGAATCTCAGCCCGACCGTTCTGGCCGTCGGCATTTCCCAGCGCACCCAGCCGGAGGCCGTCGAGCGTCTGGCGGAGCGCATCTTTGCCGACGAGGCCGCGACGATCGATACCGTCCTTGCTTTTGAGATCCCGCGCACACGCGCGTTCATGCATCTGGATACCGTGTTCACGCAGGTGGATCGGGACAAGTTCTCCGTTCATCCCGGCATTCTGGAAATGCTCTCGATCTACGAGCTGACCGGCAGAGGGACGGGCCGCATTACGACACGCGCGCTGCGGATGCCGCTGGAGGACGTTTTGAAGGAATACCTCCATCTCGACCATGTGCAGCTCATCCGCTGCGGCGGCGGCTGTGAGATCGCGGCGGAGCGTGAGCAGTGGAACGACGGCTCCAACACGCTCTGCGTCAGCCCCGGCGTCGCGGTCGTCTACGAGCGCAATTATGTGACCAATCAGATCCTCGAGGACTGCGGCGTGAAGATCCTGAAAATGCCCAGCTCCGAGCTTTCGCGCGGACGCGGAGGTCCGCGCTGCATGAGTATGCCTCTGCTCCGGGAATCCATTTCGTTCTGACAAACCTACCGATATATTGAAAAGGAGAAATCATCATGGCTGTTAACATTCGCGGCAGACACTTTCTGAAGCTTCTGGACTACACCCCGGCGGAGATCCGCTATCTGCTCGATCTGGCGAAGAATTTCAAGGACCTCAAGCGGGCCGGTACGCCGCACCGCTATCTCGAGGGCAAGAACATCGTCCTGCTGTTTGAAAAGACCTCCACCCGCACCCGCTGCTCGTTTGAGGTCGCGGGAATGGATCTGGGCATGGGCGTGACCTATCTCGATCCCGGCAGCAGCCAGATGGGCAAAAAGGAATCCATCGCCGACACAGCGCACGTCCTCGGCCGGATGTACGACGGCATTGAATACCGCGGCTTCAGCCAGAAGATCGTTGAGGAGTTGGCCGAAAACGCGGGCGTTCCGGTCTGGAACGGCCTGACCGACGAATTCCACCCGACGCAGATGCTGGCAGACCTCTTGACCATCGAGGAAAAGAAGGGCACGCTCAAGGGCATCCGCTTCACCTATTTCGGTGATGCCCGCAACAACATGGGCAATTCCCTGATGGTCGCCTGCGCGAAGATGGGCCTGCACTTCACGGCCTGCGCACCGAAGGAGCTGTTCCCGGCGGCGGAGCTGGTCGAAACGTGCCGCGAGCTTGCAAAGCAGAGCGGCGGCTCCGTCACGCTCACTGAGAGCGTGGAGGAGGGCGCAAAGAACGCCGACGTACTCTACACCGATATCTGGGTCTCCATGGGTGAGCCGGACTGCGTCTGGGCAGAGCGCATCCGCCTGCTGACGCCGTATCAGATCAACGCGAAAGTCATGGCCATGGCCAAGCCCGACGCGCTGTTCATGCACTGTCTGCCGTCCTTCCACGATACCAACACCACCATCGGTAAGGAGATCGCCGACAAGTTCGGCATTACGGAGATGGAGGTCTCTGACGAGGTGTTCTCCGGCCCGCAGTCGGTCGTGTTCGACGAGGCGGAAAACCGGATGCACACCATCAAGGCTGTGATCTACGCGACGCTCAAATAAGGAGGGACGGAGATGGCATTCGAGTTTCCGAAATACCACGCGCCGGACTTTACCGAGGAAAAATTCCGCAATGCACCGGATGCGAAATGGGCCGCTGCCGAGCTGGACGGCGTTGCGCCGGAGGGCTACCACAGCACGTCGATGTACCCGGAGTACTTCAAGCTGGACGGCCAGTGGCGTCTGGCGGAGGAGAGCCGGATGGATTCCAGCGTCGTCCTGCGGGAGGACGGCACACTGAGCGTGGTCGAGAACCGCAACCTCAAAAAGGGCGACCGCGTGATCCTTGGGCGGACGGAAAACTGCGAGGACGGCATTTACATGCACTGCCACGGTTTCGAGGAGCCGGGCGAGGTGCTGGAGGATCAGTTTGTGTTTCGTCAGGGACGCAGCCGCGAGACCTCCTATGCCAAGGACTATGACCGGCTGATCGAGCTTCTGCGCTATGAGAAGGAGCACGGCAATATCCTCTGGGTCATGGGCCCCGCGTTTGCCTTTGACGAGGACGCCAGAAGAGCCATGCAGGCGCTGGTCGAAAACGGTTACGCGCACGGCCTCATGGCCGGCAATGCCCTTGCCACGCACGATCTGGAAGGCGCGCTGCTGCACACCGCGCTCGGTCAGGATATCTATACGCAGAAGTCCCAGCCCAACGGCCACTACCACCATCTGGATGTTATCAACAAGGTGCGCCGCAGCGGCTCCATCCCGCAGTTTATCGAGGACTATGACATCGACAACGGCATCATCTACAGCGTCGTAAAGAACAACGTGCCGTTCGTCCTGACCGGCTCCATCCGCGACGACGGCCCGCTGCCCGAGGTCATCGGCGACGCCTACCGCGGCCAGAGCGCCATGCGGGAGCTGGTCAAAAAGTCCACAACGGTCATCTGCCTTGCCACGATGCTCCACACCATCGCCACCGGCAACATGACGCCGTCGTTCCGCGTCCTTCCGGACGGGACGATCCGGCCGGTCTACCTCTACTGTGTGGACGCGGACGAGTTCGTGGTCAATAAGCTGCTCGACCGCGGCAGCCTCTCCGCAACGACCATCGTCACGAACGTGCAGGACTTCATCACCATCGTCGCAAAGGGACTGGACGTGATCTGACGCAGCCCGCGCACGCTCCTGAAAAAGCTAGGGAAGCTCTGATTAAATCAGCGGCTGTGGACGGCGAGAGATTTTTCGTCAAGACAAGGTTTGAAAAACGATGGAATACTGTATGTATTTCTCGTTTTTCAAACCGCAGGATTGGCGGAAAAGATCCGTCGTCCGCGGTCGGGGATTTATTCAGAGGTTCCCTAAAACAGAAGGCCCGCTGCAATGCAGCGGAAAATAAATCAACACCTCACAACTTCTTTGTTGTGAGGTGTTGATTTATAATATCGATTGCAACAATTCTGGCCATCGTGTAAAGACTTCTTTCCCAATAATCACTTCATCAACAAGCCCCATATTTAAGGCGTCGATAATGCGGCAAAGATAAGATTTTCCCTGCACCCACCACGTCCCATATGCATCTACGAATAAAACATGGAAAACTTTTTTGCCAGCTTTTTGATATAGCTCTTTAAATTCGTAACCATCCAACTGCGTTTCATAGACACCATCTGCGACACGGCTCCCAAATGTCGTTGCATAATAGTATTCCTTTATTTCCCAAACCATTTTTGGATTTCTTATGCTAGGATAAGCACCATCAAATCTGCGGGAAGTAGCGCCGAGTAATGTTCTATTGTCATCCCAAACATAGGCTAACCCCTGAGGATTATCATCAAATCCGAGCGTAGATATATTTGGCAGATTTTCTCGTATGGTTTTCTCTGCAAGGATATTAATGATTGCGGTGAAATATGCAATCTGTTTCATATCACCTTTTTGCTTATTCAATGGAATTTTACATTGAAAATCGCATTGCTTATATAGCTGTAATAGTGTTTCACATTCAGAGCGAGCCTGTTCGGCATTCATGAGCATGGCTTCTGCAAAGTTGTTCAAGAGGTCGGCACGTAAGTTGGAATATTGGATTGATTGTTGGAGAAGAGTGTCGGATACACAGATGTCTTTTTCTTTACAAAGTTCTTTGAGCTGATTTTCAGAATAAGAGCGGACGGTATGGCTCTTTTTGTTCGTATAGCCTAACATTTCTGATACGAATCTGACGAATGCCCAAAACTCTGTAGACTTATCCGTAAACTCAGTAAATGCTTTCATTGCTGTTTTCCACCTCTGCAAATAATCTAGTGATAGAAATACCTAAAGCAGATGCCATTTTTGAAATGTTTTCAAGTGATACATTTCTCTTCCCTAATTCAACATCGCTTATATATGTACGATGGAGACAACACATATAGGCGAGCTGCTCCTGAGAGATGTTTTGTTCATGCCGCAGCTTCCTAACTGCGCTTCCAAACCGAACAAGAATTGCTTCAGACATTAATTACTTGACACCTCCGATCAAGTAAATTATAATAAAAATGTCGATTATAAGTCTACAGACTATAAGTTACGGAACGGGAGTTATCTTCATGATACCTGCACTTTTGAAATGGATAGGTAACAAGCAGCGGTTTGCTGAAACTATTGTTTCTTATATGCCAAATCAGTTTAAAAACTACTATGAGCCTTTTTTGGGAAGCGGTGCAGTTATGGCGGAACTGCTTCACGAGGATAGATGCATGATCTATCCTCATTTTGAGCATTGTTACGGAAGCGATATTTTGCCCTTCCTTATTGAGGTGTTTGACTATGTAAGGAATTCGCCAGATCAATTGATCGACTACTATACAAGGCAAATTGAAGAATATTATATTGACCCAGTAAAAAAGTATGACGAGATCAAAGATAGATTTAACACGAACCATAATGGGCTTGATTTTTGCTTGCTTTCTAGAACCTGTTATTCTGGAATCATACGTTTCAGGAGAATAGATGGATACATGAGTACCCCAAAGGGACCGCATAATCCAATTAAACCGAGTATATTTGCGAACAGAGTACTATTATGGCATGAATTATTAGAGAAAGTGAGTTTTCAAACGGAAAGCTTTTCTGTAGCAATGAATAAACCGACTGAGGGCGATGTGGTGTATTGTGATCCGCCCTATACGCACTCGCAAAGTATCATTTATGGTGCGCAGGATTTTAACATCAATGATCTGTGGCTAAAAATTGACCAATGTAAGTGTCGAGGCGCGAAAGTTATGCTTTCGATAAACGGAATGCGTGAATCGAGAAAAAAGAATATATCTGTTGACATTCCGGATGGGCTTTTTGAAAGAAAGATTGTTATTGATTGTGGGACTTCCATGATAGACAGATTACAGAGTTCGGGAAAAGTAATGACTGATGAAAATGTTGATGATTTACTTTTGCTAACTTGGTAATAGTGTGCCTTTATATGGTATTTCCATATTACATAGACTGCGCGATTAAACAGCCCGTTCACCCTTGCGGGCGGCGTGAAAAAACGCTATACTATAGGCAATTGGATTACAATTTGGAGGAAACGCCATGAAAAAGCCGTTTCTGGAAGCCGGTCAGATCGTCAGCACGCACGGCGTGCGCGGAGAGCTGAAAATCATGCCGTGGGCCGACGATCCCGAGTTCCTGCTCGATTTTGATACGATCTATCTGGGCGGAAAGCCCTGCCGCGTCGTGTCCAGCCGCGTGCAGAAGACCTGCGTGCTGATGAAGCTGGAGGGGATCGACGACGTGGACGCCGCCGCGCGTCTGCGCGGGCAGACGGTCTGCATCCGGCGCGAGGACGCGCAGCTGCCCGAGGGCGCGATGTTCATTGCCGACCTGATCGGCCTGAAGGTGCTCTGCGGAGACGAGACGATCGGCAAGGTCACGGAAATTCTTCAGCGGCCCGGAAACGACGTCTACGTCGTCAAGGGCGCGCATGAATACCTCATTCCCGCCGTTCCGGAGTTTATTCTGGAGCGTGATCCGGACGAGGGCTATATCCGCGTCCGGCTGATCGAAGGAATGCGCACCGATGAGATTTGACATTATGACGCTTTTTCCCACCTCGGTGGACGCCATGATGCAGGAAAGCATCCTTGGCCGCGCACAGAGGAAGGGACTGATCGAGATCCACGCCCACCAGATCCGGGACTACACGACCAACCGGCAGAATCAGGTGGACGATTACCCCTACGGCGGCGGACGCGGCGCGATTTTGCAGTGCGATCCGCTCTACAACTGCTGGACGGCCATCTGCGACGAGATCGGCGCGCCGGTGCATACGATCTTCCTTTCCCCGTGTGGGGCGGTGTTCAATCAGGAGAAGGCGCGGCAGCTGCGCGACAGCTGCGAAAACATCATTCTGGTCTGCGGACACTATGAGGGCGTCGATCAGCGCTTTCTGGACGAGTGCGTGGATGAGGAGATCTCCGTCGGCGACTTCGTCCTGACCGGCGGCGAGCTTCCCGCGATGTGCATTGCCGACGCCGTTTGCCGTCTGGTGCCGGGCGTCCTCGGAGACGAGGTCTGCTTCACGGACGAGAGCCACTGGGACGGGCTGCTCGAATACCCGCAGTATTCCCGTCCGGACGAGTGGCACGGGCTGCGCGTGCCGGAGGTGCTGCTTTCGGGAAACCACGCGATGGTGGACCGGTGGCGCAAAAAGCAGGCGATCCTGCGCACGATGCGCTGCCGCCCGGATATGTTCGGGAAGCTCCGCTTCCCATACAAGACCCGCGCAGAGAAAAAATTCATTGCGGAGCTGGAGGCTGAAGATGCGCAATTCCGAGATCGAGACCCTAAAAACCTGGATCGAAGCAAGTGACAATATCGTCTTTTTCGGCGGAGCCGGTGTGTCCACGGAGTCCGGCATCCCGGATTTCCGCAGCACGGACGGGCTTTACCACCAGAAGTTTGAATACCCGCCGGAAACGATCCTGAGCCATACGTTTTTCTATCAGCATACGGAGTATTTCTACCGCTTTTACCGCGAAAAAATGCTCCCGCTGGAGGCGGAGCCGAACGCCGCGCACCGGGCGCTGGCCGCGCTGGAGCGGGCGGGAAAGCTCCGTGCCATCGTGACGCAGAACATCGACGGCCTGCACCAGAAGGCAGGAAGCAAAAACGTCTACGAGCTGCACGGCTCGATCTGGCGCAACTACTGCACGAAATGCGGCAAGTCCTATTCCGCGGAGTTTATCCGGGACAGCGGCGGCGTGCCGCACTGCGCCTGCGGCGGACTCATCAAGCCCGACGTGGTGCTCTATGAGGAGGGCTTGGACGAGAAAACGATCAAGGGCGCCGTCCGCGCCATCGCGGAGGCGGACGTGCTGATCGTCGGCGGAACGTCCCTGACGGTCTATCCCGCCGCCGGGCTGATCCGCTATTACGGCGGAAACCGGCTCGTGCTCATCAACCGCGACGAGACGCCCTATGACGGCTATGCAAACCTGATCTTCCGGGAGCCGATCGGGCAGGTGCTCGGGCAGTGCGTGAATGGGGAGAGCGTATGAACGAACGTGACTGCTGGGTCGATTGAGCCGTGGAAATTCAGGCGCTGGTGCTACGGAAAGGACCCCTACAACCTCGAACGCTACGCCCGCCTGCGGGAGATCGCGGCGGAAATGATCGCCTGCAAGGCGGATATCTCCGTGGAAAAGGCAAGAGACCTCTTCTGCTGTGAGACCGGCTATCAGACGCCGAAGGTCGATACCCGCGCCGCCGTCTTTCAGGATGGGCGGCAGCTTTCGGGAGAATCTCGAAACGACGGAGAGCCGCTGGTTCAGCCGCGAGGAGCTTCCGGAAAACCTTGCGGAGGAGAAGGTCACGAAGGAGCAGCTCTGGATGTGCTTCGACGCGAAGGACGATCCAAACTGGCAGCCGATGCTCGATTGAGCAGGCGCAGCAGAAAAGCGCTTTATGCCCGCCGTGCGCTGCGAGGTTTTGACAGACAAATGCCCGCCTTTTTGGCGGGCATTTCGGCGCTATGGGCGCATTTACCATTTTTCGGTTTGCAAAACGGCGGAAAATCCACTACAATAATTACCGCTTACTCTTCAAAGGCAGGTTTTTATCATGCAGCGCGAATCCTTCCGTTCCCGCCTCGGGTTTCTGCTCGTCAGCGCGGGCTGCGCCATCGGCATCGGCAATGTCTGGCGCTTTCCCTATGTCACCGGCAAATACGGCGGCGGACTCTTTGTCCTCCTGTATCTGGTCTGCCTGCTGGTCATGGGCGTGCCGGTTTTGACGATGGAGCTGGCCGTCGGCCGCGCAGGACGCAAAAGCGCCGTGCTGGCCTACCGCAAGCTGGAAAAGCCCGGACAGAAGTGGCACATCCACGGCTGGTTCTGCCTGATCGGCTGCTTCCTGCTGATGATGTACTACACCACCGTCACCGGCTGGATGGTCATTTATTTCGGGAAATTCCTGACCGGCGCGTTCCGCAGCGGCATGGACGCCGAGGCCATCGGCAATGTTTTCGGCGAAATGCTGGCAGACCCCGGCCAGATGGGCCTCTGGACGGAGCTTGTCGTCATTGCGGGCTTCCTTGTTTGCAGCTTCGGCCTGCAAAACGGCCTTGAGCGCGTCTCCAAGCTCATGATGCTGGCGCTGCTGGCACTGATCGTGCTGCTGGCTGTTCACAGTCTGACGCTGCCCGGCGCGGCGGAGGGAATGCGCTTCTATCTGGTGCCGTCGCTCGATGGGATCCGGGAAAACGGACTCGGCGCGACGGTCACGGCGGCCATGAACCAGGCGTTCTTTACCCTGAGCCTCGGCATTGCCGCCATGGAGATCTTCGGAAGCTATATGTCGGACGAGCACACGCTGCCGGGCGAGGCCGTGCGCATCTGTGTGCTGGACACCTTTGTGGCGCTGATGGCCGGAACGATCATTTTCCCGGCGTGCTTCTCCTTCGGTGTGGAGCCGAACGACGGCCCGGCGCTCATTTTCCGGACACTCCCGAACGTCTTTACAAACATGGCGGGCGGCCGCCTCTGGGGGACGCTGTTCTTCCTGTTCATGATTTTCGCCAGCTTCTCGACGGTGCTGGCTGTTCTTGAAAACATCCTTGCCATCTGCATGGACACCTTCGGCTGGAGCCGGAAAAAGGCCGCCGCCGTCAACTGCGTGCTGCTGCTTGTGCTGAGCCTGCCGTGTGTGTTCGGCTACAACATCTGGTCTGGCCTGCATCTGATCGGCGGGCGCGACGTGCTCGACACGGAGGATTTCCTTGTCAGCAATCTGCTGCTGCCCATCGGCTCGCTGGTCTATCTGCTCTTCTGCGTCAGCAAGTGGGGCTGGGGCTTCGACCGGTATCTGGAGGAGGCCAACAAGGGCAGCGGCCTGAAGCTTTCGAGAAGGCTCAAGCCGTATTTCCAGTGGGTTCTGCCGGTGCTGATTCTGATTATTCTGATTCAAGGACTGCTCTGAGCATATCCCGAAAAGACGCAGTGTTCTGCGGCTTTTCAGCAGGCGGAGGCTGCCGCGAGAACATCCGAAGGAGGCTGTCATGTACCGGGATCTGACAAAGGGAAATATCACAAAGGGCCTTGTGCTGTTTGCGCTGCCGATGATCGCGGGAAACCTCCTTCAGCAGCTCTACAACATCGCCGATACGCTGATCGTGGGCCGCGCGCTCGGGCGCAATGCGCTGGCCGCCGTCGGGTCGGCGTACACGCTCATGACGTTTTTGACGTCGGTTTTCCTCGGCCTGTCCATGGGCGCGGGCGCGCTGTTTTCCATCTGTCTCGGGAAGCAGGACAAGCCGTCGCTCCGCAGCGCTGTTGCGCACGCGCTGGGGCTGATCCTCGGCGTGACGCTGCTGCTGAACGCGGCGGCCTATCTGTTCCTCGATGAAATCCTGCTGTTTTTGCAGATCCCGGCGGAGCTTGCCGCCGATATGCGCACCTATCTTCTGATTATTTTTGCCGGATTGCTTGCGACCTCCGTTTATAATTTCTTCGCGTGCCTGCTGCGCGCGGTCGGAAATTCCGTCGCGCCGCTCTGGTTTCTCGGGATTTCCGCACTTTTGAACATCGGGCTTGACCTGCTGTTCGTGCTGGTATTCCACTGGGGCATTGCGGGCGCGGCCGCCGCGACCGTGTTTTCGCAGTATGTCTCCGGCGTCGGCCTGCTGGCCTACACGTTCCTGCGCTGCCGGGAATTTCTTCCGTCGCGGGCGGAGCTTCGCTTCCGGAAAGAAACTTTGCGGGAGCTGCTCGACCTCTCGATGCTCACCTGCGCGCAGCAGTCGGCCATGAACTTCGGCATTCTGCTCATTCAGCGGCTGGTGGACAGCTTCGGCCCCATCACGATGGCCGCCTTTGCGGCGGCGGTCAAGATCGACACCTTTGCCTATCTGCCGGTGCAGGATTTTGGCAATGCATTCTCCACGTTTGTGGCGCAGAACTTCGGCGCGGGCCGGACGGAGCGGCTCCGCAGGGGCTTCCGTCAGGCGCTTCTGCTCAGCGCCGGATTTTCCGTCGTGCTCTCCGCGCTGGTCTGCATCTTTGCCCATCCGCTCATGCACATCTTCGTGCAGGCCGGGGAGACGGAGGTGCTTGCGGCGGGCGTGCGCTATCTGCGCGTGGAGGGCGCGTTCTATGCCGGGATCGGCTGCCTGTTCCTGCTCTATGGCTTCTACCGCGCGGTCAAGCGCCCCGGCATGTCGGTCGTTTTGGCGGTGATCTCGCTCGGGACGCGCGTGGCGCTGGCCTATGCGCTGGCGGGAACACTGGGCGAGGTCGGCATCTGGGCGGCCATTCCCATCGGCTGGGCGCTGGCCGACCTTACGGGTCTCGGCTATTATCTGCTCCGCAGGACGAAGCTCCTCGGCGGAATGGAAAAAACGGAAATATGAAAAACCGGCGCGGCCCAATTTCGGGCCGCGCCGGTTGCGCGTCTGAGACGGCCTGTACACGATGCGGACGGCTCAGTCTGCGTCGGAGGCAAGGCGGCTGTCGCCGGTGGCGTAGTCGATGACCACGCCGGGCTGGACATTGTAGCAGTAGACGCAGAACTGAACGCCCGCGCCCTCGTCCTCCACGGAATACGCCTCCATCAGGACGCCGGAGGCGACGAGATCGTCGCCCTCAAAGACCGGCGTGACGCGGTAGAGGACGTGATTGTCCGTTTCGTCCACATAGTCGTTGACCTCGTTCTCGAACGGAAGCATTCCGGTCGTGTTGAGGTAGCGCGTGCCGGTGATGAGATTTTTCGGGTTGGCGTTCTCTCCGGCAAGCTGATAGCCGATCAGGTGGCAGCGGTTGTAGAGGTAATTGCCCTCGACGAGGCCGTTGTAGCGGATGGTGTGCCAGCCGGAGGGCTTGACGCTGCCGATCTTGCCGCGCGGCTCGGTCGGCATGATCTCCTGACAGATGTTCGCATAGGCGACGCCGCAGCGGCCCAGCTCGTCCAGCTCGCTGTAGGTCTCAAAGGCGTCGGTCGTCCAGTCGGACTCGGTGAAGAACGGCTCGCCGCCGTTGATCTCGACGTAGGCCTCGCCGGAATAGGCGGGAATGTCGTCCATGGAGACGGGCAGCGCCGCCTGGCTTCCCGGATCGCGCAGCGCCAAAAACGCCGCGATCAGGCAGATCACCAGCGCCAGAACCGGGGAGAGCTTTGCGGGACGGACCGCGCCCTTGCGGCGCGTTTTCGATTTCGGCATAGAATGAGGCTCCTTTCAGAAAATGGCCGAACGGCTCCGGCGGAATGCGCGCCGCGAAAAGGCCGGCTGTCCGGGGGCGTTGAAAGCTTTCAGATACACCCTAGGGAGCATCCTGCTCCGGCGGCTGCACGACGGGCGGCTGCGGCTCCCGCCGTTTCCAGACGCGGGAGAGCAGCTGATTGAGATAAGCGCCGTAGAAAAGGATCGAGAGGCAGACATACAGCCAGATCATGGTCAGCAGAATGGTGCTCAGACTGCCGTAGAGCGCAGAATAGTGATTGGAGTGATTGACGTAGGCGGAAAACGCCGCAGAAAAGCCGAGCCACGCCGCCGCTGCGGCCAGCGCGCCGGGCAGCACATAGAGGAAGCGCTCCCTCCGGTTTGGAAGGAAGAGATAGAGCGCGGCGAAAAAGACGGTGAGCAGCACCAGGGAGTACAGGTGCATGTGCTTCAAAAGCCCGGACAGGGGAAGATAGAGCCGGAGATCGTGCAGCTGAAGCAGGTCGAGGATGCGCTTGCCGAACACGTTCAGCAGCAGCGTCAGCAGCAGCGCGACCATGGTCAGCAGCGTATAGCCCATGCAGATCAGCCGCCGCCGGAGCCACGGGCGGGTCTCCTTTGCGCCGGTGACGTTGTTCAGCCCGCAGAGGATGCTGTGCAGGCCACGCGAGGCCGACCAGAGCATCATCACGACGCTGATGGACAAAATGGCGGTCGAGCGCCCGGCGTAGAGATCGTTGGTCAGATAGTCGAAAAAGGGCCAGAGCGTTTCCGGCACCAGCAGCTCGATAAAGGACAGAAGATCCGCCTGCGTCACGGGGATGTATTGCAGCACGGACAGCAGCAGGATCGCAAGCGGAAACAGAGACAGCAGCAGAAAGTAGGATGCGTTTCCCGCGCAGGCCGGGATATCCAGTCCGGGCACCTCGGAAATGATCCGCTTTATTGGCTTGGGAAGCTTCATGGAACACCTCGAACGCAGAATCTCCGGCACAGCCCGGCCGGAAGGAGTATTTTCCCTAGGGTGTATTCTTCCAACTCCCAATGTGACCGGCAGCGAGGAATTTTTGCGTTGAGCAAGACATTTTTTCGCAGGAATACTGACGTATTTCAAGGAAAAATGGCGCAGCGCAGCGTGAAAAGGCCCGCTGTCCGGGTGCGTTGGGAGTTTTCAGATACACCCCAAGTATATCATATTCTGCATAGGAATCAAGGAGAATTCGCACAGAAGTCGGAGGAACCCGCACTTTTCCGCAGATCGGCAGACAGGTACTTTTCGACAAGCGCGGATGCAAAAAGGAAGAGAAAGGAACGGAATTCCTGCACTACGACTAAAAATTCGGAAGATTTCCGAAAAGTTTTTATGGAAATGTCGAAAAACCACGAAACATTTTCGTTTCATTTTCGTGCAGCCTGTGCTTCAATAAGCCCGGAGGCGATGAATAATGCAGAGAGAAGAACGGATCTACGAACGCAGGGCAGCCGCACAGGACGGAAGGCGGCTTCGGCTGGAATACTGCCGGCTGGAGACGCCGGACGAAAACACAACAAGCTTCGGCGCGGCAATCCGCTGTGTGTCGGACGGCTGCGAGGACTACGCGGCGCTGCCGGATATCACGAGCAGTCCGGAGCGCATCATGCAGCTGCTGACGCAGCTGGCGGACGGAGCCGTGACGCCGGTCTCTCTGCGCGAGATCGTCGAGGACTGGCTGTAAGGGATTTTTTCGGCGCGAAAAGCGAGTTTTTTCCGGTATGTACTGGACATGCAGGCGCTTTTTTGATATAATGTATAAAAATGTTTGCCGACGGGAGGAGAACCGTTATGAAATGTCCGTATTGTGGGTATCAGGAGAGCAAGGTCGTGGATTCCCGCCACTCCGAGGACGGCCAGAGCATCCGCAGAAGAAGAGAGTGCCTGTCCTGCCAGAAGCGCTTTACGACCTATGAGACGGTGGAGAGCCTGCCAATGGTCGTGATCAAGCGCGACAACAGCCGTCAGTCCTTCGACCGCAATAAGGTCTTGAACGGAATGCTCCGCGCCTGCGAAAAGCGCCCGGTCGCCATGGCGGATCTCGAGGCGGCGGCGGACGAGATCGAGCAGGTCATCCAGAATTCGCTTGACCGCGAGGTCTCGACCACGCAGATCGGCGAGCTGGTCATGGAGCGGCTCAAGCCGCTCGACGAGGTCGCATATGTGCGCTTCGCGTCGGTCTACCGGCAGTTCAAGGACATCAACAGCTTCATGCGGGAGCTGAATAAGATCCTGGAAGAGAAATAAGAAAAACGAGTCCCTGCCGCAGCGCGGCAGGGACCTTTTGCGGCGCTTATGCGTCCGATGCGGTTGGGGCCGGGCGGCCCCGTCAGAGGATGTTGGCGAACGTCGGCAGCTGCATCTGGCGGATATGCTGGATCTTGGAGATCATTTCCGCGCAGGAGGCGGCGAAATCGTCGCCGTCCTCCAGCAGCGCATATTGATAGAGCGAGGAAAAGCCGGTCGTCACATCGTCTACCTCGCTGTGCTGCAGGACGATGTCGAAAAAGTGCTCCTGCGCCTTCCAGCTTTCGCCGGCGGAAAGAACGGCGTCGGCAGCGGCAGCATAATCCTGCCGCTCCGCCTGGATCTGGGCCAGCCGCAGCGTATTGAGTGTGGTCAGGGCCTCACTGCGGACCTGCGCACAGGCGAACACACAGAAGGCCAGCGTCAGGGCCAGCGTCAGCAGCGCGATCAGCAGATGCTTCATTGATCGGCCTCCTTTCGGATGGAGAGATAGAGCCTGCCGGACGGCTCGGCGGTCAGAAGATACACGTCCCGCACGGCGCAGTGATAGTGCGAGAGCTGCTCCTTGACCCAAGCCTCCGTCCGCCCGGCGAGACGGAGATTTTCATGCAGCAGCCTGCCGCCGCTGATGAGCGTGACGGGAAGCTGAAGCGCGTCCACATGGATGCCAGCGTCCTTTGCGGTGGCGGGCTGATGCTTTGGATATAGCAGGGTGCTGATGGAGCCGTTCGTTTCCAGAATGGCGTATTGGACGGTCGTGAGATCGGTCACGCCCTGAAGGCGCAGAAATTCCGTCAGCTCGTCGGGCGTGACGCGCGTTTTCCGAAGATTCTGCTGCTCCAGCTTTCCGTCGTGCATCAGCACGACCGGCTTTCCGCAGAAAAAGCGGCGCATCGGCACGCTGTGATAGACCAGCACGGAGAGCAGCAGCTCAATGGCCAGCACGACGAGGATCGGGATAAGCCCGGAGAGCAGGGGAATGCCCTCGTCCTGCATGGGGACGGAGGCCAGATCAGCGATGAGCATGGTCACGACAAATTCCGTCGGCTCCATCTGCCCGAGCTGGCGTTTGCCCATGAGGCGGATGACGAGGATGAGCGCCAGATAGAGGATCACGGCGCGCGCGAAGGATACCAGCATTGTAAAACCTCCCTTTCCCGATAGTATTTGCCGGAAAAGGCGGCGGATATACCGGGCGGCGAAAACTTTTGCTGTTCTTTCCGGCCGGAATATGCTATACTATAAAATACTATCCCTGATACGAGGTGTCTTATGGCGGAATTTCGTTCGACCGAGGAGCTGGAGCACGCGAGCTTGCAGCGAGAGACGGAAAAGCAGGAGAAGCAGGCGTATACCCCCCGTCCCAAGTGGCAGCTGGCTGCGGCATGGGTGTTGGCGGCGCTGCTGCTGGCGTCGTTTCTGGGCATATGCTACTGGCTGGCCTTCGGAAAATTCTGAGCGGGGCGGCATATGGTCATTCTTGGGATCGACCCCGGCTACGCCACGACCGGCTTCGGTGTGGTACAGAGCCTTCCGGGGACGCTGAAGCTGCTCAACTACGGAACCATCACCACGCCCGCAACGCTGACGTTTCCGCAGCGGCTTGAAATGCTCTACGACGATATGGTGCAGCTGATCGATACGGTCAGACCGGACGCCATCGCGGTGGAGGAGCTGTTCTGGGGTCACAACGTCACGACCGGCATCGGCGTGAGCCACGGGCGCGGCGTCATTTTGCTGGCAATCGCAAAGTCCGGCGTACCGCTGTTTGAATACACGCCGGGACAGGTCAAGCAGGCTGTCGTCGGCTACGGCAGCGCCGAAAAGCGGCAGGTCATGGACATGACGCGGCGCATCCTCAAGATGGAGAAGGTCGCGCGGCCGGACGACGCCGCCGACGCCATCGCCATCGCCCTGTGCCACGCGCGGAGCACGACCTCGCTGCTCAGCCGCAGCGGGCTTACCTGAAAGGGAGGAACACCATGTTCTATTATCTGAACGGCACGGTCACCGTGCTGGATACGGGTCTGGCCGTCATTGACTGCGGCGGCGTGGGCTATAAATGCTATACGTCGAATTATACGCTGGCGCAGCTTCAGCTTGGAAAGCAGGCGAAGCTGTTTACCTACTGCAACATCCGCGAGGATGCGTTTGATATTTTCGGCTTTTCCTCGCGTGAGGAGCTGCGCTGCTTCGAGCTGCTGCTCACGGTCTCCGGCGTCGGAACGAAGGCGGCGCTGGCGATCTTGTCGATCGCTTCGCCGGATCAGTTTACGCTGGCCGTGCTGACGCAGGACGAAAAGACGCTGACCATGGCGCAGGGCGTGGGCAAAAAGATGGCCTCGCGCATCCTGCTGGAGCTGAAGGATAAGCTCGGCGGCGCGCAGCTCGAGCTGAATAACGGTGTGCAGATGACCGGAGCACCCGCCGTTCACGGCAGCAAGTCCGCCGAGGCGACCGCCGCGCTGGCGTCGCTCGGCTATTCTCAAGGCGAGATCGGCGCCGCGCTCAAGGGCGTGGACGCGGAGCATCTGAGCGTGGAGGAGATCGTCCGGCAGGCGCTGCGCGCGATGGTCATGAAATAAGGAGGTTTCGGCATGAGCCTTGATTTTTCTCAGGAATACGAAGCGCCCATCGTCACGACGAGCCTCACCCCACAGGACGACGGCGAGGTCAGCCTGCGGCCCCGGACGCTGGCGGACTACACCGGTCAGGAGAAGGCAAAGGGAAACCTCTCGGTCTATATCGAGGCGGCCAGACGGCGCAATGAGCCGCTTGACCATGTGCTGCTCTACGGCCCTCCGGGCCTCGGCAAGACGACCCTCGCGGGCGTCATCGCCAATGAGATGGGCGTCAACATCCGCGTCACCTCCGGCCCGGCCATTGAAAAGGCGGGCGACCTTGCGGCGCTGCTGACGAACCTCGCGCCGGGGGATATCCTGTTCATCGACGAGATCCACCGCCTCAACCGCGCCGTGGAAGAAATCCTGTATCCGGCGATGGAGGATTACGCCATCGACATTATTATCGGAAAAGGCCCCTCGGCCAATTCCATCCGGCTCGACCTGCCGCGCTTCACGCTCATCGGCGCGACCACG
>ENA-ORNK01001346-ORNK01001346.1-human-gut-metagenome-genome-assembly--contig:-NODE-1346-length-20122-cov-12.770718_pt1 | contig 20122 bp, 14 predicted proteins | sample MGYA00242115_ERZ509022 | MGnify/ENA primary metagenome ERZ509022 (study PRJEB26280, sample SAMEA2338690) | human gut metagenome | biome: human gut; feature: human-associated habitat; material: faeces...
ACGAAAAAGCTCCCGCTTTCGCTCCTCGAAAGCGGGGTTCTTTGACAAGTTGAAAAGTGCCGCGTCGTAAGACGCGGCACTTTTTCTGTCTGGACACACAGATTTGACAACTCCGCCGCAACTGCCGGACATCGGCGGCACATCCGTGTGCTAGGATGCGTACAGAAGCCGAGGAAGGGAGCATTCAAAATGAAAAGTACGCCAAAATTTCTGTGCGCGCTGCTGGCGATATCGCTTATGCTGACGCTCTGCGCTTGCGGCCGGGAAGCGCAGAAGAAAAGCGCCGCAGATGTACCGCCGGCACAGGCCGATCCCGCTCCGGGGCAGGCAAGGGCCGTCTTTGCACCCAGCACCGATTTCATAAGCGCGGAGGACGCAGGCGCCTACGTCTATACGCAGCTGCCGCTTGCGGGATACCGGGTGCACGCTGTTCTGCCCGCAGACGGAGATCTCGTCTATGCGATAGCGACCCGATGCGACGCAAACGGGCTGTTCCTGATCGGCGAGGACGGCGTCATTCCGACGCAGATCGTCCAATACGATCTGGAAGCGCAGCAGAAAACCGATTTTTGTTATCAGCCCGCGCTTGATGGTGCGCGGGACACCGCAATTTCCGCCGCGGCGCTTGGCGCGGACGGCAGTCTCTGGTGTCTTGTCTGCCGCTTCTGGCGGGACGGCGAAGCACTCACAAAGAGCTTCACGCTGGAAAGCGTGGACGCAGACGGGACGGTCTCCGAGTCGATCCCGCTGGACTGCCCGGAGGTGCGCTCTGACCCGGAGCTTTTTGTGAACAGCGACGGAGGCTTCCTGCTCTATACGCCGGAGAACGGAATTCTCACCGCCTACGACGCTTCCGGGCAGCAAACTGAGCAGCAGTCTGTGGAGCTGCTGACAGACCCCATCGCAGCCGACGCGGACGGTCAGGCGTGGCTCTGCACGGACACGGAGGACAGAGCGGCGCTGCAATCCGCCGGAAGCGAAAAACAGATCCCTATTTACGGCGTCACGAACGGCCTTCCCACACTCTGCTACGGCACGGACGCGCCGGATGTGCTTTATGCGACGGACGCCTTGACGCTTTACCGCATATCGCTAGAGACCGGCGCGGCGGAAAAGATCGCCGACCTCTCCGTTCTCGGCGTCCGGGGCGGTCAACGCTTCAGCCGCACGGCAAACGGCTGCTTTGTCTTTACGGACACCTCCACCGACATTCCCGTTCTTGCCGCGCTCTGCCCCAGCTCGTCGGGCGGCAGCCAGAAAACCGTTTTGACGCTGGCGACTGTAGCTCCCGATTCGGAGATCCTCGCGCAGGTAAGGAGCTTCAACCGAAGCAGCGCCGACTATCATGTGGAACTGCTGGACTTTTCCGCGCTTCTCGACTCCGGCAGCTATGCGGATGTGTTCACCGTCTGGAATACGGCCATCATGGCGGGCGATACGCCGGATATGATCGATCTCTCGAACCTCCCGTGGCACAGCTTTGCCGACCGCGGGCTGCTGCTCGATCTCAATACGCTTTTGCCGCAGGAGGCGCTTCTGCCGTGGCTCTGGGACGCGCTCTCCTACCATGGAGGTAATTTCACCTTTCCGGGCTGCTTTACGGTCGAAACGCTGGTCGGGAAGCAGTCGCGGCTTGGAAATAAATCGAGCTGGAGCGTTGCGGAATTTCTCAAACTGGCCGAAGCGTCCGATATTCCCATGTTTTCCGGCATGAGCCGCGAGCTGTTCCTTTCCTATATGGAGCAGTACCTTCTCGACGCATTCTGGGACGAGGAGGCGGGAACGTGCAGCTTCGATTCGGAGGAATTTCAGGCGCTGCTGGACTATGCCAACACGCTGACCGCGCCGGAGGAGCTGAGCTATGATCTGGAGGATACCATGCTCCTGATCCGGCGGGATCTGACGCTGGCGGAGCCGGTCACCCTGCGCAGCGTGTCGCAGCTACATCAGATTGAGGCCTATACCGTCGGGGAGCCGGTCGCGTGGATCGGTTGGCCCGGAGAAAGCGGCACAAAGCTTCGCCCTGCCGCCGAGCTTGCCGCATTCAAAGACACGGCGCACCCGGACGGCGTATCGGAATTCCTGCAATTCCTGCTCTCCGAGCCTTGCCAGACGGCGTTCAGTCGGTTTGCGTTTCCAATGACGGTATCCGCATTTGAAAGCGAAATCACCGCGGCGATGGAACCTCGAAATATAAACGACCCAGATATTGCGACGGAGTTCACGGTAGACGGCACGGTCTATCCGATCATTCCGCTCTCTGCGGAGGATGCCGCGCGGTATGAGACGTTCTTCGAACGCATTTCGGCGCAGGTCTATTCCTCGCAGCAGATCGAAGCCATTCTGGAAGCAGAGTGCGCCGCGCTCTGGGCAGGCGCAAAAACGCCGGAAGAGACTGCCGCGCAGATTCAGCGCCGCGTGGAGCTGTATCTTGCCGAAAATGTGTCATAGTACCGCTGTTCACATTCTCGGGCAAAAGAGGACATTCCCTGCTGGGGCGCGCTGCATGAATACGCCGGGCTTGATATCCTGACAAGGCAGCTTGCTTCCCAAGCGCGAAAAAGCAGCTTGCAGGCAATCGATCCTGCAAGCTGCTTTGGTATTTCCGATGCTTTTCGGCGAAGCTTCCTTATGCGAACGGATTCTCCGTGGGATACGGGAGGGACTTCGGCTGGTTATACGCAATGTCGCTCACGCCGAGGAACTTGAACACCTCAAACAGGAGCTTTCCGTAGTGGCCAAAGGCGACCGCGCCGTGGTGCGGATAGCGCTTCTGGACGAGGACGTGGCGATAGAAGCGTCCCATCTCCGGGATGGCGAAGATACCGATGCCGCCGAAGCTGCCCGTATGCACCGGCAGAATTTCGCCTTCCGCAATATAGCTGCGAAGGTTGCCTTCGGAATCGCATTGCAGGCGGTAGAACGTGATCTGGCTTGCCGCAAGGTCGGCCTCCAGCGTGCCGCGCGTGAAGTCGGGCTCGGAGCCTGCCGGTTCGAGCAGACGGTGCTGGATGAGCTGGTACTTGACCGCGCGGTCGGCGCAGAGCTTGCAGCTCGGGGTATTGCCGCAGTGGAAGCCCATGAAGGTGTCCGTCAGCGTGTAATCGAACTTGCCCTTGATTTCAGTTTCGAACAGGCTCGCCGGGACGGAATTGTTGATGTCGAGCAGCGTGACCGCGTCGTGCGAAATGCACGCGCCGATGTACTCCGACAGTGCGCCGTAGATATCGACCTCACAGGCCACGGGAATGCCGCGGGAGGCAAGGCGGGAGTTCACATAGCACGGCTCGAAGCCGAACTGCTCCGGGAACGCGGGCCAGCACTTGTCGGCAAAGGCGACATATTTGCGCGCGCCCTTGTGGTTTTCCGCCCAATCGAGGAGCGTCAGCTCAAACTGCGCCATGCGTTCGAGCATATCGGCGTAGTATTTGCCCTCGCCCATTTCCTGCTTCATGTCCTCGCAGACGGCGGGGATACGTGCATCGCCCGCGTGGGCTTTATAGGAGACGAGCAGGTCCAGCTCGGAGTTCTCTTCGACCTCGACGCCCAGCTCATACAGGCCCTTGATGGGCGCGTTGCAGGCGAAGAAGTCCTGCGGACGCGGGCCGAAGGTGATGATTTTGAGGTTGCGGACGCCGATAACGGCTCTTGCGATGGGGATGAAGTCCGCGATCATCTTGGCAATATCGTCCGCAGTGCCGACCGGATATTCGGGGATGTAGCCCTTGAGGCGGCGCATACCAAGGTTATACGAGCAGTTGAGCATGCCGCAGTAGGCATCGCCGCGGCCATTGATGAGGTCGCCGTCACCCTCGGCGGCAGCGACGAACATGCACGGGCCGTCAAAATACTTTGCAATCAGCGTTTCGGGCGTTTCCGGGCCGAAGTTGCCGAGGAAAACGACAAGCGCATTGCAGCCCGCCGCCTTCACATCGGCGACGGCTTTCAGCATATCATTCTCGTTTTCGACCGTGACGGGGCACTCGTACACGCCGCCCTCACAAGCCTTGGCGATGTTCGCGCGGCGCATTTCAGAAAGCGGGCGCGGGAAGCAGTCACGCGAGACGGCGATGAGGCCGAGCTTTACATTCGGAATGTTTTCAAACATGATGAGGTTCCTCCTATTACAATAAGGTTTGGGTTTGCGATGCCAGTTCTGCAAACACAGACTTCAGCGCGGGGTAGAGTTTTTTGAAGCTCTGGTAGCGGGCTTCGTATCTGGCGGTCAGTGCCGCATCCGGCTCGGTCGTGGATGCGACCTCGACGAGCTTGTCCGCCGCTTCCTGCACGGAGGCAAACTTGCCGCAGCCGACCATGGCGAGCATCGCCGCACCGTAGCCGGGGCCTTGCTCCGTTTTGACCATATCGAGCGGAATGCCGAGGACATTCGCGAAAATTTTGCGCCACAGAGGGCTTTTCGCGCCGCCGCCGCAGATATTCGAGCGCGGGATTTCGATACCGAGCGATTTTGCGACCTCGAACGAATCCCGGATAGCGAACGCCACGCCCTCCAGAACCGCCTGCACCATGTCGGAGCGGCTCGTGTCCATCGTCATGCCGGTGAACGTCCCGCGGGCGTTCGTGTCGTTGATGGGGCTTCTTTCACCCATGAGGTAGGGAAGAAAATAGACGTGGTTCTCGCCGAGCTTTTCGTCCGTGATGTCCTTCTGTTCGCCCGCGAAATCGGACGTTTTCAGGATTCCCTCGCACAGCCACTTATTGCAGCTCGCAGCGGAGAGCATACAGCCCATCAGATGATAGCCGCCGTCGGCGTGGACAAAGGCGTGCAGCGCATTGTTGGGATCGACACCGAATTTGTCGGATGAAATGAAGATCGTGCCGGACGTGCCGAGGGAAATGTTACAGCCACCCGCGCCCACTGTGCCGGTGCCGACCGCCGCTGCGGCATTGTCGCCCGCACCGGCCACGACCCTGACGGTCTTAGAAAGGCCCAGCGTCTGCGCGGCTTCCTTCGTGAGCATGCCCACGACCTCAAAGCTCTCGAACAGCTTTGGCATCTGCGATTTATGAATGCCGCAGATGTCCAGCATTTCCCGCGACCAGCGCTTGTGCTGCACGTCGAGCAGCAGCATCCCGGAGGCGTCGGAGTAATCGCAGGCGTGAACACCCGTGAGCTTGTAGGTCAGATAGTCCTTCGGGAGCATGATCTTTGCGATCTTCCGGAAGTTCTCCGGCTCGTTTTCGCGCATCCAGAGAAGCTTCGGAGCCGTGAAGCCCGCGAAGGCGATGTTGGCCGTCAGCTCCGACAGCCTGTCCTTGCCGATCACATTATTCAGATACTCGACCTCTTTGGACGTCCGGCCGTCGTTCCACAAAATCGCCGGACGGATGACGTTGTCGTGTTCATCCAGCGCGACAAGACCGTGCATCTGCCCGCCGGAGCCGATGCCCGCGACTTCCTTCGCGTCGAAGCCTTGCAGCAGCTCTGGGACGCCGGTCACGACCGCGTCCCACCAGTCCTCGGGCCTCTGCTCCGACCAGCCGGGGTGCGGAAATCTGATGGGGTATTCCTTTGTGACCGCATGCAAAATCGAGCCGTCCTCCGCGACGAGCAGCAGCTTGCAAGCCGATGTGCCGAGATCGATGCCGATATAGTACATGGAATTGTGTCCTTTCCTGTAGAAATACGTTTTCGACCGTATTCTAGCACCGAATTCCTGCAAAATCCATGCGAAGGTTCCACGAAGAATGTTAGACTAATTTATACGAACTGACGATTTGAAATTAAGTAAAATTAGGTTTTGAGGATTGACTTCGCCGCTGCGCACCTTTAGAATAGGAACCGTAAGCACGGGAAGGAGCCTTGGAATGGAAAAGAACGTAACGGCAAAGAACATCGCGCAAAGGCTCGGGATCTCGGCGGCCTCCGTTTCCGTCGCGCTGAGCGGAAAGCCCGGCGTCAGCGAACGGACGCGGCTACAGGTTCTGTCCGCCGCGCAGGAGCTTGGCTATTGTCCGCCGCGAAGCGCGGAGCCGGTTCGAAAGCCGCTCTGCTTTCTGATCTATGCGGATCAGTCCGTCGGCATCGCGCAGGAGACCACATTCTATACCTTCGTTCTGAAGGGCGTGGAGGATGCGGCAAAGGAGCTGGGCTATCACATTCTGATCCGCTATTACTATGCGGGGCTGTCCTTCCGGAGCCAGATGAGCGACATTCTGGACGAAATATCGGGCCTGCTGATCCTTGGGACGGATCTGACTTCCTCCCGCAACGGGGCCGGACAGGAGCTGACGGATTGGGCGCGCTACAAAATCCCGGTCGTGATTATCGACAACTTCATTTTTTCCGCATATGTCGATTGTGTGGGCAATGAAAATCTCTACGGCGCAAAATCCGCCATGTCCTATCTGATCGACCGGGGCCACCGGAGCTTTGGCTACCTTCGCGCCAAACAGCGCATCACAAATTTTGACGACCGGGAACATGGGCTGCGCATGGCGCTGCGCGAGCATCTGGGCGACGGCGGCGCGGAGTCGATGGAGATCGTCCATGTGGATATCTCTGCCGAAAAGGCATATCGGGACATCGGCGTCTGGATCGCTGCAAAAAAGGCGCTTCCCAGCGCACTGTTCGCCGAAAACGACGTGATCGCGGCAGCGGCCATCCGCGCCCTCCACGCGGCGGGAAAACGTGTGCCGGAGGACGTTTCGGTCATGGGCTTCGACGATCTGCCGCTGTGTGAAATGCTCGACCCGACCATCACCACCGTCCATTCCTTCAAGGAAAAGCTCGGCACCGAGGCCGTCCGGCTGCTCCACCAGCGCATTCTGCGCGGCGAGGACGTGCAGAGCGCACAGGCCGCCGGCGTGATGAAGCTGTCCATGTCCACGCGCCTTGTAGAGCGCAGCAGCGTCGCCGCACCGCATTCAAAATCGGGATTAGGCAGGACGGCCACGGAATCTGCAAATGCGCACTAAAATTGAACAAACAGAAGCCGCCGGAGCGGGTGCAAAGCATCCGTCCGGCGGTTTTCCATAATAGCGTTTATGCCAGCTCGATCATGTTCGTGTACAGCTGATAATACCGTCCGCGCAGCTCAAGCAGGTCGTTGTGATTTCCACGCTCCACGACGCGGCCGTTTTCCAGCACCAGGATCGCGTCCGCGTTGCGCACCGTGGACAGCCGGTGCGCGATCACAAAGACCGTCCTCCCCTTCATCAGCCCGTCAAGGCCGCGCTCGATGAGCTTTTCCGTGCGCGTATCGACGGACGAGGTCGCCTCGTCCAGAATCAATACCGGTGCCTCCGAGACCGCCGCGCGGGCGATCGCCAGCAGCTGGCGCTGGCCCTGCGAGAGATTCGCGCCGTCGGAGGTCAGCATGGTGTCGTAGCCCTGCGGCAGATGCGAAATGAAGTAGTGCGCGTTGGCGATCTTCGCGGCGCGGATGCAGTCCTCGTCCGTGGCCTCCAGACGGCCATACCGGATGTTCTCCATGACCGTGCCGGTAAACAGGTGCGTGTCCTGCAAAACCGTACCGAGCGAACGGCGGAGGTCGTCCTTGCGGATGTGGCGCACGTCGATGCCGTCATAGGTGATCTGCCCACCCTGAATGTCGTAAAAGCGGTTGATGAGGTTCGTGATCGTGGTCTTGCCCGCGCCGGTCGAGCCGACAAAGGCGATCTTCTGGCCGGGCTTTGCGTACAGCGAGAGGTCGCGCAGCACCGGCTTTTCCGGCACATAGGCAAAGTCCACGCCGTAGAAGCGCACGTCGCCGCGCAGCGGAACACGTTCGCCGTCCGGCCGGACCCAGAAATAGTCCCGCCCGGACTGCTCCAGCGTGACTTCGCCCTCGTCCACCTCCGGCGGCATATCCAGCACGTCGAAAATGCGCTCCGCGCCCGCAAGCGCCAGCATGATGGCGTTGAACTGCTCGGAGATCTGACTGACGCGCTCGGCAAAGGTACGGATATAGCCGAGGAAGGTGATGAGCACGCCGCCCGCATTTTCGCCCGTGAGCCACAAAACGCCCACGGCGCAGGTCAGCGCATAGAAAAAGTGCGACAGATTATTGAGGATCGGCCCGACGATGGAGGTCACGGTCGTGGCCTCGGCGGAGGACTGATAGAAGCTCTCGTTGATCGGCTCGAAGTCCTGCATGACCTGCTTTTCATGCGTAAAAACCTTGACGTCGCGCTGACCGGCGATCATTTCCTCGACAAAGCCGTTGACGCTTGCCGCGTCCTTCTGCTGCTGGCGGTAGCAACGGCTGCTTTTCTTCGTAATGCCGCGCACAACGACGATGACAATTGCCGCCAGCACGACCATCAGCGAAAACAGCTTCATCGACAGCGCCAGCATCATGCCGATCGTACCGAGCAGCGAGGTCACGGAGATCAGCATCTGCGTAATGGCGTGCTGCAAAAGCTCATTTGTCGCCTCGATGTCGTTTGTGAAATAGCTCATGAGGCTGCCGTTGGTGTTCGCGTCAAAATAGCTGATGGGCAATCTCTGCATCTTGGCGAACAGCTCCGTGCGCAGCGCGCGCATAATGACCGTGCTGCACTCGAGCATCAGCCGGTTGAGCAGATAATTCGTCACCGCGCTGAGCGCGTACAGGCCCGCAAGCCCGAGCAGCAGCGCCAGATACTTCGCGTATACCTCGCTGGGCGCAAGGCCAGTCTGCTTGAGCAGATTCACGAGCGGCTTCATGCAGTAGGAGGCCGCGATCGTCGCCGCCACATAGACCAGAATGGACGCGACCGCGCAGATCATAATGGTACGGCAATGCCTGAAATAGCGGAACAAGCGCAGGAGGCTACCGAAGGGCGTGCGCGCCTTGCGGTAATCCCGCAGCTCAACTCTGGGCATTTGCGTTCACCTCCTGCTTCATCTGGCTGTCATAAACATCGCGGTAGATCTGGCTGCGCGCCATCAGCTCGTCATGCGTACCGATGTCGGACAGCCTTCCCTCGTCAAGCACAAGAATGCGGTCGCAGCTCAGGATCGACGCAATGCGCTGGGCAATGATGATCTTCGTCGTGCCGGGCAGCGCGTTTTTCAGGCCCTTTCGGATGTGCTCGTCGGTCGCCATATCGACCGCGCTGGTCGAATCGTCGAGGATCAGGATCTTCGGCTGCTTGATGATCGCCCGCGCAATGCGCAGGCGCTGCCGCTGACCGCCGGAAAGGTTGGCCGCGTTCTGCTCCAGCAGCGTTTCATAGCCGTCCGGGAAGCGGTCGATGTACTCGTCGGCGCAGGCAATGGCGCAGGCGGCCTTCATCTCCTCAAGCGTCGCGTCGGGCCTGCCCCAGCGCAGGTTCGAGGCGATCGTTCCGGAGAAGAGCGTGCCATTCTGAAGCACCATGGATACGCCGTCGCGCAGATTTTCCAGCGTGTAGTCCCGCACGTCCACGCCGCCGACGCGCACCGTGCCGGAAAGGGCGTCATAAAAGCGCGGGATCAGATTCACCAGCGTGGATTTGCCCTCGCCTGTTCCGCCGATGACGCCGACCGTCTCGCCGCTGCGGATATGGAACGTAACGTGCCGCAGATTGAGCTTTTCCGGGTCGCGCGTATAGCTGAAGCAGACGTCCTCAAAATCCACGCTGCCGTCCCGGAGGGTCTGATCCGAGGTTCCGTCCGCGATGTCCGGCTGCTCGTCAAAGACCTCGTTGATGCGCCGCATGGACGCCTGCGCACGCGAGAGGGACATAATGAGCCACGAAAGCATCGTCAGAGACGAGACCGCCTGCGTGCTGTAGGACACGATGCTCACAAGCTCGCCCGTGAGCAGGCCCGTCGTCTGGAAAATGATCTCGCGTCCGCCGAAAAGCAGCAGCAGAATGGTACATGTCCACATAATGCCCATCTGGATCGGGCCGGTCAGCGTGAACAGGCGCGCGGAGGCAAGCTGCGCGTGCCGCAGCTCCTCCGCCGTCCCGGTGAAGCGCTCCGATTCATAGTCGCCGCGCACGAACGCCTTGACAACACGGCTGCCGACAAGGTTCTCCTGAATGGCGCGGTTCATATCGTCCATTTTGATTAGCATTCTGCGGAAGCGCGGCTGACCGATGCGCATCATGATCGCCAGCGTGATGGCCAGCACCGGCAGCGCGCCGACAAAGAACAGCGCCAGATGCGGCGAAATGGTAAAGGCCATCACCGTCGCCAGAACCAGCATGATGGGGCTGCGCGTCAGCGAACGGATGATCTGGTGCATCGTCGTGCGGACGGTGTTGACATCCGTTGTGGCGCGGGTGATGAGGCTCGGCGTCGAAAAATGGTCGATGTTTGAAAATGAAAAGCTCTGGATCTTATCCAGCAGCATCGTGCGCAGATTTTTGGCAAAGCCCTGGCTCGCAATGGCGGAGCACCGCGCACTGAGCAGACCGCAGGCCATGGACAGGCAGGCAATGCCCACCATGATCCCGCCGACGGTCAGGACGAAGCGGTCTCTCTGCGCGACAAGCGCGTCCGGGAACAGTCCGCGCAGCATAAAATCCTCCTCGCGGTAGAGGCCCCCATCCACGATGACCGACATCAGCATGGGGATAAAGACCTCCAGCACGACCTCCAGTCCGCCGAAAATGGCGGCGGCAGCCGTCCAGCCGCGATATCCGTTCAGGCATTTTCCAAGATGCCGGAGCGATTTCGGTTGTTTCTGTTTTTTGATAGCGCTCTACCCCCTGTTCTCCGCCGTCCATCCCTCGCGGCGGCTACGATGTTTCCTTTTATTTTATCGGGGGCGCTTCCTTTTTGCAAGTAGAAAACGTTCCGACATACCGTTTTCCTATCCGTTTTGGACAGATCGCTGCTTTTTGAGACAGATCACGAAAACGGCATTGTTTTTTCCGGTCTTTTACACTACAATAATCGTGTTCATCCAATGCTGCGGCCGCCGGCCGTATGCCGCTCTATGAAGGAGAGAGATCATGAAACGTTCTGAGATCAACAAGGCTCTGAAGGAGCTTGAAGCCATGTGCGCGCGGGAGCATTGCTACCTGCCGCCGTTCTGCAATTTCACGCCCGAAGAGTGGAAAACCAAGGGGCATGAATACGACGAGGTGCGCGACTGTATGCTCGGCTGGGATATCACCGATTACGGTCTCGGCGACTTTGACAAGGTCGGCATGTCGCTCATCACCATCCGAAACGGCAACCGGAAAATGGCCGACAAGTATCCGAAGGTCTACGCCGAAAAGCTGCTCTATATGAAAGAAGGACAGTATTCCCCGAACCACTTCCACTGGTACAAGACCGAGGACATTATCAACCGCGGCGGCGGCAATATTCTGATCCGCGTCTACAACAGTCTGCCCGACGAGTCCATTGACAAGGAATCCGATGTGACTGTTCACTGCGACGGCAGAACTTATACCGTTCCTGCTGGAACGCAGGTGCGCCTCACGCCGGGCGAGAGCATCCATATCCAGCAGCACATGTATCATGATTTCGAGGTCGAACCCGGTACCGGCACTGTCCTGCTGGGCGAGGTCAGCCAGTGCAACGATGACAATACCGACAATCGTTTTAATCCACCAGTTGGACGCTTCCCGAAGATTGAGGAAGACGAAGCACCATATCGCCTGCTCTGCAACGAGTACCCGGCAGCGGAATGATCCACTCCGCTTTCTAAAATGCACAAAGGCGCGGGCCATACGGCCCGCGCCCTTGCATATGGGGAACAAGATAGGAATGGGATGGGATCAATCATCATTCTATGCGTCAGCTGACGCTGTGAGCGGAGGACGCTCAGCCATATCCGCAGCTCTGGACGATCGTGGCCAGCAGAAGAATGCCGGCGGTCACGGCAAGCGTGGGAAGCTTTCTCCGGAGCCGCATCCATGCAAAGCGCATGGCAAAACCGTTTATTCCGCCAGAGCGCGTCCGAGCGCACGGCACTTGTCCAGCGCCTCGTCGTCCGGCGCCTCGCAGCAAATAACGCTCTCGCAGGCAAGGGGGATGCCGGCCGCGCGGCAGTCATTCTCCCACTCGCGCATCCATTCGCCGTCGCCCCAGCCATAGGAGCCGAAGAGCGCCGTGGGCTTTCCGGCGAGAAGCGCCTTGCAGCTGTCGAACATGGGCTGGAATTCGCTCTCCTCCAGCACCTCGCTGCCCATAGCCGGGCATCCGAGCGCGACGGCGTCCAGCGCCGCCAGTCCGTCCGTGTGCACCTGCTCCGGCGTCAGCAGCTCCGTTTCCGCACCTGCGGCGCGGAGCCCCTCTGCGACAGCCTCGGCCATGGATTCCGTATTTCCGGTTCCGCTCCAATAAATAACAGCCGTTTTTTTCATATCAATTCATTCCTTTCTGAAATACGCGATCAGACTGCGACGGCCAGCCGCTCCATATCGGAGCCGGCCTGCCAGAGCGCGCAGTAGATCTGCGTGCATTTGCGGTATTGGGCAAAAAGCCTTTTTGCGTTCGCTTCATCGCCGTACACCTTCCAAAGCCCGGTGCATTTGCAGCCGTCGTCCCGGTGCTCGATAAAGCCGCGCACATCCTCGGGCGGATAGCTGAGGAAAAGTCCGACCTCGTGCGGAAACTCTTCTCCCGCGCGGAAGCGCCGGATGAGCTGCGCCAGACATTTTGCGCAGCCGCCCTCGGGATATCCTGCCCGGCGCAGAAGCTCCGCCGCCAGCGAGTCCTGAAGATCGCGGCTCAGACGCGCGGGCCGGTAGAGATAGAGCAGTGCGCGTCCGTCCGCAATGCGGAGCGGCAGCAGGCAAAGGCCCTTCGGCGTCAGCGTCCGGTTGATCCGCCGGATCTCGGTCAGCAGCGTTTCGCGGCATGCGCACGCACAGGGAAAAAGGCTTCCGGTCTTGATCCCGGCAAGCGTCGGCGCGCCCTGCCGGATCAGCAGTTCTTCTGACATTGCGCCACCTCCTGTGCTGTGAGCTTTCCACGTTTTTTCATTGTTTATTCCGCCACGCGGTTAATCTGCTCTAACCACGTGGCGGAGGAACGGGCTCGTTTCGTTCACACCCATAGTATAGCGGAAGCAAAGAGCCGCATCCGCTCCAAATTGTGCGAATGCGGCTCCAAATTGCAAAATTCTGCGGCGCGGCTCCGGCGGAACGCAGCGTTTTTCTCCGCCCCCGTCAGGAATGAATGGCCTCCGGCGCGCAGCTGTCGCAGAGAACGCCGCTGCGATAGGCATTCGGCGCGACGCCGATGACGCTTCGGAAGGCCTTTGCGAATTTGCTGGCGTTGTCGTAGCCGAACTGCCCGGCGATGTCCAGCACCGTCCGATCTGTCGTGCGCAGGAGCGCCGCCGCGCCGTGCATTTTCTGCGCGCGCAGGAACGCGGCGGGCGTCATGCCGTAGACGCCCCGGAAGCTTGCCGAAAGCTGCGCGGGCGAGACGCCGAAATGCGCCGCAAGCTCCGAAGCCGTGCCGCAGTCCCCCGCGTTCTGCTCCAGGTATTCCGCCGCCCTCCGCGCCAGAAGGACCTGCGCCCCGCTGTAGCTCCGCCGTCCAGCGGGCAGCTCCAGCGCACTGAGAAAAAGTAGCAGCTCCAGAATTTTGACCTTGAAATAGCCCATCCGGAACGCCTCCGGCACCTGATAAAGCTCGGAGAAAATGTGCTCTACCCGCGCGGAGGAACGCGCGGCGAAGTAGCCGGAGCGGTCGCAGAATTTTTCCGCCAGCATCGCCGGGCGGACGTTGACATCCTGCAAAATGCACGAAAGGCAGTCCGGCGCGCGCTTCGGATCGAGCGTGACCGTCACGCCGTGGTAATGGCCGGTCGGAAAGCGCGCCGTCCCCTGCGCGTCGCTCAAAAGCGTCACGGAGAGGTCTCCCGGCGCGAGAAAGTAATGTCCGCTCTCGTGCTGGCGCTCCATGCGTCCCTCCCGGCAGTGGTCAATGGCAAGCACGCCGTCGGCGGCGGGAATATCCTGCTCATACCAGCTCGCGTGAACGTCGTTGTAGCGCAGCTCTATGCCGGGAAAGACCGGGTAGGCCGTGACGCGGACGATGCCGTCCGTCCGCTCCGGACAGCGGATCTCCGGCTGCACACCGGGTCGAACGGTCCCGGCTCCGAAAAACATTTCTGACATAAGGATGCTCCTGTCTGTAGGCGGTAGTTAGATGCATTGAACCTCAGCATAAGGCTCCGCGCCGCTTTTCCCTATTTTGACACAATGCGCAGGAAAATGCAAGTCCGGACTGCCGAAGCAGCGGCGCTGCGGCCCTCCGGCGGCCAGCTGCGCATAAGTCCGTCCCGCCCGGCGTTTCCTTGAAGTCTATTGACAGCGGCAGCCCGCATGGGTATCATAAAATATAGAATTCATGCAAGGAGGAATCCGAACACTATGGATCATTACAAGTTTTCAACGCTGGAGTACAAGCGCCCCGATCTGGAGGCGCGCCGCGCACAGCTTGCCCAATGGAAAGACGCCGCCGCACACGCGGAGAGCTACGCCGCACTGCGCGCGCTGATGCTGGAGATCGACCGCGAGAGCTGCGAGCTGTTCACGCAGTATTCTATCGCGCACATCCGTCATACGCTCGACACGCGCGACGAGTTTTATGAGGCGGAGATCGCTTATCTGCAAGACACGCTGCCCACGCTCAGCGGCGATGAGGTCGCGCTCAGCGAGGCCATCGCGTCCAGCCCCTTCCGCCCGGACATCGAGCAGGAGTTCGGCAAGCAGTATTTTGTCTCCATGGACTTGCAGAAAAAGCTGTTCTGCGAGGCCAACATCCCGCTGCGTCAGCAGGAAAGCCGTCTGACCAACGAATACCAGAAGATCATGGCCACGGCGGAAATTCCGTTTGACGGCAAGACGCTGAACCTTTACGGCGTGCAGAAATACTTCGAGCATCCCGATCGCGCAATGCGCGCCGCCGCCGTCAAGGCGTATTCCAAGTTCTACGAGGACAACGAGCCGCGTCTCGAGGAGATCTGGGACGAGCTGATCCGCATCCGCAACCAGATGGGCAAAAATCTCGGCTATGAGAACTACATCCCCGTCGGCTATCTCGAGCAGGGACGCACAGATTACGGCGAAAAGGAGGTCGCCTCCTTCCGTGAGCAGGTGCGCACCTTCCTTGTCCCGCTGTGTCAGAAGCTCTACGACGCGCAGGCCAGACGCCTCGGCATCGACCACGTCCTGTGGCACGATGAAAAGATGGTATTCCCGGACGGCAATGCCGAGCCGGCGGGCGACGACGAGTTCATGGTCAAGACCGCGCAGAAGATGTACCACGAGATCAGCCCGGAGACCGGCGAATTCATCGACTTCATGATCGATCACGAGCTGATGGATCTGCAGAACAAGCCGGGCAAGGCCTCCACGGGCTATATGACGAGCCTGCCCAGCCTGAAAGCACCCTTCGTGTTCTCCTGCTTCAACCACACGATCTTTGATATACAGGTGCTGACGCACGAATTGGGCCACGCGTTTGCGGGCTATATGGCCATGCGCAGCCAGCCCATTTCGGATTATTACAGCGAGTCCACCGACATCGCGGAAATTCACTCCATGTCCATGGAGCAGTTCGCGTATCCCTATGCCGAGTGGTTCTTCGGCGATCAGGCGGACAAATTCCGCTTCGCGCATTTGCAGGAGGCGCTAACCTTCGTTCCCTTCGGCGTGGCGGTGGATGAATTCCAGCATATCTGCTACGCGCATCCCGAGCTGACGCCCAAGGAGCGGACGTATCAGTGGCACCTGCTGGAGGAAAAATATATGCCGTGGCGCAAGTACGACAACGACGCGTTCATGGAGCGCGGCGGCTACTGGTATCACAAACTGCACATCTACCTCTACCCCTTCTACTACATCAATTATACGCTCACGACCATGGGCGCGATGGAGTTCAAGAAGAAGTATGCCGAGGACAAGGCGGCAGCATGGCAAGACTATCTCAACCTTTGCAAGGTCGGCGGCAGCCGGAGCTATCTCGAAACTCTGCGCTATGCAGAGCTGTCCAATCCCTTCGAGGCCGGCTCCGTCGAGCGCGCCTGCGGGTATGCGGAAAAAATTCTGCTTGCGCAGATCGCCGCACAGGAGCAGAAGGCGTAAAGCGCGCATTCAGGAAAGCTTCCATATCGGGCAGCAGTTTTATCAGTCTGGTGGGAAGGCTCATGCCTTCCCACCTGCTTTTTGCGCTCTTACGGCAGGCCAACTCCTGTCTATTTGCCTGCCCAACCTATAACATAGTCCCACAGGTTTTTTCTGCACAATTTTTCACTGCGCGGAATAGGATTATTTTTCTGTAAATTCCTATACAAATCCGGCGCAGTCTGCTATAATAGGGTCGATTATGAGCTGTAGAGAGGTTGTGGTCGATTTGGCTGGACTGTCCGCCGTCGTATTTATTCCGGATGATACTGCAAAAACAGGATATCTTCGCCCGATGATGCTGCAAAACATCATGGGTTCGCCCCTTCTCGGATGGCTTGCAGACGCACTGCTGGCTGGCGGCGTCGGGCGTTTCTTTTTGGTCTGCCACGAGCGCTACCGCCGCGAGGTGCGCGCCTGCTTCCCGGAGGATGTCGAATTCTGGTGTCCGTCCGCCGAGACGACCTCCGATCAGCTCCACGTTTTTCTTTCCACTGCGGATGAATCCGAGGAGGATATCATTGTTGTGACCGGCCCGGCGGTGATCCTGCCCTTTGCGGCCGACGAGGAGGAATTCGAGGACGCGCCGGTCGTCAGCCCGGTGACCTCCGTGAATCGTCAGACGCTGATGGAGGCGCTGGACGAAAAGTTCATTTTCACGGACTTCCTGAAGGATCACGGCGTGCCGTACACCGACCGCGACGGCGTCTACTCCGTGGCCAGTATGCAGGAAATGACCGAGTGGCAGCCGGTCTTGAGCCGCTCCGTGCTCTATCGCCTGTCCAAGCAGGGCGTGGAGATCTGGGACTACGCCTCGACCTACATCGACCCGACCGCCGCCGTCGGCCCCGGAACGGCGATCCTGCCCGGAACGATCCTGCGCGGCAATACCTCCATCGGCAAAAACTGCACCATCGGCCCGAACGCCTATCTTGAAAACGCGAAGATCGGAGATAATACTGTTGTCAACGCTTCGCAGATCTATAATTCCACCGTCGGCTTCGACACCCATGTCGGCCCGTTCGCCTACATCCGTCCCGGAAGCAGCGTCGGAAACCACGTCAAGGTCGGCGACTTCGTGGAGATCAAGAACTCCGTCGTGGACGACGGCACCAAGATCTCGCATCTGACCTACGTCGGCGACAGCGATGTCGGCAAAAACGTCAACTTCGGCTGCGGCACCGTCACGGTCAACTATGACCGCGCGAAAAAATACCGCACGACCATCGGCGACAACGCCTTCATCGGCTGCAACACCAATCTGGTCGCGCCGGTCACGGTGGGCGAGGGCGCTTACACCGCCGCAGGCTCCACCATCACCGATGATATCCCGGCCATGGCCCTCGCCATCGCGCGTGCGCGCCAGACCAATAAGAAGGACTGGGCCGCAAAGCACAAGCTCAAGGAAAGCAAGTGAGTATTCCCGCGTTATCATACGCCCGCCGGGCGTGGATATATAATGTATGAGTTATATGGACTGAGGAAGGACAGAGAGGTAATTTCATATGATTTCACATGGTAAGAATGTCAAGGTTTTCTGCGCCAACGCAAACCGTCCCTTCGCCGAGGGCGTCTGCCGCAAGCTGTGGCTGCCGCTGGGCGACTGCACGGTAACGACCTTTGCCGACGGCGAGGTCTCCGTCACGATCAATGAGACCGTCCGCGGCAGCGATGTGTTCCTGGTGCAGTCCACCTGCAAGCCCGTCAACAACAATCTGATGGAGCTGCTCATCATGATCGACGCCTGCAAGCGCGCGTCCGCCGGCCGTATCACCGCCGTGATTCCCTATTTCGGCTACGCCCGTCAGGACCGCAAGGCCAAGGGCCGCGACCCCATCTCCGCGAAGCTCGTGGCGAACATGATCGAAGCCGCCGGAGCGGACCGCGTTCTGACGATGGATCTGCATGCATCCCAGATCCAGGGCTTCTTTGACATTCCCGTGGACAATCTGCTCGGAAATCCGATCTTCGTCAAGTATTATATGGATAAGTTCCCCGATCATGAGGATATGGTCGTCGTCTCTCCGGACGTCGGCTCCGTAGCCCGCAGCCGTACCTTCGCCAACAAGATGGGTATGGGTCTTGCCATCGTGGACAAGCGCCGCGAAAAGGCCAACCAGTGCGAGGTCATGAACATCATCGGCGACGTCAAGGGCAAGCGCTGCCTGCTGTTCGACGATATGGTCGATACCGCCGGCTCTCTGTGCAACGCAGCCAAGGCGATCTCCGAGATCGGCGGCGCGACCGAGGTCTACGCCTGCGCAACGCACGGCGTTCTGTCCGGCCCGGCCAATGAGCGCATCGCCAACAGCTGCATCAAGGAGCTGACCCTGCTCAACACCATTCCGGCGCTTGAGGGCGCCTGCGACAAGATCAACTACATCGACGTTTCTCCGGTCTTTGCCGACGCGATCCAGCGTATTTATGAGGAGAACTCGATGTCCGTCCTGTTCTGAGTCATGCCGCTTTTCAAGAAGCCCGCCTGCGACTGGATGCTGGTCGGGCTGGGAAATCCCGGCGCACAGTATGCGCGCACGCGGCATAATATGGGTTTTCTGGCCCTCGATCTGCTGGAAAAGCAGCTCGGTGCGGACAAGGAAAAGCAGCGCCATCAGGCGCTGTGCGCAAGCGCCGTCTGGCACGGGCAGAAGCTCCTGCTCGTCCGGCCGCAGACGTTCATGAATGCCTCCGGGCTGGCCGTCCAGCAGGCTGCAAGCTATTATAAGCTTCCGCCGGAGCGGATCGTCGTCCTGTTCGACGACATCTCCCTCCCGGTCGGAAAGATCCGTGTCCGGCCAAGCGGCTCCGCCGGCGGACACAACGGCATCAAATCGATCATTTCCGCGCTGGGGACCGACCAGTTCCCGCGCGTGAAGATCGGCGTCGGCGCCAAGCCCAGTCCGGACTACGATCTGGCGGACTGGGTGCTCGGAACCGTCCCGAAGGCCGATCAGCCCGCGCTGCAAACTGCGCTGGAGCATGCGGCGGACGCGGCGCTGTGCCTTATTGAGGACGGCGTGCAGGCGGCGGAGTCCCGTTTCAACGGACTGTAAAGTTTGCACCGAAGGTGCAGGCGGCCTCCGGCGGCCATATCTTTTCTGTCTTGGCAGAAAAGATATGGAAGAAAAGGCCGCTGGGGACGCGAATAGCGCTTCGCGCCTGAAAAGCTTGTCGTTTCGTTGTGCGTGTTCTCGTTTCGTTTCCTTAGTCCGAACGCCCTTCGGGCGGCCGTCCGATTGGGTTTCCCAAGCGCACGCAACACCGTGCGAGTCGTTCTGTCTGCGCCCGTTGAATATTTGACGTATGGAAGTCGATAAGCGGTATTACCGCAAGATCTGCCATACAGAATGCATCCGAAACAGACGCAGAGTATTTCGATAACCTCGCCGGTCTATCAAAGGCGCATATTTAGTGCGTTTTGTAAATCCGAAAATAAAACCTGCACAAACCAAACCCCGGGGTAAATCCAAGAGAGGGGGCCGCAGCCCCCTTCTTGGTCGCTTTAAGGGGATTGCAAAGGGGCCAGGCTCCCACGCGAATCCAGCGAAGCGATTCGTGTGGGAAGAGGAGGAACAACGGAACGGACGAGGCCTGTCCGCCGCAAGCGGCGGACAGGATGAGGGATGTGGAGTTTGTTCCGACGCAAATCCCCCCTTTGCCGTTTTCTTTTTACCGCCAGCGGCTTTTTCTTTGCCGTGCAAAGAAAAAGGGGCTGAATAGCGCCGCTACGGAGCATTCCGTTGACGGATATGGCCGCCGGCAGCATACACCATATGACAATTTTCACGGTGATGGGAGCTCCCATCACCGCGTTGTGCTGTCCGCATTTTTACCTTCAAAGGAGGGAAACCGTGAACATCCTGCTTTCCATGCTGAAAAAGCTGCCGGAATATGAGGCGCTGCTTTCTGCGCTCGAAGCGCGGCAGACCGTCGCCGTTTCCGGCGTCAGCCAGATCATTCGCAGCCATTTTATCTCCGCGCTCATCGCGGAGTCGGAGCGTCCGGCGCTCATCGTCTGTCAGGACGATCTGGCCGCGCAGCGCGCGCAGGCGGAGCTTGCGGCCTTCCTCGGCTCGACGCCGCCGCTGCT
>ENA-ORNK01001353-ORNK01001353.1-human-gut-metagenome-genome-assembly--contig:-NODE-1353-length-20044-cov-19.110011_pt1 | contig 20044 bp, 18 predicted proteins | sample MGYA00242115_ERZ509022 | MGnify/ENA primary metagenome ERZ509022 (study PRJEB26280, sample SAMEA2338690) | human gut metagenome | biome: human gut; feature: human-associated habitat; material: faeces...
CGGCTTCGTTGTATGCCACGCTGATGCGCTTGATGGCGCGGTTGACCGTCTGCGGGTTCTGCGGCTGGCCGAAGCAGTTCAGGAATACGAAGTCTGAGATTCCGTCGATTTCGTATTCGCATACCAATTCCAGCTCCTGCTGGTTGGTGCGTTCCTGCTCCAGTGCCTTCCGCACTTCGGGCAAGATCGAAATTGCCCGCTTACCGGCGGCAGTCTTGGGGGTGGACATGGTGAAATATCTTCCGGCGGTAAAACCCGTTTCCTCATACGATTCTTTCAAATAATCCTGATTGTTCTGCTCCCATTCTTCGTTTGTCATATACATGGAGATGACCCTCCTTTCACTGGCGTTACAGAAAAACAATGTGGTCAATTTGACCACATTGTTTTCTGGTAACTGAGGAATCAACGTTTAGCCGTTCTCCCCACATGGTTTTCCTGCCCCCTTCCGGCGGCGTTTTCCGGCTCTCCTTCTCAGGGTCATCGCCGGGTATCCCATGCAGACGGTCATGCGGTTTTCAAGGTGCGGTGCTGGATTTGGCAATAAAAAATCGCCACACAACAACCTGAACCTGACCATCCCTTCTGGGATGGCCTTGGTTCGGGTTTGTTATGTAGCGATAAGAAAGTCAAAAACTTGCTCCGGCTCCTTCGGGAGCCGAGCTGGAACTCTAAGTAAATATGTTATATTAAATTGTTGGGGTAGATTACCACAAAAATCGAGCCGTGTCAACGTGAACTTGTCGGGGCGAGGCCCCTCCATCTTGCTGCGCAAGACCGTTCTGTCGCTTAAAAGCCCCACTGGGGCTTTCATTGCTCCGCTCCACTGCGCAAACGCGAACTTTTGAGAACACGCTGATTTCGGCAGCTTGCAAGAAAACACAAGGAAAACTTTGGCAAAAAGAGAGAGGGCCGGACGGTGCCGGCCCTCTTGACAGAATTATGAGATGCTCAAAAACTTCTGCTGCTTTTATTGCGGTTTTCAAAAATAGCGCCGATCAGAACGGCATATTTATGATATGCAGTTTGCGGATACTACTGCGGTGGGAAAATAGAATCAGGCAAAAGGATAAAGTGTCGGCAGGAAAAATACGGACACGACAATGAGGATGAGCGCCAGCGGGGTACCACACTTGAGATAATCCTTCAAGGTGTATCCGCCCGGCTCGATGATCATAATCTGGCAGGGAGCTGCCATGGGGGTCATGATGGACACACAGCTGGCTGTGATCACGCCGATCACGGCAGCACGGGGGTCTACGCCCATGCGGATACAGGCGGAGGTGACCAGTGGGATGAAGATGGTCAGGGTAGCCAGATTGGACATGACCTGTGTCAGAATGAAGGGAACAAGGAAGAACACCAGCATAATGATGTACGGATTGGTAGTATCGCCCAGCAGGCGGATCATCCAGTCTGCCACCACATCGCCTGCACCGGTGGTCTGGATGGCGTCCGACAGAGCCAGCACACCGGAAAATAGGAAAATGGTCGGCTGGTGGATGGAGTTGAGAGCTTCCCTCTCGGTCAGCACACCCGTCAGCACCAGAGCGGCAGCGCCGATGCAGGAAGTGAGATACATCTTGACACCAATGACATTTTCCAGCAGCATCATTGCAATGGAGACCAGAACGATCAGGACAGCCAGTTTTCGCTTGAAGGGGCTGAGTTTTTCGCTCTCAGATGCCGTATGTGCTGCATCTGAAAACTGCTCGTTGGGAATATCCGGCATCAGCTTATAGCCAACAAAGGTCATGTACAGGATGGCAATGATCAGCATCGGGATGCGCGCAATGGTGAAATCCCAGATGTGCAGCGGTGTCGGTGCGCCGGCCTGCATCATGACATCGTTCCATGCCATGTTGGAAGCACCCTGACCGAGAAAGGTCATCTGGGTGGCAATGTTGGCACAGGCCATAGAAGGATACAGCAGCTTGCTGCGGCTCACGCCGATGTCGTTCGCAATGCCTACCAGCAGCGGGATCATGATAGCGGCAGTTGCGGTGGCACTGGTGATGGCTCCCAGAAACGCACCTGCCACGCAGGAAAGAAAAATCAGCATCCGCATATTGTCCTTGTAGCGGATGACCAGACTCTGGGCTTTGTCAATCAGGGGCGTTTTGGTCAGCCCTGCACCGATGACGAACATGGCTACGAACATGACCACGTTCGTGTTGATGAAGCCGCCAAAGGCCTCGGCAGGGGTCTTGATGCCGGTGAGGATCAGCGCCAGAATGATGCCGGTAGAAATGACCGAGAACGGGACTTTACCGGATACAAAGGCGATGATCGTTACAAGCAGGATGACCAGTGTGATCTCCAATGGGCTCATTTGGGTTGTCCTCCTGTGGATTACTTCCACCTTGCAGATGCAAAGCAGTGGCGCTTGAATGTTTATATCTGATAATGTATCCAATAAACAAGAAAAGAATACACCGAAAGACCACGCTTGTCAAGGGATTTGTTATACTTTTGTCGAAAAATACAATTTTCCAAAGGAACTTTATATAAGGTGTGTAGAACAAAAAGAACGGTCAAGATCTTCTTTGTCTGCATTTTCTCGTGCACATATTTGACCGCAAATAGCAACACCCCGGATGCCGATATTACAGACAGCATCCGGGGTGTTTTGCGGAGAAGCAGGATAAACAGGGTAATAAAGATAGAAGTAAACGATAAGAAGTCTGTTGGATCGGTAAAAGCAAATATGGTTGTTAGAATTAACGTGATAGTGAGTTCATTTTAGGAGAAGAAGCTTTTGATGGATGGTTGCTCTCCGCAGGGTATAGGCAACGCTGGCTTCGCCGTTGGATCTTATTTGATGAAGCCAACGTGCTTGCAAATTTCCTCGACAGCTTTATCCTTGCGCTGATTGAAGATGACCTTGTTCTCTTCGAACAGGTTGCGGCCCTCAGCGTCGATGGAAACGATCAGGGGGCCAAACTCTTTAACGTGGCAGTGCCACAGAGTTTCCGGCATACCGAGGTCACGCCACTGGGCCTCGACGATCTCCTCCACCTCGGTGGCAGCCACAACGGCGTTACCGGCAGGGAAAACACAGTGGATGGCACCGAACTCCTTGCAGGCGCGCTCGGTGTTGGGGCCCATGCCGCCCTTGCCCACGATGACGCGGACACCGGACTTCTGCACGAACTCATACTCGAACTTCTCCATGCGCATGGAGGTGGTGGGGCCCACAGACACCATCTCGAACTTGTCGTTCTCCAGCGGGCGGATGATGGGGCCGGCGTGGAAGATGGCTGCGTCCTTCACGTCCACAGGCAGCGGGCGGCCCTCTTCCACGAGGCGGCGGTGCGCCACATCGCGGCAGGTGGTCAGGTCGCCGTTCAGGTAAACGACATCACCGATATGGATGTCCTTCAGGTCTTCTGCGGAGACCGGAGTGGTAAGAATTTTCTTTCCGTCTTTGATGGTCAGCATTACAAAGTCACCCCCGAATGAGTATCAATGGTGTAGTTCAGATCTTTATCAAAAATGATGTGGCCGCGGCGATGGCTCCAGCAGCCCACGTTGACGGCAACGCCGATAGCAGAAGGATGGCGGGCAGTGTTCTCAATGTGCACGCCCATGACGGAGTACTTGCCGCCCATGCCCTGAGGACCAAGGCCGATGGAGTTGATGCCGTCCTCCAGCAGCTTCTCCATATAGGCTGCGCGCTCGTTCTCGTTGTGGCTGCCCAGAGGACGCATCAGAGCCTTCTTGGACAGCAGAGCGGCGGTCTCAACAGAGGTGGCAACGCCCACGCCCACCAGCAGCGGGGGGCAGGCATTGATGCCGTAGCTGGTCATGACATCCATGACGAACTTGGTCACGCCTTCGTAACCTGCACCGGGCATCAGCACCATGGCCTTGCCCGGCAGGGTGCAGCCGCCGCCTGCCATATAGGCGTAGATCTCGCACTTGTCACTGTTCGGCACGATGTCCCACCAGACGGTAGGGGTGCCTTTGCCGACGTTGCGGCCGGTATTGAACTCATCGAAGGTCTCAACACTGTTGTGGCGCAGAGGTGCTTCAAAGGTAGCCTTGACCACAGCCTCCTTCAGCAGACCCTCCACCTCGCCGATGAGGGGGAAGTCCACGCCGCACTTTACCCAGAACTGGAGCACACCAGTATCCTGACAGCTGGGGCGGTTCAGCTCCTTGGCCAGCTTCTGGTTGCGCTTCATGGTCTCGTAGATGACCTTGGACAGCGGTGCGTCCTCCTGTGCGCCCAGCTCATCGAGCTTGGCAATGATGTCGTCCGGCAGCACCTTGGCGATATGGCTCACAAAGTTTGCCATATAGGTCGTCATCTGCTGCACCTGTTCTTGCTTGTTCATTCCAATGCCTCCTTAGCTTTGGTACATTTTGCGCGTTGGTTCACTCATATTCAACGTTCCTGTCCGCTTTACTGCGGGAAGAACGGAAATGCGATGGGAAGGATCACCATGCTGACGACGGTTGCGATGAGGATGAGGGGCAGGCCAGCCTTGGCATAATCCTTGAAGGTGTACCCGCCGGCGGAAACCACCATGGTGTTGGCAGGCATACCGATGGGCGTTGCGTAAGCGCAGGAGCCGCCGATGACACAAGCCATCAGGACGGCGCGGGGGTCGGCACCCATGCCCTGTGCGATGCTCAGGCAGATGGGAACCATCAGAGCGGTGGTTGCGGTGTTGGACATGAAGTTGGTCATGACGCAGCAGAGCAGGAAGACCACCAGAGTCAGGACGTAGGGAGAGGGATTCTCGCCCAGAGCACCAATGACGATGTTTGCGATCTCTGCGCCTGCGCCGGTCTTATCCAGTGCAGAGGCCAGAGACAGCGTACCACCGAAGAGGAAGATGGTCTTGAGGTCGATGGACTTCAGGGCGTCTTTCTCGGAGATGACACCGGTGAGGATCAGAGCCAGCGCACCGATACAGCCGGTGATGCAGAGTTTGATGCCGATCTGCTTTTCAAAAATCATGCCCAGCAGGGTGAGCACGAGGATGACGAAGGAGAGCACCTGTTTCCACTTGGGAACATTGCTGAAGTCCTGCTCGCCGCCGAAGGAGTCATCATCGGAGACGGGGTGGTTGGGCAGCAGCTTCATGCCAAGGGTGGCATAGAAGAGGATGCCGGCGGCGAGGATGGGCAGGCCCACGATAGCGTACTCGAAGAAGCCGAAGGACATCCCGATCTCACCCAGAGCGCTCTGGGCGATGAGGTTGCCCGGTGCGCCGATGAGGGAAAGGTTGCCGCCCATGGCCGCTGCAAATACCAGCGGCATCAGCAGCTTGGAGCGGGCATAGCCGGACTTTGCCGCAATGCCGATGACCACGGGGATCAGGACGGCGGCGGTGCCGGTGTTGGAGAGCACACCGCTCATCAGGCCAACGATGACCATGATGGCCACGATGAGGCTGCGCTCGGATCTGGCAAAGTGGGTAACGATGCCGCCGATCTTGTTGGCCATACCTGTTTCAAACAGGGCACCGCCGACGATGAACATGGCGACGAACAGGATGACGTTGCTGTCGATGAAGCCCGCAAAAGCAGTCTTGATGTCCAGAACGCCGGTGACGACCAGACCGATACAGACGATCATGGACGTTACGCCGAGGGGGATCTTCTCAAACACGAACATGACGACCGCGAAGAGAAGAAAGAGTAGGGTGATGGTTGCTGCTGACATACTGGGGGTCCTCCTTTGATGAAATATAATGTATCCATTTTATCAGAGCAAAACAGCCCTGACTTTCGGAACGCCCCAGCTGCACCTCGTTGTGCAGAGTCTTTGCCGCCGTGCTGTGCCCTCACAGCCCTTTTTCGTTCTGGAAGGATCTGCCCGGAACCTTAGAATTCCGGGAATCTCGGCGGCGTCTTTTTTAAATTTTTATATCTAATCTTTGATAATGTATCCACTTTACGACACGAGAATACACCCAAAACTAAGAATTGTCAATCCCTTTTTTCGAGTTTTGTCGCATTGCACGGATTATGTACCAATTTTTGTGCACGCCAGACAAACAGTAGGATACAAGAAGACCCCACTCTACCGCTTTCTGCAAAAAAAAACGCGCGTTCTCCATCTGCTTTGGAGAACGCACGTTTTATCCTTCTTTTATTCCAGCCGCTTTTTGAAATATCCCTCGGCACAGTAAATGGCACCGCAGGGATTATGCGCCAGAACGCGATCCTTGGCCACCAGCGTTGTGACCATGGCGTCCGAATACTTATAAAACATCGAGTCGTGTCCCACACAAAGTCCGACCTCAATGTTGAACTCGGTGTGCTGTTCGTTCAGAAGCTTTGCCTGTGCGATGGGGTTGCACATGGCCTCAAATTCGCCGGGGTGGATCTTGACCTCTTCCGGGATGCCTACTTCTTCTTTGGAGATGCCGCCGGTCTTGCAGATGACCGACACCACCTCAAACCCCTGCGCACGGAGCAAGTCGGCCACGATGCGGGCTTCCTTCCGCAGACCTTTGCAGAATGCAAGACCCAGCTTGTGGTAGCCCATCCGCTTGCAGAACTCCACCGTCTCCTTCAGGCGGGGCCATTGACAGTAGCCAAGCCCCTCAATGGCCGAACAGTTGACGTAGAAATCGTGATTCTCAGGCAAATCATAGCCGGCGCGGGCGGCCTCCATCACCGAAGCATTCCGCATAGGGCAGTTTTTGGGCATCTTTTCCGGCTCGTTGTTGGCGCAGGCCAGAACCGTACAGTTCGCACAGGTATACATTGTCTTGTCCTCCTTGATCTTATAAATAATAGGTCAGCGCATCATCCATGCTGCGCAGGATGTGCTTTTCCATTTCAGCCCGTGCGGCCATCGCATCCCGTGCTTCCAGCGCCGCATAGATCTTTTTATGCTCGCTCTGGGAGTTGAGGGCATAGTCCAACTCGCTCATTTCCACACCAATGGACAGGCCGTTCCACAGCTCCGAGAGAAGATTGCGCATTTTTTCATTGCCGGAAGCTTCCCAGATCTCAAAATGGAAGGACTGGTTGTAGTCAGTATAATTTCCGGCCTGCTGATGAGAAAGAGCCTCCTCTGCAGTATCCACGCAGTTTTTGATCTTGGACAGATCGGCATTGTTCTGGCAGCAGAGCATACATGCTGTCCCTTCCAAGGCAGCGCGCAGCTGGTAGTGCTCCCGGATGGTCCTTTCCGTTACGCCCAGCACAATGGCGCACTTGTTTTGCTTGACTTCCAGCAGACCGTCACGGGCAAGGATCTGAAAGGCCTCCCGCACCGGCGTGACCGACACGCCCAGTTCCTGTGCGGTGTTTTCCAGCGTGAGTTCTGCGCCCTCCGGGATGCTTTTTGAGATAATGGCTTTCCGCAAAGCGGAAGCTACCCGCTCGCGGGCAGGCAGCAGCTTAATGGGTTTCAGTCCCAGCATATTGACTCCTTATCGTTAAAATCAGATGCAGCAGTTCTTCTTCATAGGTGTTCCATGCATCCAGCACATCAGGGGAACCCTGACGGTCCAGCATCAGCAGGCGGGCAAGCCGGTCGTTCACCGGCGCAGGACGTGCGCTCACGGCAAAGGCAATGTAGGTCTCCTGAATGCTCTCCAGCAGCTTGCGGTGCAGCGGATATGGCAGGACGGTTCGCAGGGTACGGTGCTGCAGCATCTCGTCTCCTGCCAACATCGCATCCTGCGGCAGCGCACGCATAGCCTGCCGTTCCAACTGAGCCCCCAATGCCAGCATTTGGCGCAGTGTCTCTTCGGTCAAATCTGCCGCTTTTATCCGATTGTTGGGCAGGCGGATGATAAGACCCTGATATTCAAGGATCATCAAGGCCTCCCGCACCGGCATCCGAGAGACACCGAGACTCTCTGCCAGTTCGTTCTGGGTCATTTCAGTGCCCGCCGGGATCTGCCCAGATAAAATGGCCTGCTGCAGGGCTTCCACCACACCGCCGTTTTTCTTCTGGATGCCGATATATTCCATAGAGTCCTCCGTGCAAATGTCTTTTTTATATTGTATCCAATTTTACAATAAAAAGCAAGACTTCCTTTATGACAAACAAAAATACCCGGCAGATTCTTTATGAAAAATCTGCCGGATATAGACCGGATGCCCTTGGGGCGTTCCATTCTGAAAAATTGCAGGGCAAATGCAAGCTGTGTTAACTGTTATGTAACCTTGTCAATCAATCTTCCATTCTTCCATGGTCACAGCCAAGTGACAGGTAGTGCTCAATCTCCCCCCCAGCACCATCTGCGCATACTCCAGCGGCTTATTGTACAGCAGCCAGTCCAGTTCTGCCCGTTGTGCCGGGGAGTTGCCGTATTCGTCCTCCACGGCGATGCAGTCGATGGCAAGGGTAGTGCCATCCTTAAACCGGGCTTCCACCCGGTTGGCGTCCATGTTGTAGCGGCAGGAAAGCAGTTTGTTCATAAGAATACCTCCATATTCTTCACAGTTGCTTCTTTTGCGGTGGAAAGTTCCGGCTGTCCGTTTGCAGATCCATGAATCCGCTTTCTGATGCAGCCCTTTATAGGTCTACACCCATCCACCACACGCCCGATTCTTACACCAAAACTAGAACAACGCTCTTTTTGCTCTGCACAAAATCCTGCATCGTTTGGCGTAAAATTGGCGTATGGCGCAATTTTCGCTGGAAATCCATCAAAAGAAAAATCCAGAAACTTCTCGGTACATCAAGAAGTTTCAGGCTTTGTTATCTTAAAATTGGAAATTTACTGCTCAATCGGCTTCATCGTGGGGAGCTTGACTGGTGGTGATTTATAGCTGTTTACAAGTGTTCATAAGCCTTTGTTCGTGCAAGATAAAAAGGTCTTATTTTTTGCAACTCTACGCAACTGTTTACAGCTATTCTCAAATTGGTGGTAAGTCAGTGGTAAGGCTGGTGGTAAACTTATTCGTCTTCGTGAGAGTGCCAACGCTTCAAGACTTCTTCCACCTGCCTAATAAGCTGCTCCTTGTTCGGCATATACAAGACGTACCGGGATGCAAAAATCTGATTCGACAAACCGCCCAGCGCATACTCGGCTGCTACGCTGTCCTTGTCAGTGCAGAGGATGATGCCGATAGGAGGATTATCTTCCGGGTCGTTGACCTCTGCGGCGTAGTAGTTCAGATACATATTGATTTGTCCGGCGGCTTCGGGCGTGAGCTTGGTGGTTTTCAACTCGATCAGCACATAGGCGTGTAAAATCTTATTGTAGAACACCATATCCACATAGTAGTGGGTGTTGTTCACTGTGACACGCTGCTGTGTGCCGACAAACATAAAGCCCCGGCCAAGTTCCAGCAAGAAATCTTCGATTTGTCGCACCAGTGCTGCTTCCAAATCGCTTTCAAGGAACGGCTTTTCTTCCGGCAGCCCCAAAAACTCGAATACATACGGGTCTTTGATGATGTCCTCCGGCTTTGTGTAGTCCACACCTTTTTCAGCCAATGCTAAAACTTGTTCCTTGTTGGCATCCCCACGAGACAAGAGCAGCCGTTCAAACAGGGAACTTTCAACCTGACGTTTCATTTCACGGACAGACCAGCCAGAATTGACCGCTTCTTTTTCGTAGAAGCTGCGCTTCTCCTTATCGGAAATGGATAACAGCTCACAGTAGTGCGACCAACTCAATTTTCCAGACACTGTCTGGAAAATTGGATAGCTGAGATAGAACTGCCGCATATTGTAAACATTCGAGCGCGAAAAGCCCTTGCCAAGCTCCTTTGTCAACGCCCTGGAAAGCTGCGATAAGGTCTTTTCACCATATGCAGCACGGATGCTGTCATTTTGTTCACAACGAACAACGACCTCGCCAATCTTCCAATAAGTTGACAGCAGTTCCTGATTGACCTGCTGTGCTACATTTTTACGGGAAGCTTCCAGCAGAGAACGAATCTCACTCACTGCCGGAACAAGAACCTGTGCTACTGGGGCTGCAGATTTATTTTCCATCAGTCATTTTCCTCCTTTCCTTCAAATGTCGTGGTTGCAGATAAGAACTCTGCAAACTTGTCGATTTCCTTTTTCTTGAGATTTTTTGTGGCCTCGGTGTAGATGTTCATGGTGGTGGTAATATCGGCGTGGCCCAATACGTCTTGAATGACCTTCATGTTGATTCCAGCCTCGCAAAGACGGGTAGCACAGGTGTGACGCAGGGAATGACAGCTAAACTTCGGAAGCAGAACAAGGTTTTTCGGCTTGATTGTACCGCTTTCGCATTTTGCCAACTGTTCCTCGTTGCAGTCGCGGATGATACGGTCAATGCCTTTATTGATGGTGCTGTGATGCTGGCACTCGCCAAAACGGTTTACAAAAATAAAATCCGTATAGCCATCAATCGTCACCTTGCAGGAAATTCCAGTTTTCTTCTGATACTCTCGCTCTTGTACAAAAGCAGCCTTGACTGCCGGAGTCATAGGCACAATTCGATTTCCAGCTTCCGTTTTGGGTGTATTGATTCCGTACAGACAACCTTTCTCCCGGTGGCTGTAATAAATCAACGTGTGATTTACACTGATTTCACCCGTATCAAGGTTGATGTCCTCCCAGCGCAAACCCGTTGCCTCACCAGCACGGAGACCGCATTCCACCATCACGGTAATGATGGGAAGCCAGTGATTGTACTTCTCGCTGTTTTTCAAGAAGTTCATCAACAGCTTCTGCTGGCCTGCGGTCAGAGCCTTGCGGCGTTCACTGTCCAGATTGTGCGTCTGTTTGAGTTCTTTCAACGCATTATCGGATGGATTGATACGGAGATATTCGTCCTCCACTGCAAAATCCAGCACCTGATGCAGCACGGTATGGATGTTCTCCACCGTTGCCACTTTCAAACGCTGTGAATCCACAAGGCCGTTGTAAAACCGCCGCACATCCGACTTTTTCAGGCTTCCGACCTTCCGCTTCCCAAACTCCGGGAATACGTACATCTTGTACATATACTCGTAATTGACCAGTGTATTGGCTTTCAGCCCCTTTTTCAGTTGCAGCCACTGCTCGTGAATGTCATTGATGGTCGCGTTCCGCGCTTCTGCACGGATTCCATCACTGCGGTCACGCTGAATCTCTGCTTCTTTCTCACGAAGTTCTTCCAGACTTTTGGCGTACACATTGTTGCGCTTGCCGTTTTCACTGCGCCAGCGGTACTCATACGTTCCGTTACTGCGCTGATATTCACCTTCCTTTAGAACACGCTTCTTTGAGTCTTTTCTTCTTTCTGCCATCGTTATGTCCTCCATTGTTGGCAGAAAGCAACCTACAGCTTAATCATACCATACCGCCGAGGTGCTTTCAACTGCCGACTTCATTTTTATTGTCAAATCGAAAATAATCGGTCAAGGTGTTCATCCAGCCTACGGCGTTTCAACAGCCGCTTCGTACCATTCCAGAGAACAAAGGTGCAGTCTTTGGAATCGCTCATTTCGCGCAGCTTATTGATGCCAATGCCGGAATAAGCTGCGGCTTCTTCCAGCGTCAGATTGCTTTTCTCCCAGATCGGAACTTGTCGGGACTTGGTCCCTCCATCTTGCTGCGCAAGACCGTTCCGTCGCTTAAAAGCCCCACTGGGGCTTTCATTGCTCCGCTTCGCTGCGCAAACGCGAACTTGTTGGGACTCGGTCCCTCCATCTTGCTGATGCAAGACCGTTCCGTCGCTTAAAGTCCCCACCGGGGACTTCATTGCTTCGCAAACGCGAACTTCTTTCATAGGCAAAACCTCCGTGTTTTTGTTTGTAACCAACAGACTGTAACCACAACAGAAAACTTTTTCTGCAATGGTGTGCTGGCAATTTTCCGTATTTATTTTTTCTTATCAGTTACAGGTTACATGGTTACAAATAGGGAAATTATTTGGAATGATGCGATATTGAGGCAGCTGTAAGATGTAACCAGACCTGTAACCAACAATGTAAAGCAGCCCTTCAAAACGGAAATCCCATCTGCTGAGCTTCTTCGTCTGTAAGTTCTACAAAACCGTCTGCCTCCACTTTTGCAGCGGTTACACGTTCCCATCCTTTCTGCACGCCATACTTCGGGTAGCGTTTGGCTGCTTTATGGGCTGTCCACCCCTTGATTTCGCCATTCACAATTCCTGCAGTCATGATCTCACAGATAGCACGGGTTTCCCACTCCGCAGGAAGATTCAGATTGCCCAGTGCCTCAGCGTAGAGCTGTTTGGAACATACCCGGTCACCCGTGTAATCCTCCAGAAACGCATAAATCATGCCCGCCTGTGTATCTTCCTGCATAAAATCTTTCTGGCAAATCTGCAAGGCTTCCTGCATGGCAGGGCTGAATGTCAGCTTATAATCACCGCTGTTGTAAATCGTCATGGCTTCTGCCCAAAGCTGGTCGATATAGGCACGGGATTCCGCTTCGTTATCCAGAATATGTACTTCAGCCTGTGTTGCATCCACCGGGATGGGGATAAAGCGGCGGTTTCCCGTGCGGTCACGGGGCAGGAAGTCCTGTCGATTGGTCGTTCCTGCAAAGACACATTGCCGCAAACGATCTGCCGGGTGTGTTTCATACGGGATTTTGTAGGTTTCTTTCTGCTTGCTGAGAAAGCTCTTGATTTCTTCAATGCTTTTGGCATTGGCAGTCGCAATCATTTCCGACATTTCCATAATCCAGTGGCCTTGCAGCTTGCGGAACACGTTATCATCATCCAGTCGCCGCAAATCATCCGAGAACCATTCATCTTTGATAGCAAGCAGCCGGAAAAAAGAGGATTTTCCTGCACCCTGCCCACCGACCAAGCAAAGCATCATTTCAAATTTGCAGCCGGGATGAAACACCCGTTTGATCGCTCCAAGCAGAAAAATTTTCAATGCTTCTGTGGTAAGCTCATCTTTTGCGGCACCGAGAAAGCGATGCAAGGCTCGGCTTATCCGTGCTGTGCCATCCCACTTCAAGTCATTCAAGTAGTCCCGGATAGGGTGATAATGATTTTCGTTGGCAACAATGCGAATTGCTGCAGACACCCGTTTTTCGCTGTACAGGCCGTATTTTTCCATTCGGCGCAGAATGTACATCATATCGGTGTCGGTCAGTGTAGGGCCAGAACGCTGCCAGCCCATCGGCTTTACAATATCAATGCGTTCATTCAGCAGATTCAGCCGGATGGAATCTGCAAGAATCGGGTCGTTCTGCAAAACGGTCACACAGTTTTGAATCGTGTTCTGAACACCACCTTTTTCAGCCTGCGAGAGCATTTTGCGGATGTTGGAAATGGTCGATCTCGTATTTTCGGATTCGTTGGGCAATCTGTTGAACCTCCTTCCAATGTTCGGTGAGAAAATATCGATTCTCTATCAGATATTGGATGTAATCAGTATAATGCAGGCTGGCAACAAAGCAGGGATGCAGTTCTTCCTCTGCTGACTTCGGCGCAAATCGTTTGCACCAGTCACCCAGAATCGCGCTGCACTCGTACAATGTTTGGATTGGGTCTTTGTATTCCACGATTTTCAAGTGCTGCCATGGGAAATTTTCCGTTGCAGAAAGTCCAAAATCTGCGGCCAGTTTTTCAGCCGCCTTCCGCAAGGACAGCTGAAACAGTTTTGCGGTGAAGTCGATTACATCACCATCCGCTCCACAGCCAAAACAGTGAAACCGGGAATCCACTTTCATGCTGGGATTGCGGTCTGCATGGAATGGACAGCAAATCATGCTGCTACGGTTGGGTTGAAAGCCATAGGCTTCTGCGGTCTGCCGGATTGGGAAAGCCCTGCACGGGCTTACGCATCCGGCAGGGTTCCGGGGTGCGGGGTGGAAGACCCTGCTGATTTACAGGCTCATATCATAGCTGCGCTTCTTGGCTCGCGGCCGCTGTTCACGCTGCTGCAATTTTTCCATTTCAAGGATGCTGTCAACATTGGCAAGTACCGTCTGTATTTCTGTATTGCGTTCCTTAAAATAGTGGTATGTTTCATACCGTGCATCCTTTGTGCACATCAGAAGTTCTTTTTCTGCCCGGAGATCTTTCATCGAAGGGAATTTTTCGTCTAGGAAATCCCGCTTTAGAAATTGACGCGCTTCCTCGTATTTTGCAATTTCATCGAAGTGGGTTTGCCGAAAAATTTTCTTGTTAGGTGCTTTCAGAAATTCGCTATAAACAGATTTTGTAGAAAAATACTGACCCAAATGATGAATCTGCTCGTTGACCTTTTTCAGCTTGACTTCCGTGAGTTTCGCATCACTTCGAGCCGTCGCCATTTTTCGGTCAATACTCTCGGCAGCTTCATAAAGTTTTTCGTATGAATCATATCCGTGCTCTTGCACATAGAGAACGGTCTGCGCCATCTTCTGTAAATTTGAGATTTTGACTTTCTGGGCATAGGCATAGCTCTGCTGGGCTTTTACGCAATCCTGCAAATTTACAACCAGCCGGAGATTCGACTTGATGTACAGCGCATCCATAGGATCATTGACACGACACTGCTGCTTTTCTTTCTCGGCTGCGTTGCACTGAAAAAGCAGTAAAAGATGCTCACGGTCAAAACTGGTTCCCAGCGTTCTGGCAGAGATAAATTTCTCCCTGTCTGCTGGAAGGTAGCTGAATCGCCCTCGATGGTCTTTCACCAAAATGCCGTATTCCAGCTTTAAGAGGTTTTGGAAATCCATAAAAGATGCAGATCGTTTTGCTATATCGGTAATGGCATTTCGGATTTTTTCCTTCTCCGTTTCAAAAGTCGTCTTTGCTGGTGTGAACCCATCGCCAAGAAGTTCCAGATTGGTAAGGTCCAGGTTGATCTGTCCGCGCCGTTTAGCGTAATATTCCTGCTCCGAAACTTTAGAGAGAGAGGGGGAAAGCAAATCGATCTGATTCAAGTTTTCCCTCATGCAAATATCCATCAGAGATTTCTGTAAATGTTTCAAGTAGTCTTTTGTCAGATGGTGCTTGTACCCTGCCTTGCAGTCAATGGGTCGCTCCATAAAGGACTGCTTAGGTACATCCAGCTTTCGCAAACTGTTGATTACGATATGGACATGAATATTTTCGCTGCCATTGTGACCGTCCATGTGCGTACAGACCAATGCCTGATGCCCCGGAAAATTTGCTTTTGCGTATTCCAGTCCAAGCTCCTGTGCCCGTTTCCCCGTCAAGCAATTTTCTGTGCTGTCCCGTGGGTCAAAGCTGATGATGTAATGATGGCTTTTGATTTCATTCTTATTTTTGTTCTTCTGATATTCGCGGTTCAGCTGCTGGCAGGCCGCATCAAAGGAATAGGGTTCACAGTTCAGGCCGTCCAGATAAAACTCATCCCGCATAATACGATTTCCGTTTTGGTCAAGGATCGGAGTTTTCCGAAGTTCGTCATGCTTGAAAATCAGATATTCCAGCGCAGCACCATAGTTGGAGCTCTTACTTGCGATGTGCTTTAAGATTGCCATAATTCTTTCCTGCCATTTCTGCGACTTGCTCCCGCATTTCAAAAATACAGGAAATTGCATGGTTGATGTTTTCGAGCATAGCGCGCGACTGGATACCGCCGCTGTTGAAGAACGCCGCGATCTGGTTCAGATTATTCCCGATGGCGGCAAACTCCCGTGTGATGGCTTCAATTTCGTCCGGGTGGACATAGAACACATACGAGGTATTCACGCAGCCTTTCATCAGCATCTGCGCTGTAAATTCAGAGAGGGTCATTCCGGCATCTTCTGCCTGCCGGTGTAAAAGTTCATGTACTACTTCTGTAACTCGTGCGGAGATTACTTTTGTCTTTACGATAGATTTCACTTTTTTCTTCGTTCTTGGCATGGGGTCTCCTTTCCAAAATCAAGAATTTGATTTTCCCGGCAGTGCATCTGCACTCCGGCTGTGACCTGCTGCAGCAGGCCACCAATGGGCAAATCATGTGATTTTGCACGATGTGAGGGTATGGGGAGCGCAATCCCCATCAAGATGCCGCCGTGGAGAAACTGCCCGTAGGAGCGGTTTCGTATACAAAGGCGAATCTTGCTCTTAACCACTGTCCACTCTGTCCCATCCCGTTCCTGCCCGATTTTCTCCGGCGTATTTTCCGGTAAGACGCGCAGAATGCACATTCAGTACCAGAGGTATCCTGCTGGGGTGGCTCATGCGATTTTCAAGGTGCGATGTGACTTTGTAAGGAATCGGGGAATTTCATCAGTGATACCGTAGTGAATTGGCTTACTTTTGAAAACACTTCCTATACCCTATACAAACTTTAAGGGGTGTTTTTAAACCGGGTCTTTTGAAAGTTCAAAGAAAATTCATTTTTCCAATGTTCCCCTCTACCTATAACATTCTAAAATGGGCGTTTGGCATACAGATTTTCAAATTTTGTTGAACTACCTAATTTTAGAACATGGATTTTGTTTATTTTCCACTCATAAAACTAGAGGAAAGCCGTTTCACAAAAGATTTTGAAGGCCCCTACATTAATAGGAATCCGCAGGGCTGTTTTGGAATACAGTTTTGAAAATTTTTCAATTTAAGAAAAAAGAAAAACGGCAAAGCAGATAAAATCCACTTTACCGTTTTGTGTCGATAGCGCGATACGCATAGATTACTGTCTTGGGCTTTTCCGATAATTTGCCTTATGAGAAGATCGGCAAAAATGAGCCTGTCTGCATTGCAGATGAAGTGCCTTTTGACATCCCGGAGAGTTGGGAGTGGTGTCGAATAGGAGAATTGTTTTTTCTTCAAGCAGGAAAAAACATCTCATCTTCATCCATGACAGAAAGAAAGCAGCGGCCTTGATTTCTCAAAACCGCCACCAGTGAATATAAATTAAGCGTGAAAATGGGTCTGCCCAGCAGCGGTTTTTTTTTTTTCTGCCGCTGGGCAGATGTTTTTTCTTTAGATACATGATAAGAGGAATTTTTGAAGATTCCATAAAGATTTGAAAAATGGACGGACATAAAAGACGTCCATTACACTATCGGAAAATCAGCAAGGAAGTTTCATAGTAACCTTTGCGCCGCCGGTTTCTTTTGAATTTTCTAAAATAAGCTGACCATTATGTTGTTCCATAATCGAATTTGTAATATATAGACCCATACCAAAGTGTAACTTTGAATTGCGGCTTTGATCGCCCATATAGAACCGTTCCTGTGCGTGGCATAATGCCTCTTTAGAAAACCCCGTTCCCTCGTCTGTGACTGAAATTTCCACGAAACCGTTGTTACTCTGAACATCCACATAAAGCGTTCCGCCTTGCGGGGAGTAGTCCAGCCCATTACTGATAACATTCATAATAGCACGTTCTATCAGCACCCTATCAAATTTCAGCATTTGAGGGAGTGAAACAGTATTCATTTGCAGCCGGATTTCTTTTGTCCGGCATAGTGATTCCATATAACCGAACAAGTGCTGCATGAACGCTGGCAAGTCTATACTTTCAATATGGAGCTGATAACCAACCGCCGCTCGTGATATATCAATCAGGGTTTGAATATATGACTGCATCTGGCCGGAGCTTTCCACGACGTAACCAGCGTATAATCGTTGCTCATCATCAAGATTTGTTTCTGTGAGTAAATCAGCATTTCCTTGAATAACCGTCAGAGGCGTTTTCAAATCATGGGCAAGCGCGGCGATTTGCTCTTTCTGTGTCTGTTCGGTTTTCCATTGCCGTTCTAACGAAATTTTCAGATTATCTTTCATATCTGAAAAAGATGCAAGGACATCTTCAAACTCTTTGATTTTGGCGTGTCCTACTTCAAAATCAAGGTTTTGCTTTGAAACCTCCGCAGTTGCTTCAAAAAGCGGGGTCAGTTGTGTACGCAGGTTCTTAGCAAATCTGGCGGTCAGTATGATAATGACCAGCAGCGAATTTACAGCCATCAGGATAAACGCAAGCGTGTCAGGAGATGGAAAATATTCCGGTAGCCATGACACTGTAAATTGAGAACCAATATAATACCTTAAAACGCAAAATTCGTTTTCCCGGACAACAAGTGCAAACTGCCTCCCCGTAGCATATTCAATATATTCTCCCTTTGCGTACAGCAGGGCAATTTCTTTTTCATCATCGTCCATATTGCTGTAAAGCTCATTAAAGTTCTTGTCCAGAATTAAGTAGCCGCATCCCTGTGGAATCACAACCTTTGTAATATCCGGGGCAATCGTCAGCGTTGGAATGATCTCTTTTACCTGCAATTCACTTAGATTTGCTCTTGTAGCTAATCCAGCATTTACAGCAAGTCCCTCCAAACCAGAAGGGACAATAATTGCCGCTACCAGCATGACAATGAGGGAGATAGCAAACTGGCGAAACAATATTTTCAATGTAGGTTTCTTTTTCACTCCCATTTATATCCTATCCCCCATAGGGTGCTGATCGGACTTATTTTGAAATGCTCCAATTTCGCACGAATATTTTTTATATGCGTTGAGATCGTAGAGTTATCGCCTATTCCATCAAACCCGAAAACGCCTTCATAGATTTGTTCTTTTGTAAAAACCTGTCCCCGGTTTTTCGCAAGGTATTCACAGATTGAATACTCGCTTTTGGTAAGGGGAACCGGCTGTTCTGAAACATACAGTACCTTTGCGGAAAGGTCAAATCTTATATCAGGCTCAAATGAAAGTGTGCTGTGATGCTCCCTTTTTTCTCTGCGTAAATGTGCCGCGACACGGGCGCGAAGCTCCTGAATACGAAAAGGTTTCGTAATATAATCATCCGCACCGATGCCCAATCCAAACAATATATCTTCCTCTAATGTCTTTGCGGTCAGAAAGAGAATCGGGCAGTCTACCATATTCCTGATCTGTTTGCAAAACTCAAACCCGTCTGTGCCAGGCATCATCACATCCAAAAGAATGAGGTCATAGAAATGCAGCTTTTTGATGTCTACATCATCCGCATTTTGACAGACTGTTATCAAATATCCATCTTTCCCCAAACTGTTCTTAATCAATTCCAAGATAGAAACTTCATCGTCAACTACAAGTAAGTGGGTCAAAAAAATCACCTCCCGCCCCATTATACCACATTGTCGAGGTTACTCATCATTATTTTTAATGTCAGCTTTCCGATATTCATTGTTGATATTTACAGCTACGGCATTGCTTATATCCACATCCACAATACTGTAAACGTAGCCGTAACTGAAATCTTCCCCCGCCACATTTTTGAAGCGTTTCGATACCTGCCCGATTTCTTCTTGCAGTTCTGACATTTCAAGACATTCATCCGTTATGGTATATGTCAGGCCGTTATATGAAATTTCATCATAGTTTGCGGCGTTCAGCTCATAATACGGCAGAGATTCATTTAACGCCTTATTTTTATCGGCGGTATCGCGGAGCGCACCACAGGCCGATAAGCATATAAGACTTACAAGCACAATTACCACGGCAAACAGGCACTTTTTATTCACTGTTTTTACCTCCCTCCCAACCATGAAACCAAACCAAACTGGCAATCAGCAGACAAACAGTGCAGCATACAGAAATAATCATACCGCTGAAAAAATCGGTTTTTACCTGTGCATACAGTTGGGGGCTATCCCATGCAAGCACAGTGTAATCCATAGCACGAACGCCCCAGGCCCAGGGAATATATTTCCATGTAGCGTCACCAAGCCCTGTTATCATAAGGGCAGCTATTAAACTCCCTGCAATTCCCAATCCCATAGATGCACCTTTTCCGAAGCTCAGTCCCACAAACAAATGAATCAGGTAAATGGGAAGCATGGTAATCAACAATAGAATCCCTGCTTTCAGGTAAAGGCTTGCCGGAGCAACCCTATATAGTGCAGCGAATGTTCCTAACGCTAAAAATGTTGCGCCAAAAGCACAGATCATCAGAAAACCAAGTTTACCAATATACGTTGCCATGCGAGATGGGATTGTTCCCAACAAAAGCTGATAATGCCCGGCCTGATTTTCAATCTGAACAACCAGGCCCACAATAATGCCGATCAGAAACGGGAACGCAACGGCCAGCACTTCCAGATAGGCACTGATTTTGGTTGCCAGTTCCCATCTGGATATATGATAGTAACCCGCAAAAATCGCCGCACATATAATCGGAATCATGCTGTGCATATAGAGCAAAATGCTATGTTTACACTTCTGATATTCTGCTTTCCAGCAGCGAA
>ENA-ORNK01001354-ORNK01001354.1-human-gut-metagenome-genome-assembly--contig:-NODE-1354-length-20042-cov-11.935658_pt1 | contig 20042 bp, 17 predicted proteins | sample MGYA00242115_ERZ509022 | MGnify/ENA primary metagenome ERZ509022 (study PRJEB26280, sample SAMEA2338690) | human gut metagenome | biome: human gut; feature: human-associated habitat; material: faeces...
CGGCGGGCAGAGCGGAATGCCTGCGGGCAGAAGCCCGCCGAGATATGCGCTTCCGGCCTCCGTCAGCGTTCCCGCCGCCTGCCCGGCCGTCAGGACGCGCGGCAGCACGCTGCGGGCGTTCCAGTCAAAGCCGTATTTTGCGGTCAGGGCGTCAAATTTGTCGAGCATAGCCGCGTCATAGGTGCAGGTCTCGCTGTCGATGGGGAACATGCCGGAGGCTTCGCCGATGCCGAGGACGTTCTCGCCCGTCAGCAGATAGTGGACGTAGCCGGCAAGCGTCGTGATATGCGCGATGCTTTTCACATGCGCCTCGCCGTTCAGGACAGCCTGATACAGGTGCGCGATGGACCAGCGCTGCGGGATATTAAAGCCGAACGCCTCTGTGAGCGCTTCGGCAGCTTGACCGGTCATGGTATTCTGCCAAGTGCGGAACGGGGCCAGCAGGTTCCAGTCCTTATCAAAGGCCAGATAGCCGTGCATCATGCCGGAGATGCCCATGGCGGAAATGTCCCCCGGAATCGCGCCGAGATTTTGAAGCGCCGCGCGAAGACCCGCCTGCACCTCCTCCATGTGATACGTCCACACGCCGTTTTCCAGACTGCTTTTCCATGTATCGTCGCCGGTTTTTACGATGGCGTGCGCTTCGTCGAGCAGAACGGCCTTGATGCGCGTCGAGCCAAGCTCAATGCCGAGAAAATAGTTTTTCATGCCTGCACCTCAGTTTTCATTTTTGTTCTTGCGCGAGAGCACAAGGCTCTGCACAACCAGGAACAGACATATCATAGCAGCAACGGTGATGTTTGTCCACCACGCCTCGTCGAGGCCCAGAGACGAAACGATGTTCTTGATCGTGCTCAGGGACAGGACGCCGAAAAGTGTGCCGATGATGTTGCCGACGCCGCCGGTCAGCATCGTACCGCCGATGATGGAGGACGCGATGGCGTTCATTTCCGCGCCGCTTGCATGCGACGGAGAACCGGAGCCGACGTGCAGGAAGTAGACGAAGCCGCCCACGCCCGCGAGAATGCCGCAGATCAGATGCGCAAGGAACTTCGTGCGCTTGACGTTGATGGCCAGCATATTGGCGCTGTAGCTGTTGCCGCCGACGGCGTAGACGCTGCGGCCAAACTTCGTCCAGCGGAGCACCACGAACAGGATCACCACGACCACCAGCGCCACCACGACGCCGATCTCCACATAAGCCGGAACATACGCGCCGAGCTTATTGACCGAGCCCATGCCGGGCACATAGATGCGCGTCTCCTTGAGCGCCTTGAAGGCTTCGTTTTCCACGTTGAACTGCGTGGCGTTGACGATGGTCGTCATGCCCTTGGCAAAGAACATGCCCGCAAGGGTGACGATGAAGGGCTGGATCTCGAGATAGGCGATCAGGAAGCCCTGCACGAGGCCGAAGGCCGTGCCGATGCCGAGCGCCAGCAGAACTGCTGTCAGAACCGTGCCGCCCTGATAGTCGAGATGGACGGCGCAGCTCATGCAGACAAGCGCCGTGAGCGTGCCGACGGAAATATCGATGCCGCCGGTGATCATGACAAGGCTCATGCCGCACGAGAGGATCAGAAGCGCCGCGTTTTCGTTGAGGATGTTGAAGAAGGTCTGCGGCTTTTTGAAGCCGGAGCCAAGGAACAGCACCGCGCAGAGATACATGACGAAAAAGACGCAGATCGTAATGATGAGCAGCAGCTTTGCGTCCGTCAGACGGCTTCCGCGCGTGAGCACAGTCTCATTTTTCTTATGCATGACCGCCAGCCTCCTTTTTTTCTCCGTTCCTGCGCTGCTTTTTCAGTGCGTCCAGCTTTTCGCGGACGGTCGGCGCGCTCAGCACGACGAGCAGGATGACCACGACTGCCTTATAGGCAGGCAGCGCGCTGGAAACGACGTTGAACTTGAAGTCGTGGTGAGGAACTGAATGACATACGCGCCGAGGACGGAGGCCCAGATGTTGAACTTGCCGCCCGAGAGCGCGTTTCCGCCAAGCGCAACGGCGAGGATCGCGTCCATTTCAATGTCCTTTGCGACGACGGAATAGTTGATGGTGGAAAAGCGGCTGACCTTGATGAAGCCCGCGACAGCCACGCACAGGCCGAGGATGACGTAGGTCAGGAATTTCACGAACTGCGGATGGATGCCGTTGAGGCGCGCGGCGCTGGCGTTGATGCCGACCGCCTGCGAATACAGGCCGATGTTCGTAAACCGCAGCAGCGCCCACGCGAGGATCATGCAGATGATCGCAATAAAGATCGGCGTCGGGACCGCCACGCCCGGCAGGAAGTTGCCGTAATAGGCGAAGGACGGGTCGGAGATCATGGGCAGCTCGTTGTTGTTGATCCACGCCGCGATGGAGCGGCCCGCCGTGTAGAGGATCAGGGTAGCGACCATCGGCTGGATCTTAAAGACCGCAACGAGCGTGCCGTTGAACGCGCCGAAGAGCATCGATACGGCGCAGCAGACGAGGAACGCCACGAAGATGGGCGCCTGAAGCGTATCCGGGCGGGAATCCGTGCCGCACAGGACGCGCAGCACGACGCTGCCCGCAATGGCGATGGCGGAACCGACGGAAATATCCTGTCCGCCGGAGGCCGCCGTGACGAGCGTCATGCCGATGGCCAGAATGACCAGCTCGGAGGCGTTATCGAGAATGGTAATGAGGTTTCCCGTCAGCACCATATCGCCGAGGCTGTTTTCCTTCAGCGTAATGGCGAAGAACGACGGATCCGCGATCAGGTTGAATACGACCAGCAGCAAAAGCGCCGCCAGCGGAATGAAGATCTGCTTCCGCACCAGACGGGCAAAAAAGCCGCCCTGCTTCTTCTCTGCTGTCTTTGTCATTCCCGCTCACCTCCGGCGATGGTTTTCATGATATTGCTCTGCGTCAGCTCGCTGCCGCGCAGCTCGCCGACGACCTGCCGGTCGCGCATGACGACCAGACGCGAGCAGACGCGGAGCATCTCGTCGATCTCCGAGGAAATGAACGTCACGCTCTTGCCCTCGGCGGCAAGCTTCAGAACGAGCTTCTGGATCTCGACCTTCGTGCCGACGTCAATGCCGCGCGTCGGCTCGTCGAGGATCATATAGACGGGGTTCGCCAGCAGCCAGCGAGCCAGAATGACCTTCTGCTGGTTGCCGCCGGAGAGCGCCTTGATGGGCGTCTCGGTCGAGGCGGTCTTGATGCTCAGAAGCTTGATGTACTCCTCGGCATACTTTTCGGCCTTCGCTCTGGAGATCGGATGGAAGAAGCCGTCGAGCACCTGCCGCGCAAGGATGATGTTGTCGCGCACGGAAAGGTCGCCGATGATGCCGTCGCGCTTGCGATCCTCCGGCAGATAGCTGATGCCGTTCTTCATCGCGCTGAGCGGAGAGTTGATCTTCACCTGCTTGCCGTCCATCTTCACGGTGCCGCCGGACACATGATCCGCACCGAAGATCGCGCGGACGGACTCGCTGCGGCCGGAGCCGAGAAGTCCGGTAAAGCCGTTGACCTCGCCCTTGCGGATGGAGAAGTCGAACGGACGGACGCCCGCCGCGCTGGAAAGCCCGGCCGCCTCATAGACCACGTCCGCGCTGTCCAGCGCGTCGGCGGCGCTGTCGCTCTTGATCTCGGACAGGTCGTCCAGCTCCTTGCCGAGCATCTTGGACACGAGCTGCACGCGCGGCAGCTCCGCGATCTTGTATTCGCCGACCAGCTTGCCGTCGCGCAGGACGGTGATGCGGTCACAGACCGCGTAGACCTGCTCGAGGAAGTGCGTGACGAAGATGATGCCGACGCCGCGCGCTTTCAGATCGAGCATGAGCTTGAAGAGCTTTTCGACCTCCTGCTCGTCGAGAGAGGACGTCGGCTCGTCGAGAATGAGCACCTTGCACTCCATATCGACCGCGCGGGCGATGGCGACCATCTGCTGCACGGCGATGGAGCAGCTGGAAAGCTGCTGCGTGGGCGCGGCGGGAATGCCGAGCGAATCGAGGAGCTTCTTCGCGCCCGCGTTCATTTTGCGCCAGTTTGTAAACGCGCCCTTTGTTCTGCCAATGTATAAATTCTCCGCCACGGTCAGATTCGGGCAGAGTGTGATCTCCTGATAAACCGTGCTGATGCCGACCTTCAGCGCATCCTGCGTCGTGCGGATCTGCACGGGCGTTCCTTCCATGGAAATGGTGCCCTCGTCCTTGGAATAAACGCCGGTGAGCACCTTGATGAGCGTGGATTTGCCCGCGCCGTTTTCACCCATCAGCGCGTGGATCTCGCCCCTGCGCAGCGTGAAATCCACGCCGTCGAGCGCGCGGACGCCGGGGAAGAATTTACAGATCCCGCGCAGCTCCAGTAAAGCTGTTTCCTGCATTTTTTCGCCTCCATAATGGCACGCTGCGTGCAGCGCGGATACACGGAATGCTCCATATAAGCCGTGCCGCACGCAGCCGTTCGGGTTTGATTATGCGATGTTGTGCGTCAGATCAGATGCCGTAGTTGTCAACGTCGTCCTGCGTGATGGTGGAAGCGTCGAAGCCCTTCTCGTCCATGACGATGGTCTTTTCAGCAGGAGCCTTGCCGTTTTCCAGATCCTTGATGATGGCGTCGATGTAGGAGGCCTGGAAGGGGTTGCACTGGCCGTCGTAGTTCCAGTTGCCGGCGAGCAGCTCCTCGAGCGCCCACTTGTTGCAGTCGAAGCCCATGACGATGACGTCCTTGCCCACGCCGTGGGAGATGTTCGCCTTGTCCAGAGCCGCGACAGCGCCCTTGGCCATGTCGTCGTTCTCAGCGTAGATGACGTTGAATTCCTTGCCGGAGTCGATGACGGACTGCACGATCTGCTGTGCGGTCTCGGCGTTCCACTCAGCGGTCTGCTGGGTCACCATGTTCCAGTTGTCATTGGCAGCGACCTGCTCGTCAAGCGCGCCGGTACGGCCGATCTGCGCAGCGGAGCCCATGACGCCCTGAATGTGGATGATGTTGTAGGTGTCGAGGCCCTGAGAAGCCAGCCAGTTGACAGCGGTCTCGCCTTCCTTGGCCATGTCGGAGACGATGGAAGCGACATAGAGGCTCTCGTCAGCGTCGATGGTGCGGTCGAAAAGGATGACCTGGATACCGGCGGCCTGTGCGTCCTGCAGGACTGAATCCCAGCCGGAGGTACCGGCAGCGGAGATGAGCAGGTAATCGACCTCGTCCTGAATGAACTTCTGGGCGGCAGCGATCTGCTCGTCGTTCTTGAGGCTGTAGGCGAACGATGCGTCATAGCCGTTTTCCTTGGTGAACATGGCCTTCATGTCCTTGTCGTTGGCGGTGCGGTAGCCGGACTCGTTGGGGTCGTTGTTGATGATGCCGACCTTGATGAGCTTGCCGTCGGCAGCGTCAGCCGCGGGGGCATTGTCTGCGGGAGCGTCGTCCTTCGCAGCCGGAGCGGCCGCGCAGGCGCAGAGGGAAAGGACCATCACGATGGCCAGAAGCAGCGCGAGATACTTTTTCATGTTGATTTCCTCACTTTCAAATTTCGTTCCAAATTTGTTGTGTTTTCAGGTTTTCGCCTGTCATGGCCCTATTTAAGCGCGCGGCGGCGTAAAAATCAATCCGGCGGACAGCGGAATGGACAATTTCAGCACTGCGAATAAGACAGCCTCTCCGCTTGTCCGGTAATAATCAGACAGCTTTGTCAGGTTCTCGCCGGTTTTGCGTAAATTCTTTTGTTTTCTTCCTGCCGCTGTGTCCGATTTGTTGAATATCTTCCGTTTCCGCGCAGTACAGGCCGTTTCCGGCGCGTTTGGCGTTCCGTGCAAAATGCCCGTCCTCTCGCGCGTTATGTTTGAAATTTTCTCTTTCTATATGAAAAACTTCCGAAAAAAGTTAGACAAATTTTGCAGTCTGTCCGTACAGGTCTGAATTTTTCTCCGTCCGCTTTCCGGCTTTTCGAAAGAAAACGAACAAATCCGGCGGTGACCTTTCCATGCCGGTATGGTACAATAAACAAACGGCAGAGAGGGGGCTGGATCGCATGACGGCCAAATATCTGGAGCTGGTGCAGACGCTGCGGCAGGCGCTGCCGGAGCAGTACGCGCGCGGGGAGCTTCGGCTTCCGTGTGAGCAGGAGCTTGCGGCGCAGTATCATGTCAGCCGCCAGACGGTGCGGCAGGCGCTGGCCGTCCTGGAGCAGGACGGACTGATCGAAAAGCGGCGCGGAAGCGGAAGCTACCTGCGTCCGGCGGCGGGCACGCAAAACCGGCGCATCGCCGTGATCGCAACCTCGCTCAGCGACTATATCTTCCCTTCTCTTCTCAAGGATATCCAGTCCTGCCTTGCTGCGCAGGGCTTCTCCGTAGAGATCCACGCGACGGAAAACTCCGTCCGGCGCGAGCACGAAATCCTTCAGCAGCTCCTGCTTGATCCCCCGGCGGGCATTCTGGCCGAGGGCTGCAAGACCGCGCTGCCAAATCCGAACGCGGAGCTTTACCGGGAGCTGCAAAAGCGGCGGTTCCCGCTCGTCTTTCTCCATGGCGCGTATCATGAGCTTCCCGACGCCGTCTGCGTCGGCGACGACAACTACGGCGGCGGCTATCTGCTGGCGGAGCACCTAATCCGGAACGGGCATCAAAAAATCGCCGGAATCTTCAAATCCGACGATGCGCAGGGCCCGGAGCGTTATCACGGCGTCGCCTGCGCGATGCGCGACGCCGGTCTGTTCCCGCTCGATGAAAATATTCTCTGGTTTTCCAGCTTTCAGCGCCGTCAGCTCGTGGAGCTTCAGGACGAGACCATGCTCCAGCTTTTCCTGACGCAGCAGCTCGGCGGCTGCACCGCCGTCGTCTGCTACAACGACGAGATCGCGTTCCATCTGATCCGGACGCTCCTGCGCGCCGGAAAAAGCGTGCCGGGAGACATCGCCGTCGTGAGCTTCGACAACAGCTATTACAGCACCTTCGGCCCCGTCGGCATCACCTCCGCCGGACACGAGCCGCACGCCATGGGCCGCGCGGCGGCGGACGCGCTCCTCAGTCAGCTCCGGCGTCAGCTCTGTCCGAGCGTGCGCCTTCCGTGGACGCTCTACCCGCGCCAGAGCGGCTGAGCGCTGATGCAAAGCAATATAACGAAAGCGTGCGTTCGGAAGAACGCACGCTTTTGTCAATATACGCGGCTTTCCAGAAGCGCGTCCGTGATCTCCTCGCCGGTGAAGATCCGCTCGGGGACATACGACTGCTTTTCCGGCGTTTCGCCGCGCTCGAGCTGCTCGAGGATTGCGCGCACGCGCGGGCCGTGGAGCGGATTGCACTCGGCGCAAAGGTCGATCTTTCCGTCCTTGCAATATGAAAGCGCCTTCCGCACGGCGTCGAAGGAAATGAGCGTCACGCCGCCGTTTCCGCAGACGATGCCCAGCTCGTCCATCGCCTGCATGACGCCGAAGCACATATTGTCGTTCTCGCAGTAGACCACATCCGGCGCAGGATTCTCCCGCAGATAGGCAAGCGTTTCCTCATAGGCCTTGGCCTGCGTGAAATCGCCGTTCAGCTGCGCGGTGATCGTCCAGTTTTCGTGCGCGGCAGCGCCCGCTTCCAGCGCGGCGCTGCGCTGGAGCTGCGCCGTGGAGCCGGACGTACCCTGTAAATGCAGGATCTGCACCGATTCCTCCGAAGCCTCTCTCTGCGCCAGCGCGTCCGCCAGCCACGCGATGGCTTCATCGGCAGTCCTTCTGAAATCAGAGCCGACCCAGCTCGTATAGAGCGTGGGATCGTCCGTCTCGATCTGCCGATCCACGATGATGACCGGTATCCCGGCCTCGCGCGCTTCCTCCAGGACGCTTTCCCAGCCGGTCTCCGTGACCGGTGCAAGGACGATATAGTCCACGTCCTGCTGGATAAAGGTGCGGATGGCCTTGAACTGGTTTTCCTGCTTCTGCCGGGCGTTGTCAAACAGCAGCTCGAAGCCGTTTTCCTCGCTCAGGCTCTCGCGCATGGACTCGGTGTTGGCCACGCGCCAGTCCGATTCCGCGCCGACCTGTGAAAAGCCGACGGTAATGAGCGACGTTTCCTCCTCCGGCGTCTGCCGGATGTAGGGCGCACAGCCGCTCAGAAGCAGGATGAAGCTGAGAAAAAGCAGTGTCAGGCGCTTCATGTCCCGGCCTCCTCTCTGATGGGAAATCGCAGCGTGACCGTTGTTCCGGCATTCGGCTCGCTTTCCAGCTCCATGGAGCACTGCGCGCCATAGAGCAGCCGAAGCCGCCGGTAGACCGTCCGCACGCCGAAGCCGACCTGCTCCTCGGAATCGAGACTCTGGCGAAGCTGCCGCAGGCGCTCCGGCGTCATGCCCGCGCCATCGTCGCGCACGAGGATGCGGACGGACTCGCCCTCCTGCGCGGCATCGACCAGAATGCAGCCCATGCCGCGGCGGAGCTTGATGCCGTGGTAGAGCGCATTTTCCACCAGCGGCTGCAAGGTGAGCTTCGGCAGCACGCAGCCGCACAGCTCCGGCTGGACGCGGATCTCATAGCGCAGAATGTCCCGGTAGCGCGCCTGCTGGATCTCCAGATAGCTGCGCACATGGATTTCTTCTTCGCCCAGTGTGATGATGTCGCGCCCCTTACTCAGGGAGCTGCGGAAGAAATTGGACAGGCTCGTGACCATCTCGACGGCCTGTTCGTTTTTTCCGGTCTCTACGAGCCAGATGATGGTATCGAGCGTATTATAGAGAAAATGTGGATTGATCTGCGATTGCAGGAGCGCCAGCTCCATGGCGCGAAGCTTGTCCTGCTCCTGCCGGTTCAGCTCCATCTGCTGCTGCAAATGCTGCGCCATCTGCTCGAGGCCGTCGCTGAGCGTCTGGAGCGTCTCGTCCTCCGTGACGACCGACTCCCGCGCTGCAAGGTCGCCCTGACCGATCGACTGCGCCCGCTCCCGCAGGGCGTAAATCGGCTGCGTGATGCTGCGGCTGATAGCCGCAGAGCGGCGCATCAGCACGACCACGAGGATCAGCGCGCCGACCGCGACCAATCCCAGCTCCAGCCAGAGCCGGGCCGTCAGCGCGGCCTGGAGCGAGTCGAGATATCCGGCCTCGTGATAGAGATAGGTATAGAAATACTGCTGGATCAGCTCCGTGAGGATATAGACGTTCGCCTCCAGCTGCTCCATCCGGGCGTCGTAGCCCTCGGTCTCGGTGATCTGAACGATCCGCTCCCGCAGATTCTCACACAGATCGATGGCGCTGGTGATGGCCTTCCGGCTCTGCCGATCCTGCGTGCCGTCCAGAAGCTCCTGCGCCAGCGCCAGCGCCTCATCGACCTCCTGAAGCGGCAGCGTCTCGCCGTAGCTGCTGTCAATGACGTAGTAATACATCTTGAGATCGACGTCCTCCTTGAAGTTCTGGTTGAACTGGGAGGCGCGGACGATATTGGCCGTGACAATGGAATACTGGTGATTGTGCAGCAGGAGCACCGCCAGCGTCGCGGCAAGGATCACGCTGACGAGCAGCAGCATGCTCCAGAGGAGCCGCCGCAGCTTTTTGTCCAGCGACGTATGCGCATCATTTCTGCTCATGCGGCTCTCCGTTTCCGGTGCGGTAGCTGCTCGGCGTGCAGCCCTGCGTTTTTTTGAACAGGAAGCTGAAATAACGCGGGTCGCGGTAGCCGACCTCATAGGCCACCTCGCTCGAGCGCTTGCCGGAGTAGCGCAGAAGCTCCTTCGCGCGCTCCATCCGCTTCTCCGTCAGATATTCCACAAACGTCTGGCCCATCTCCTGACTGAACACGCCGGAGAAATAATTGGGGCTGATATTGGCGGCCTTCGCCACGGAATTGAGCGACAGATTCTCGTCGGTGTAGTTCTGGTCGATATAGCGCAGCGCCCGCTTGAGCATGGATTTATACTGATTGCCGGACTCTTCCTCGCGCAGGTCGATGGCGCGCCGCAGAAGCGCGGCGCAGCTCTTTTTCAGCGCCGGGAGGTCGGCGTCCGCCGCAAGCGCCTGCTGCGCAGGCTCCAGCGGGCGCAGGAACTCTTCCTGCGAATAGCCGAAGCTCTTCGCGGCGCGGATGGCGCTGAAGCGCAACTCCAGCAGCACATACTGCCGGAAAAGCACCGAATCCAGCGCGCTTCCGAAAGACGCGAGATATTCCGATACGAAATCCGGGATCTCCTCGCGCATACCGGTCTGTAAAAAGTTTCGAATGACGGCGGGGTCTGCCTTGGTGGCGTCGATCTGGTCCAGCTCCGGCAGGCCGCCGCTCTGCGGCTTTTGCAGCACCTCCGCCGTCAGGATGTGCCGCTCCGGCAGAAGGTGGCGGTAGGAAAGGATCGTATGCGCCTGCGCGTAGCATTTCGGCAGCTCGCTCAGGCGCTCCACCGGCTCGCTGACCGCTGCGTACCAGCCAAGTGAAGCGTCTCCGGCGCAGCGGCGCTGGATATTCTCAAGGCATCGCTGCACGGCCTCGTCCAGCCCGGCTGCGCTGCCCTTGACAATGACGCAGTAGGTCATCAGATTGCAGCGGAAGAGCAGATACTCGCCGTAGCGCAGAAGATAGGCCATCAGCTCCTCCAGCCGCTCGGCCAGCGCCTGGGAATACTCCGCCGCGCCGCCGGGCTGAAGGGTGAACAAAATCACACTATAGCCCTCCGCGTCGATGTCGATCTGGAGCTTCTTCGCCTGCTCATAAATTTCCGAAACGCGCAGGGAGCCGGAGGTGACCTGCTCAAAGAACTTGCGGCGGGCATACTGCTCGTATTCCTGTCCCTCCTGCTGGAAGCGGCGGAGATACGCCTTCTGCTCACGCTCCTCGCCGATCTTCCGGCTGACATCCTCCAGCGTTTTCAGCAGCGCCGCCTTCGTCACGGGCTTGAGCAAGTATTGCTCCACGCCGATCTCGATAGCCTCCTGCGCAAACTCAAAATCGTTGTGGCCGCTGATCAGAATGATCTTCGTGTCCGGCAGCTCCGCACAAACAAGGCGGCTGAGCGCCAGACCGTCCATAAACGGCATTTTGATATCCGTGATCAGAATGTCGGGCCGCATTTTCCGGATCTGCGGCAAGGCAAGCTCACCGTCGGGCGCGTCGCCGCAGAACTCGAACCCGTATCTTGTCCAATCGATGCAGTCCCGCAGGCCTTCCCGCACGACGCATTCATCCTCTACCAGAAAAACCTTCAGCATGTGATCACCTCAAGCCCATTGTATCATTCTTTTCAAATCTTTGAAAGAATTATTTCACTTTTCCGGTGTTTTATCACAAATGGGCCGTGCGTGGAGAAAGGATAAAGCAACGCCCCGGCGCGGCGTCAGACATTCTGCCTGACGCCGCGCCGGGGCGTTTTCCGTTTTTTCAGTTCTCTGCGATGTGCCAGTCCTCGGCCTGCTCACGCAGCTCGATAAAGCGCCTGTAGAGGCCGTCCTCCCGGAGCAGCTCCTCGTGCGTTCCCTGCTGAACGAGCCTTCCGTCCTCCAGAACAAGGATTTGGTCGGCCTTCCGAACGGTCTTGAGCCGGTGCGCGATCATGAGCACAGTCTTTTCATGCGTCAGCGCCTCGATGGCCCTTTGCAGGCGGTCTTCATTCTCCGGGTCCACGTTTGCGGTCGCCTCGTCGAGGATGATGATGGGCGCGTCCTTCAGCATGGCGCGGGCAATGGAGATGCGCTGCTTCTCGCCGCCGGAGAGCGACGCGCCGCCTTCGCCGACGACGGTATCGTAGCCGTCGGGCAGCGCCTCGATGAAATCGTCGCAGCAGGCTTTTTTCGCCGCCTCCACGACCTGCTCGTGCGTAGCGTCCGGGCAGCCGAATTTGATATTATTTTCGATCGTATCGGCAAACAGATACACGTTCTGGAACACCATGCTGATCTGGCTCATAAGGGACTCCAGCGTGTAATCGCGCACATCCGTGCCGCCGATGCGCGCACTGCCGCTGTCCACATCCCAGAAGCGGGCGACCAGATCGCAGAACGTGGTCTTGCCGGAGCCGGAGGGGCCGACAATGGCCGTGGTGGTCTTGTCCGGCAGCGTCACGCTGATGTCGTGGAGGATCTGCTTCTGCTCATAGGAGAAATCCACATGGTCAAAGACAATATCCTGCGCCGCCGGAGCGATCTCTTTTCCGTTTTCATCCATCTGCGGCATCTGCTCGGTCTCGACCGCGCGGTCGATGGCCGCTCCGGCCAGCCGCAGCATGGAGACGCCCATGCCGAAAAGCTTGACCTGACTGAACACAAGGAACGACACGACGACCACCATCAGCGCATTCGGAAGCGTCATGCTGCCGCCCGCCCAGAGTGCGGCTGCCGCAAGCATCATGCCGACGCTGGCAAGCTGCAAGACCGCCTCCTGCGCGGCGGTGTAGGGCGTCATGACGGACTCCACCTGCAAATTGCTCTTCCGGCTATATTCCAGCGCGTCCTGAAGCTTTTTGTCGCCCCGGCCCGTCAGATTGAAGGCCTTGACGACGCTCATGCCCTGAATGGTTTCCAGCACCGCTTCGATCAGCGCCGTCTGCGACCTCTGCGTGTCGTCCGCGATAGCGGCGGACTTTTTCTCCATGGCGGAGACCACGCACAGATACAGGAGAATAGCTCACTGTAGAAAAATGCGGGGTTTCCTCCTGCAGCGTATAGCCCAGAAACCAGCGGTAAGCTACATTCAGGCTGACCTCTTCCGCCGTCCGCCGCAGGGAAGGCAGTCCATACAGATGCTGGATCAGAACCGTCTTGAACAGCACCACCGGATCGATGCTGGGCCGCCCGTTATCTTCGCAATAGAGCGGCTCCACCATTTCATACAGCGCATTGAAATCTACGGCTGCATCTATTTTCCGAAGCAGATGCTCCGCAGGTACCAACTGGTCTATTACTACAAACTCCACCCTGTCCCGATCCATTTTTCCTCGTTCCAGCATCTTTTCATCACCCGTTTCTATTTTACCATATCCTTGTGAAAATGCCCAGCTTCCGTTGGACTTTTTCGACAGACTGAAATCGGCAGGATATTACATCCTGCCGATTTTTCGCGTTCTGGAAGGCTTATTTCTCCTTCTTTTTATGATAGCCGCAGTCGCAGTACGGCCCGCCGGAGGCAAGCGTGTATTCCCGCACGAACTCCGCCGTGCCGCCCGCCTCGCTCATGGTATAGTCCAGACGGCACATGGCCGGCGTCAGATCGTAAAGGCCAAGCTCCTTCAGGAGCGTGCAGATGCCGCAGCGCGTAAACCGCGCCTCATAGCCGCTGCCGTCCGGATAGGGATAAAAGTCCATGTTCCACGAATAGGGATTGCGGTCGGCGGCCTTGAGCGCGGCCGTGGCCTTCATGCCCGCGATGTCCTTCTCGGTGAACTTGCTTTTGCCGCTCTTCCGGCAGAACCAGCGCATCGGCCCCGTCATCATGGCCCTTGCGTAATAGTCCGTCAGCCGTGCCACGTCCGGCCGCTCCGGCATGGAGAGGACGAACGCGCCGAGCATCGCGCAGTTGACGATGTTCATTTGGAAGCGGTCGGCCTTCTCAAATTCCGGCAGCTTCGCTATGATCTTTTTGTATTCCGGCTTCGCCTTCGCGGTGATCGCCCTTGCGGAATCCGGCGCATAGCCGAAAACCGCCGTCAGCTGCTTCCGGAACGAGCCTGCAAACAGCGCCCACATACCCATGGGCATTCCCGCGTATTTCATCGTACAGTTCCCTCCTGAAAATCCAGCCGGACGATCTGCATTTTCATCATGCCGTCGCCGACCCGCGCCAGAAAGCGGAAAAAGCCGCTGACCGACGGGTCCTTCAGATCCTGATAGCCCAGCATATAACCCCGGCTGGAGACGCGCAGGCGCGGACTCCACAGCGAAAGCTCCCGCTTTGCGTCCGCAACGGCAAAATATGCGCCGACATCCTGAATTTTCGCGTCCTTGATCCATGTTTTCAGCATCAGCTTGACCGCCTTGCGGTTGGCCGCGTCAAAGACCAGCCGCCCGCCGGGAAACGCCTCCGCCATAGCCTGCACGAGCGCGCGCACCTGCGGCTGGAGAAAATAATAGAACACGCCCGCCGCGAAGAACACCGCGCCGCCGCTGGCGTCGATTTTTGCAAACCACGACGGATCGTTCAGATCGCTGCCGATGTTTTCCTCACGCTCGCCTGCGGGCAGCAGCTCGTTCCGCACGGCGATCACGTCGGGGAAGTCCAGATTGTAGAGCTTGCAGACGCCGTTGTCGCAGCTCCGGCCGGTGTTGTCCAGCCCGCAGCCGAGGTTGACGACCGCCGCATTCGGATGCGTTTTCAGATAGTCCCGCACCTCCCACGCAAGGTCGTTCTGGCGCATGGCGGCCTCCAGAAAGCCGAACTGCTGCATGAGACTTTTTGATTTTTGGGACAGGAGCGAAAAATCGTAGTCGATCTGATCGATCAGGCGGATGGCCGTCTCGTCCCGATAGAGGTTCGGATACAGCTCCGAGCACATTTTCCGCCCGTAGAGCGGAATGACAAACGTCTCCTGCACGGTGTTTTTCTCAATGCGATGCTTCATAAGTCTCTCCTCCTGCGCTGCGCAGATAACCGCTTTTCGCGTTTTCCTCTGTATCGTCCGATTCGTCATAGGCGTCATAGGGCGCGGAGGGGTCGTGGACACGCTTTTTGAACGGAGAGCAGAGCTGGTCCTTGTGCGCGAAGGCGAAGCGGAAGTCGTCCGTCCAGCCGGTGTGGCCGGTGATAAACAGCGGACGCAGTCCGCGCTTTTGCAGCCTTTCCTCCAGCGCCGCCAGAGACCGCACCGCCAGCCTGTTGTCCTCCGCCAGCGCGGAGATGAAGCTATAGCCGCCGTCCGCGCCAAACCAGATCGTGTCGCCGGTAAAGAGGTATTTCCCGTCGATCAGATAGACCATATGGCCCCAGGTGTGGCCGGGCACAAGGAAGCACTCGATCCGGATGCCGTCGATCTCGAATACCTGCCCGTCGTTCAGGAGCACCTTTTGATTGCGGATCGTCACCTGCGGCAGCTTATAGAGATGGTAAATGACCTTGCGCCGCACCTCGCCGGTGAGGTAGCGATTCTCCGTCTCACTGACGTAGAGCGTCGCGTCCCGGAACAGGCCGGGGCTGTCGGCCTCCACCGCGCCGATGTGGTCGGTGTCCTGATGGGTGATGAGGATGTGCCGGATGGACTTGGGATCGATGCCGAGCCAGCCCATCTTTTCCTCCAGCCGCTCGTAATTGTACCCGGCGTCGAGCATGATGGTCGTATTGCCCTTGCGGTAGAAGAAGATGTTCGCCACCCACTCGCGCACACACGCGACGTTTTCATCGATCCAGCCGGTGTTCAGCGGCTTGAAGATCTCCTTGCCGCGGTACATTTTGCTCATTTCCCTTTTCTGAAACTCTGTCGCCTGCTTCGACATATGCACCCTCATTTCCGGGCCAGCACACAGAGCCAGCCCCTTTGATTTTTGTGGATCTGCACGTCGCGGAAGCCACTCTGCTCCAGCGCCGCCTTCAGCTCGGTATCCTTGTAGATCGTCATGCCTTCGATCCGCTCCGTCCATTTTTCGTCCTTTTCGTTGTCGCCGCCGCACTCGTTGCAGATCAGGAACGTGCCGCCCGGCTTCAAAACGCGCAAAACCTCGCGGAAGCTCTGGGTCAGCTCCGGCCAGAAGTAGACCGTCTCAAACGCCGTGACCGCATCGAACCACGAGGCCGCGAAGATCATTTTCGACACGCTTCCCTGCCACACGGCGCAGCGCTCGTCCGTGATCGCGTCCCGGTTGAGCCTCCGCGCCTTTTCCACGCTGACAGCGGAGTAATCGACGCCCTTGACGATGCTCTGCGGGTACTTTTTCAGGAGCTTGCGGATGTTCGCGCCTCCGCCGCAGCCGCAGTCCAGAATTTTTGCGTCCGGTGCGGCGCTCAGAAAGCGAAGCCCCCAGTCCGCCAGCGCCTTGTGTCCAATGTTCATCATGGATACCATCAGCTTCCCGCCGAGGCCGTCCGGCCTGCGGGTATTTTCAAAAAACGACATATCTCTCGCCTCTCGTTCCGAAGAAATTTTCAGCATACCGGTGAAGCGTCCCGGGCGCTTCCGCCCGTGCTTCGTCAGATGCACGGGAGGCGCGGTCGCCGGATAGCGCTTGCAATTCGTTTTGTCAAGCCAGGATGTGAAGTGCTTTGGTTAGAGTTTTCTAACCGCTTGCTTTTGGAAACGCCGCAGAGATGCGGCACTTCATTAGTTTAGCACGCGTCTGCGGCACTTTCAAGACGGAATGCACACTTTTTCCGTAAAAAAATCGAAAATGCCGCCGCAGTTCTCGCCATGTGCAAAGGCCCTGACCGCAGGCTGCGGTCAGGGCCGTTCCGAAAACTGTCTGCGCGCCCTGTGTGCAGGCGGCGCGGTCAGTTCATCTCCTCGATGTAGTAGACGTATTCCAGCGAACGGAGTGCCTCAATGATCTCCTCGTGCTTTTTGTACTGCTTCAGCTCCGCGCTGGTCACAGTAAAGGACACCGAAAACACGCTCAGGCCCGAGCCGACGTAGGCCGGGTTCGACTCGATATCGTCGATGCGGATGCCCAGCGCGCGGATGGTCGCCACGAACTCGGCAAGGTCGCCCTTGTTTTTCAGCTCCAAATGCACCTCAAAGTGATTCGAGCGGTCCTTGAGGTGCTTTTCCAGCACTGGAAGTCCCGACATGCTGCAAAGCAGCACCAGAAACAGCACGAGCGACAGCGTATACAGCCCCGCGCCAAGCGCCATCCCGATCAAGCCGCAGCACCACAGGCCCGCCGAGGTCGTAAGCCCCTTGATCTGATTCTTGGAGCTGAAAAGGATGGAATTGCCGCTGATGGTCGCCATGCCGATCACGGCCGCCGCCGAGAGCACCGGCACCGGCACGCCCGCCAGCTCCATCAAAAGCCGGTCGGTCAGCATGGCCGCCGTCCCGGTGATACTGACCAGAATAAAGGTGCGCAGACCGGCGGAATGCCGCTTGCTCGAGCGTTCGCAGCCGATCACCGCAGAAAACAGCACGCTCAGGGCCGCGCGCAGCAAGATCGCGCCGAGGCCAAGCTCCGCGCTCCATGGGCCGAGCAGGCCCGCGATCACATCCTGATTCATTCTCCGTTACCTCCTGAGATAAAAATGCCGGCGCTGCGCCTGCGTCTGCGCCAACTGTTCCTCCGCCGCCTCCATAAAGGCGGCCTCCTCCTCGCTCATTTCCTCACGCGGCTGCGCCGGAAGCTCCGACCGGATCTTCTGGATGCGCTCGATCAGGAGCTGCACGTCGGATTTTCTTTCGCCGGTCTCCGTCATTTCCGCAACGACCGCAACGTCCTCGAGCCTCGTCGAATAGGACTTCGACAGATACAGCGCCAGCTTCGCGCAGCCCGGCCCAAGCAGCTCGTAGAGCACGCTCGAGGCGAGAATGATCGTCTCGAGGTCGCTGCCCATCACGCCGCCGAGCGTCCGCGCGCCCATCGCCGCAAGACCGATCGCGACGCCCGCCTGCGGAATGAGCGCGAGTCCCAGATAGTTGCGGACGAGCCGATCCTTTTTGACCGCCGCGCAGCCGACCCACGCGCCAATGTATTTGCCCACAATGCGAACGAGGAAATAGCCCACACCGACCGCGATGAGCGGCACGCCATTCAGGCTCCCCGACGCGGAAAAGAGCGCGTCGAGCTTGAAATTCATGCCCGAACGAACGAAAAACAGCAGCAGGATGGGTGGACTGAAATAGCCGAGCTGCTTGAAGAGCTTGTCGTTTTCCGCGACGTTCGTGTACACCGTGCCCATCGCCATGCAGCCGAGCAGCGGCGACACATCGAGCAGCGCGCATACGCCGCAGAACGCGAACAAGAGCGCGACGGAGATAATGAGCTTGTTGTCGGTCGAGCGGCGCTCCGGCATCAGCAGCTTCATGAACAGGCCGAACAGCCCGCCCAGCGCCAGCGCCGCCAGATTCAGCAGCACCGGCTTCACCAGCGTCTCAAACGAGAAGCCGCCCGCGCCGCCGAGGCTTGCCAGCGCGACGGAGATGGCCACGGAGTAGAGCACCAGCCCTACCACGTCGTCCAGCGCCACGACCTGCAACAGCGTATCGACAAAGTCGCCCTTCGCGCCGGTCTGACGAATGGTCATCATGGTCGAGGCCGGAGCCGTCGCCGAGGCCAACGCCGCCAGCACGACGGAAAACGCCAGTTCGAGCCGAAGCACAAAATATGTCAGAATAAAGACAAAGACCGAGGCCAAAACGGCCTCAAACAGCGTGATCCACACGACCCTCATGCCGCTCTTTTTCAGAACGGAGAGCTTGAAGAATTCGCCGGTCGAAAACGCGATGAACGCCAGCGCGATGTCGGACAGGAAATCCGTCCCGTCAATGATGCGCTGCGGAACAAGGTTCAGGCAGTACGGGCCGATCAGAATGCCCGCGAGAATATAGGCCGTCACGTTCGGCAGGCGAAGCAGCTTCGTGACGCGCGTGAGCGCAAAGCCCGCAAACAGCATCAGCGCCACGGAGATAATCACTGCCGCGACGGGCTGCGCCGATTCGATGGATTGCTGAAACTGCGGCATTCCGACTCCTCCTTCCGCACCGCTTTCCCGGAATGCAGTCCGGGAAGCGTCCGCGTTCTTCCTTCATCCTACGCGGCAGCTTCCCGACTATTCCTGTGCGGCCGCGTGTTTGCGCGGCCTTCCTTTGCGGTTGCGTTATTTTAACTTAAATTTTACAAAAACGCAATAGCAATTTTCGCGCTTTTGATTGTATTTTCCAAATCAAGAATCTTTTTCTTTCAAAAAAGTTCCGGGTTTCGATTATCCTCCTGTATTTTACAGTATTATCTTAAATTTTATTTAACATTCCGCAACACAAAGCTTTTTCGGCAAAGGCTTGGCGCGCGAAGGATTCTGTGCTATGATAAAAGTGCCGCAGGCGTTGCGTCTGCGGCACAATGCAGATAAGATTGGAGATTTCCGATATGAAGCTTACAAAACGTCCCTTTGGGGCACTTGAAAACGGAACGGCGGTACACTGCTGGACGATGGAAAACGAACACGGCCTGCGCGCGGAACTGCTGGACTACGGCGCGACCATCCGCAGCCTTCAGGTGCCGGACCGGCACGGCGTACTGACCGACGTGGTACTCGGCTATGACACGCTGGAAGGCTATGTCAAAACGCCCGGCTACCTCGGCGCAACCATCGGCCGCTTTGCCAACCGCATCGGCGGCGCGTCGTTCGAGCTGAACGGCAAAAGCTATCCCCTTGCAAAGAACGACGGCGTGAACCATCTGCACGGCGGCCTGCGCGGCTTTGACAAATACGTCTGGGATGCGCACGAGGATGCCGACGGCCTCGTATTTTCGCGCGTCTCGCCCGACGGCGAGGAGGGCTATCCCGGCACGCTCACGCTCTCGGTGCGCTTCTGCTGGAAGGGCGACAGCTTCTGCATCCATTACCATGCCGAGACCGATCAGGACACGATCCTGAATCTCACGAATCACAGCTATTTTAACCTCAACGGCAAGGGCGACGTGCAGAAGCAGCTGTTGAAGATCCACGCCGACCTCTTCACGCCCAACGACGACGTCTGCCTGCCGACCGGCGAGATCCGGCCCGTCGCCGGTACGGCGATGGATTTCCGGCGCTTCAAGGCCATCGGCCAGGACGCCGATAACGACGAGGACTGCGTCCGCGCCAGCCGCGGCTATGACGCGAACTTCATCCTCGACGGCAGCATTCCCGCCGTCACCGCAAGGTCGCCGGAAAGCGGCATCGTCATGCAGGTCACGACCGATCAGCCCGGCGTTCAGCTCTACACCGCCAACGGCATGGGGCCGGTCAGCGGCAAAAACGGACAGATCTACGGCCACCGTGCCGCGTTCTGTCTGGAAACGCAGCATTATCCCGACTGCATCCACCATCCCGATTGGCCCAGCTGCATCCTGCGCGCGGGCGAAGCGTTTGACAGCACGACCGTCTACGCCTTTTCCGTGGACGAATAAGCCGTCTATCAAAACAACTAAGGGGAAGAAGTCACAAACTTCTTCCCCTTTGTTTCTTATTTCAGCGCCGCGATGAGCGCCTCCGCGCTCAGCATCCCGT
>ENA-ORNK01001355-ORNK01001355.1-human-gut-metagenome-genome-assembly--contig:-NODE-1355-length-20012-cov-12.124417_pt1 | contig 20012 bp, 5 predicted proteins | sample MGYA00242115_ERZ509022 | MGnify/ENA primary metagenome ERZ509022 (study PRJEB26280, sample SAMEA2338690) | human gut metagenome | biome: human gut; feature: human-associated habitat; material: faeces...
CGTATTCCGACAACGCAAATGCGCTGTTCACGGCGGTTTCACGGCTCAATAAAAAACTCGATGATAACAAAGCCGATGTGACTATCACCTATGAAAGAGGTAAAGACTACGCACTTGAAAGCATATAGGCTAAACAAAAACCTGTTTCTGCTTGTTTCGCATCCGCACTATCCCTCGCTCCGCACTAAACATCCTTGCCATATGAACGCTCTGTTGGTTTTGCATCCGCACTATCCCCTTGCTTTGCACCACCACCCTTGCCTCCCCTCGAAAAAGGGGAGGTGGCTTGACGGCATTGCAAAACCGTTATTCTACATTATCTTCATTTTGTAATTTACCGGACTGTTTCCAAAATTGCTATACTTTTTGCCGTCAAGACGGTGGGGATTGTGTTTGCTTAGAAGATTTGAAGATAGTACTCCTATTAATTTCAATCCCCACCGTCACGGCTCGGAATAGTTTCAGAATTGTAAAGGCTGGACTATCTGAATACTGTACAGCAAGCCAAAAAATTATATCAGCCGTGCCACCTCCCCTTTTTCGAGGGGAGGCAAGATATGGTGCTTGGCTAAGGCAGTACCGCTATCAAAACGATAGCGATAAAGCATAACATGACAAAATGGGCTTAAACTATGCAGAAAGCAACGCAAATTCCCATCCTACTTGGCTCCTCTCGAAAAAAAGGTGAAGTTCTGTTGTTCGGTCAAGCCGAGCCAACTATGGTGGGGATTGCTCCCCATCTGCACCATCAATGAGATTTTCCGCACTATCCCTCACCCCGCACCACCCCTCCCAAAACCTCACCATTCCTCGAAAAGCAACACTCTCACCCTCGCCTCCTTAAAGCATACAGACTAAACTAAAAACCGCTCCCGTAACACTCCGGGAGCGGTTTAGCTGTATTCTGTTGTGATTTATCAGTTTGCAACAATGTTTACGAGCTTGCTGGGAACAACAATCTCCTTGCGGATCGTCTTGCCCTCAAGCGACTGTGCGATAGCTTCCTTTGCCATCTTCAGCAGTTCGTCCTTGTCGGCAGCTGTAGGCACGTTTATACGAGCCTTTATCTTACCGCACAGCTGAACTACTATCTCAACGGTGCTGTCAACGCAGAGTGCCTCATCGTATGTTACCCACTGCGCTTCGTTCAGTATGCCGTAGCCGAGCGAATTGTACATTTCCTCGGTGATGTGGGGAGCAAAGGGATTCAAGAGTATCAGCAGCGATTTCATCTCGGCATCATTGATCTTGCCGTTTGCGGTGATCTCGTTGATAAGCGACATCATAGCGGCAATAGCCGTGTTGAATCTCATCTTCTCAATATCTTCGCTGACCTTCTTTATCGTCTTGTGCATTGATGTTCTCAGTTCGTCTGAGTATTCATCGCCACGGACAAGCATATTCTGAAGATTCCATACACGGTCAAGGAAACGCTTGCAGCCCTTCATACTGCTGTCGTTCCACGGAGCAGCCTGCTCATAGTCGCCCATGAACAGAACGTATACACGAAGAACGTCTGCGCCGTATACGTCAACAACGTCATTCGGGTCGATTACGTTGCCTCTTGACTTGCTCATCTTCTCGCCGTCCGGACCTAAGATAAGACCCTGTGCGGTACGCTTTGCGTAAGGCTCGGGAGTGGGAACTTCGCCTATGTCGTAAAGGAACTTGTGCCAGAAACGTGAGTAGATCATATGACGGGTAACGTGCTCCATACCGCCGTTGTACCAGTCAACGGGAAGCCAGTATTTGAGCGCTTCCTGCGAAGCAAATTCCTTGTCGTTGTTGGGGTCGCAGTAACGCAGGAAGTACCAGCTCGAGCCTGCCCACTGGGGCATTGTATCTGTTTCTCTGCGTGCGTCCTTGCCGCACTTGGGGCATTTGCAGTGTACGAATGAATCTATCTTTGCAAGCGGACTTTCGCCGTCCTGACCGGGCTGGAAGTTCTCAACGGGAGGAAGCTCCAGAGGCAATTCCTCATAAGGTACGGGAACAATTCCGCAGTCGGGGCAGTGTACTATCGGGATAGGCTCGCCCCAGTATCTCTGACGGTTGAACGCCCAGTCCTTCATCTTGTACTGTACGCCCTTTTCGCCGCAGCCGAGCTTTGCAAGTACGCCGAGCATCTTTTCGATAGCGTCCTTCTTGTTAGTGATGCCGTTCAGCTCGCCCGAATTCACCATCTCGCCGTCGCCCGTGTAGGCTTCCTTCGAGATGTCGCCGCCCTTGATAACCTCGATTATATCAATGCCGAACTTCTTCGCAAATTCATAGTCACGGGTATCGTGAGCAGGAACCGCCATTATAGCGCCCGTGCCGTATCCCATCATTACATAGTCGGAAATGTATATGGGAATTTCCTTGCCGGTAACGGGGTTTACGCCGGTAAGACCGTCTATCTTTACGCCCGTTTTGTCCTTGACAAGCTGTGTTCTTTCGAATTCGCTCTTCTTGCTGCACTCCGCCTTGTAAGCGTCAAGGTCGGCAATGTTCTTTATGGAATCCCTGTACTTTTCTATTATGGGATGCTCGGGAGCGATAACCATAAAGGTAACGCCGTAGAGCGTGTCGGGACGGGTCGTGTAGATGCGGAGCTTCTCGCCGTTTTCCTTGATGGAGAAGTTTACGAAAGCGCCTGTAGACTTGCCTATCCAGTTCTCCTGCTGGAGCTTTACGTTAGGCAGATAGTCGACCGTTTCAAGTCCCTGTAACAGCTTGTCGGCATATTCGGTGATACGCAGGTACCATACTTCCTTGGTCTTCTGCACTATCTCGCTGTGGCAGATGTCGCAGTGACCGCCCTGTGAGTCCTCGTTTGAGAGTACGACCTTACAGCTCGGGCAGTAGTTTACGAGCGTCTTATCCCTGAATACAAGGCCATGCTCGAACATCTTGAGGAATATCCACTGAGTCCACTTGTAATAACGCTCTTCGGTGGTGTCGATGACCCTTGACCAGTCGAACGAGAAGCCGACGCGCTTGAGTTGGCTGGTAAATTTTACTATGTTGTTATCGGTGACCTTACGGGGATGAACGCCGGTCTTGATGGCGGTGTTCTCGGTGGGCAGACCGTAAGCGTCAAAGCCAATCGGGAACAGTACGTTGTAGCCCTGAAGCCTTCTCTTGCGGCTGACTACCTCAAGGCCCGAATAAGCCTTGATATGACCTACATGCATACCTGCGCCGGAGGGGTAGGGGAACTCTACGAGAGCGTAGAATTTCGGCTTGGTACTGCCGTTTTCAGCCTTGAATGTCTGATGCTCGTCCCAGTATTTCTGCCACTTACTTTCTATGGCAGAAAAGTCATATTTTTTCTCTTCCATTTTGCGAGTTGTCCTTTCATACGCCCGATATGGCGGTATAATTCAATTTCAACCTTTATTATAATACAAAAACGGCTGTTCTGTCAAGTAAAGCGGCAAGTAAAGCGGCGACAGTAAATAAATGTAAAATAAAGGTGAAATATGTAATTCACAGCGTGATGATTTATGATGAACCGGTTTTTACGTCGGAGAGGGCGTAAACCGTTATGTTATCGGGGGTGACGGCAGATTGACGCAAGAATAACCGAATGATGAATTTTGATGATTTTAGATTTTCCCGATACGAAGGGAGAGATATTGCAAAAACTTGAAAATTATGGGATGCTTTGGGGGCGGATGGCTTCGGGTGGATAATGCGGTTCGGCTTATCAGTGATAATGTCAAATATATATGATTGCTGTATATCGGATTGCTGATAGTTGAATTGAAAGTGTAACGAAACGAGGGAGCATAACAAAGGCTGTAAAAATATGGGGGTGTCGGCGGTGGATGGTTCCGGGCGGATAACACGGTTCTGCTTTTAATTGATGATATTAAATATAGACTAATAATATATATAATATTTGTAACAATAGAATTGAAATCGTAACGAAATGAAGGGAGAAGAAAATCAAAGTGGGTGGGATAATGGAAATAAAAGGAAGATAGAAAATAATAGTGAAAAAAGAAATATAACTGATTTTGGTATAGTTAGTTATGAATGTAGGAGTGTGAATTGTAACGAAAAGAGGGGGAGAAAAGAAAATCGAAGAGGGTCGGACTTATGGTTCAAGATGGAAAATCAAGGGAGGGGGAAATGATGCTATGCCGACAATATAATTAACGGCAAAATTAAAATTAGCCGTAATTAGTATATTGAATAAGAAAGATCGATGCGAAGGTAGCAGTATTCAGTGCAACGGGGGCAAGCAAGGCAAGTGATAAGTGTTCTTTTGCAAAGATTAGTGGAAACAACAAGGGTTGGTGCAACGGGAGGAGCAAGCAAGGCGAGGGTGTGGGCGATTTTCGAGGGATAGTGCGGTTTTGGGAGGGTTGGTGGAGTGACAATCCCTCCGGTAGTCGCCCGAATTTTTTCGGGCGACAGCACCTCACCTTTGACAAGGGAGGCAAGTTTAGTGCGGGGGATAGTGCGGAAAATCTCATTGATGGTGCGGATGGGGAGCAATCCCCACCGTCACGGCTCGGAATAGTTTCAGAATCGTAAAAGCAGGACTATCTGAATACTGTACAGCAAGCCGAAAAACCTCTACAGCCGTGCCACCTCCCCTTTTTCGAGGGGAGGCAAGGACGTGGTGCTGAGCAAGGGATAGTGCGGATACGAAGCCGTACAAGCACACGCAGACGCTCGCCCTACGAAAAGTGGGTGGGATAGTGCGGTTTTGGAAAGGTTGGTGGAGTGACAATCCCTCAGTCTTGCGACAGATAGGGCAGAGAGGATATTAACGTTGATGAAATCGCAGAATGTTACAATTTATGAGGAGAAATAGCCTTGTCGCAATCCAGCTCCCTTTGGCAAGGGAACCAAGTGTGATAGTGCAAAGCTAGGGATAGTGCGGTTTTGGGAGGGTTGGTGTCAGTGCTGTTGTACAGATACACTTACAAAATTATTAACGCCTTGTCAGTACGCAAAGTGTTTTCGGCGGTGTTGGTGCGAAGAATCCTCAATAGTTGGCTGAGCGAAGCTCAGCAACAGAAGCTCACCTTTGACAAGGGAGGCAAGGTGGATAGTGCTTTTTGTAGGATAGCACTTCTCGGGTTCGCTATTCGAATCAATGCACTTGTCAATATTGACGAGGGAAAGAACCAAAGAGACTAGGGCAAGGGACTTGACAGCCCCTCTCCCTATCTCTTAGGTTCTCTCCCTCGTGGCTCCCTCTTTCCTTACTCACACCCCCACCCCGTCGGGGTGTTGGATAAACTCGAATAACCACCGGAACATTGTATATTCTGTTAATGCAGGGACGCTTAACGCTACACGTCCGCATATTAGTACATATATCTTAGGTTAGTGGCGTTTTTTTGAAAGGTAAATGTCAGTGCAGTTGCACAGATACACTCACGAAATTATTAACGCCTTGTCAGTACGCAAAGTGTTTTCGGCGGTGTTGGTGCGAAGAATCCTCAATAGTTGGCTGAGCGAAGCTCAGCAACAGAAGCTCCCTTTGACAAGGGAGGCAAGGATATAGTGCTTTTTGAGGGGTAGTGCTTGGCAAAATATTTCACTTGACCGGTGGGTGTAGGGTGCGGTTTTTTGTATTATGAGCCGCATTTATGACCGTTTGCGCCGTTATAACAACCGTTCGTGCCAAAAAGTTGAAATCGCAAAGCGAATGAGTTATGATACAATTATAAAATTATAAGGGGGAGAGGTATGCTCATCTGCGTTTACGATACCGCAAACGAGGCGGAGATACTGAAAGCGAAAATAACACAAATCGCAACGGCGGCATATCGAAGAATTGCCTACAGGGTATGTCAGAGGTATGAGAGCTTTGTGAATGAGTGTAAGACGGCTGACCTTATAATCGTGCTTGCCGACGGAGCGGACGGTATGGAGGGCGTTATTGCGGCGAAGAATGCCGACAGGGATACGCCTGTAATATGGCTGTCGGACGATGAGGGATTAGGGGCGCAGTCATACAGGCTTGGCTGTACCTATTTCCACAAAAAGCCGATACCGCTTGAAAAGCTGAAGGAGGCACTGCATAAGTGCAGGTGCATGGCGTAAGCACGGGTAAATCTACAGGAGGAAAAACATGAAGAAAAAATTTGTACGGCTCATAAGTGCGGTGCTGTCTGCGGCAATGACGTTGACGGCTGTACCGTTATCGGCATTTGCCGAGGGCGAGGAGCATACGCATGACGGCGAGAGCAATGTCATCACGACACCGCTTGATTTCAGAGAAAAGACGGCGGACGAAAACGGTGTCGGCTGGAGCTGGGATCATGACACAAAGACGCTGACGCTTAACGGAGTGAACATTCAGGCGACAACAGAAGAGAATATGATGAGCGTCGTAACAGTCCCTGACGGTACGAAAATAGTGCTGAACGGTGAAAACACTATCGTACAGACCGATACCCTCGAAAGCGATACATACGTTCTCAGTGCCGTAAATAATAAAGAGGTCAATTGTGACGGCACAATGACGATCAGCGGCGACGGTGTGCTGAATGCAGAGAACCGCTCTACAGACAGTATGGCACGCTCTCTCGGCGGATCAATAATCCTGAACGGCGGTACAGTAAACGCAACAGGTACTGTAAAGACAAATTCGCTTGAAATACATAATGACGGTGTGCTGAACGCAAATGCGACAACTGCATCTTTTGAGGGTGTGGCTGTCAATGTCAGCGGCGGCATTACTGTTGACGGCAACGGCAGTCTTACTGCAGTAGGTTGTGCTAATGAATCTACGTTAAACAGTGCAATATTGCTTACCAGTAATTTCGGTGACAAAATTTCCGTCAGCGAAAACGGCAGTATTACTGTGCCTGAAGGCAATGCAGCAAGAGTCGGAATATACTACAGCGGAAACAACGGCGACGGAATGGATGCCGAAATAAGCGGCGGTAAGGTCACTGCTTACGGTACTAAGTATGGCATTTACAAAGTAAACCTTATAATGAACGGTACAGGCTCGGTATACACTACGGGCGGTTCATACGCTATCGGTCAAACTGTACCGACAATAGACGAGAATGAATTTGTAATAAAGGGCTCGACCGAGTTCAAGGCTTCGGAAAGTGCTGTGACAGGCGAGGTCAAGTATAACAGCGGCTATTATGAGATTGGCGGAGCGGACGCTAAGACGGTAGTTATAAAGCCTGATACTTCTCCCCGTATAATACTCGGAAAGCAGACAGGAATATTCAAGACGGAAGAGTATGAAATAATTGAAGGCATGGACATGACTGATACCAAGCTCAAGGGTACGGTTTACTTTGATATTACTCTGAAGAATATGAGCGATGAAGAGTTTGCAGACGCAAGAGGCTATTTCGGCGGCGATGAACCCGATTTATCAGCAAGCATAATCAAGACCGATTACGGCTGGGTGTGCATGGTCTGCGATACCGAGTTTTCGGTTACATACGACACTGATAATACTCTTACAATAAAGTGCGGAGATATTGTATCCAATACCGTTCAGGTAAAGTCGAATGCAAACCGTTTCAACAAGGTTACACAGGGTGACAACACAAACAGAACGGTTTTCTATACAAACACTTCGCAGGAAGAGAAGGACAATTACAAGCTTGTAAGCACCTATACGGTTGACAGTGAAAGCATAAGCTATAACTGGTACAGTACGAACAGTGCATACAGTGCAGATGAGCTCGGTGCGGCAGTATCCGGAAGCAACGGCGAATTCAAGCTTGCGGATAATATTCCTGCCGGAAATTATGTTCTGTATTGTGATATAACCTATTCAGACGGTGACAGCACAGAAACTGTTACAGAAAAATTTACATTTACATATAAAGAATGTGCACATGAAAACGGTTATTCCGACGGTAAATGCACAAACTGCGGAGCGTTATGTGATCACAGCAATATTGATATTGACACGGGTAAGTGTAACAAGTGTGAGCATCAGTTTGTTGCTACAATCAGCACAGACGGCAATGCGCCGACAGGCTATGACACGCTCGCAGACTGCCTTAACAGTGTTACTGCCGATACCGGAAACTATGTAAAGATCTATCAGGATATCGGCGATGCATCGGCAACTGCAACTTTAGATACTATAGATGTAAAACACAATGTTATGATCGACCTTAACGGTCACAAGCTGAACAATATCAAGCTTGAGGTCAACAAAGACGTCAAGCTTGCATTAACCGGCACAGAGGGCAGTTATGTTGACCAGGTGTATGTTTGCAAAGGCGGATCATTCATAATTGACAGCGAAGCAAATGCAGGATTTAATACAATTTTTGTTGAGGCAGGTGCACAGCTTACTGTAAGCGAGGGCGCAAAAGTAACTACAGAGCAGTTGACTGTGATAGCATCCGTGAATGATGACGGAACTACAACGACATCTGTAAAGCTTGCTACGGGAATGAAGTTAGGTGGGCTGTCATATCATAGCCAAAACAATTCCGGAGTTCTGAAATTAGGCAATCTTCTTGATGTTACCCGGCAGGCACTGCGACGTGAAGATAACGGCAATTATCTGGATCTTTATAAAGAATATGGAAGTATGGGTTATTCCGTTGCGCTTACTGTTGTAGAGCATACTGACGCTGACCACAAATACGGCAGTGGAACAGGCAGGTGCGAGGAGTGCGGAAAGCCCTGCGAGCATGGCGGTGATATAAACACGGACACCGGCATCTGCTCAATCTGCGGTGCGGTTGTGTCTGTCGCACTCTATACAGACAAGAACGGAAGCTTAAAGTATGTAGATACCGATGAGCTTGACTCTTTACTGAATGAATACAACGGAAGCGGTACGATAAAGCTGTTTAAGGATTATGATAATTCAAAAGCTCAGTATGACTTATACGGAGAACTTACAATTGACTTAAACGGACGCAGATTAAATATCCGGAGTATTACTCCTTGCAAAAACGGAAAGCTCACAATCAAAAACAGCGGCAATCCGGTTATGCTCGGTTGTAATGTATATCCGACAAACGACGCTTCATACGCCGGCGGTACGCTTATAATAGACGGCGATGTAGTTTTAGACACTTCGATCTATGTATATGATTCGAGTACGGTTATACTGAAAGACGGTACATATCCTGCCGGACTTTATGCAAGGGACAGCAAGACATTATATGATATGCTCGGAGAGGGTAAGGCTTTCTTCAAGGCTGACGGAACTCTTTTCAACGCAAGCGTTAAGGAAATATCAAGCAGTGAAACGCTGATAGTCAAAGACCACAGCCATACCTATGTTGACGGCAAGTGCGACTGCGGATATGTATGCCCTCACAGCGATGTTAACAGCGAAACGGGTAAGTGTAACGAGTGTGAATATCAGTATGCGGCTGTTATCGTAAAGGACGGGGCTGCAGCTTCTGTTTATAAGGAAACTGAGATGGAAGCGGCTTTTGAAGCGGCTGACAGTGACGCAAACACCGGCTGTACATTAAAAGTATACAAGAATTATACAGGCATCTACACAACACTCAGCGGTAAGTTCACGCTGTGGATCGCTGAGAAAGCCAATGTAGGTACGTTAACTGTTTCGGGAGATATAACCGTTACGGGATCGGGAAAAAATAATAGTATTTATGGCGATTTCAATGTAGCGAACGGCGGTAAGCTGACATTTGACGAAAACTGCGGCGCTATGGGAACTGTGTCGGTAGGTGCAGGTACATTTGACTGCTATAGTACATTTTCTATAACACTCAATATAAACGATGCAAGCAGTGACGTAATTCTTCACGGCGGAGCTTTCAAAACAATATGCTATAACGGCGGCGGGGACAGAGCAAACGCAGAAATACTGACTTTGTTGGCTGAGAAACGTATGTTTATGAAGTCTCCCAATCCTGAGCCGATAGACGGCTCAAAAACACTGTTGAAAGACGGTTTTGCAACACCTGTTATTGTAATACCACATGAAGGTCACAGTTACGACAGCACAACGGGCAAGTGTACGATTTGCGGTAAGCGGTGCGGTCATACGGATGTTGACAGCAAAACGGGTGTATGCTCTGTCTGCGAGTATCAGCTTACTGCGGGCATTTCGGGCGTGGGAACAGCGAAGTATTTCGATAATATAGACGACGCTTTTACTGCGGCATTATCGGAGGAAAACAACGGTTGTACGCTGACATTGTATAAGAACTGTGAGATTACACAGAACGTAGAAATCGGCAATACAACGGTTACTGTCGATGTGAACGGATGTTCACTCGGCGGAGAGGCAGATATAAGTGTAAATAACGGTGGTGTGCTGTACCTTAAGGACAGCAGAAAAAGCACCTACTACGGATGCATAGACGCACCTTTTAGTGTAAACGGCGGTACGCTTATAAACGGTACCGCAGACGGCGGCAGTTCAGCCGCAGATGTACTCAATTTAGTCATTAACAGTGCTAAGTGTGTCGAAATATACGGCGGCATATTTGAGAATGTTTATATTGCACACGCAAGCGGTGTAGCTTTATACGGCGGAAGGTACAACACCATCTGCGGCGAGGAAAGCAACACACCCGTAAACGCTCTGCTTGCAAAGGGCTATGCGTTTGCGATCTTAAACAGTGTCACACATCTCCCCGAAAGTATAGTTGACGGCAGTGCGGTGACACTCAGCGAAGGAATTAGAAATGTCACAGTTGTAAAGCATACTCATACATACACCGAAACAGAGACAAAGTGTGCGTGCGGTGCTGTGCTTTATGCAAAGGTGACATCAGCCGACGGTACTACTAACGAATATTTTGACAGCATTGAGGAAGGCTTATTATATGCCGATAAGGCTGAAAACAAGGGCTGTGTTTTCACTCTTGTAACAAGCGGTAAGATCAATAGTGGGGTTAGGCTGTCAAACGGTCAGTTTACTATTACCACAAGTAATTATGGTACTATCTATGATTACAACCAGACAATAACTATTGACGGTGCAGATGTTATTGCTGAAGGTTATATGTTCATCAGGTGCAAGGTTTATGTGAAGAGCGGATCTCTTACATTACCTGAGGGCTCAAGCGCCGGATTTGATAGTATTGCTATATCAGGCGGTACCGTAACTGTCAGCGAAGGTGTCAATGCTGACAGTTATGTGGGTGCTGATAATTTATTTGTAAGCGAAGACGCAACTGATGTAAAGCTTACTATAGGCGGAGGTACTTACGGCAATGTCTATCTCGGACAGCTTAAATTAAAGGACGTAATCGCAAGCGGTGTGCGTGTGATAAGCTACGACAATCCGACAGATCCGACTGCGGAGAAAACAGCAACGGCTTTATTATACAGCGATATAGCCGAAAAAAATAATTTTGACTCCGAAAACAATACTGTAAGCTATTATCTGTTTACCAAGTGCGAGCATAAGAATAAGGACGGCAGTTATGCCTTTAATGAGGGCGGTATATGCAAATACTGTAACTCTGAGTTTGCCGCAAGCGTAAGCTATACGGTTGACGGAAGTGCAAAGACAGAGCTGTTCAGCAATATATGCGACGCTTTTGACAAGGCTAATGAGATAGGTACGGCTACAGTAACGCTGTATAAGGATATTACAGACAGCGAACGTACACAGGAGATTACCGTTATGGGCAATGTAACGCTTGAACTGAACGGTAAAACACTGGGTGGTCGTTATGGCATAGCGCGTATATCGGTATCTGACGGTGGCACGCTTACTGTAAACGGCGATGGCGATATGGATACACCTATTTACGTTAATGAAAACTCAAAATTAGTCATTAACGGCGGTGGATACTTCAATTCTGTGTCAGTTAAAAAAGGAGGCAACGCAGAAATAGGCGGCGGCACTATACAAGGTCTGTCCGTTCGCGGTAACGTAAAACTCAGCGGCGGTAAATTCAACGACATCGAGATATTTAACGGCAATCTTGAATCTGTACTGGCAGACGGTTATGCGTATAAAAATGCTGACGGCACTTGGCTTTCGATTGATGAGCGTGAAAAAAATAGCTATTTGGGCGGTTCTAAAGGAGCGTTATCCGTAGAAGAAGCACCCATAAAGAGCGCAAGTATTTCGTGGGCAGGCGGAGGAACGCCTGTTATATACCGTAACGGAGCGAAAAAATTAAAAGTCAATGTTACATGCGATGTGGCGGACACTTCAAAGCGGATAACCTATTCGGACTATGTAAACGGCAATAATCGCAGTAAAGATTCTAAGCTTTCTGTTAACTGGTATATGGTATTCGGTTATAAAATCGGTGAGATTGTAGCGGAAGACGGTGAGGTTGAATATTACACTGTACTGAAGTGTGACGGATACGAATATAAGTCGAATGCACTTAAGTTTACACTTGCGACCTGCTCGCACCCTGAGGATAGCTTTAATAACGAAACCGACGGTTTGGTATTCTGCGGTATATGTGATTTATTGATAGAAGCCGAGGTAGTAGATGCTGACGGCAAGTCGTTAGGCTATGCGGATATAGAGAGTGCCATAAAGCTGGCGCAGGAGAACGAAGGCAGCACTGTAAAGCTGATTTCGGAAAGAGTACCTGCGTCCATTACCGTGACGGGCGGTAAGTTTACTGTTGACTTTAACGGTAAAGAGGCATATTATCAGTTCGCTGTCAACGGCGGTGACGTGACTTTCACTTCTTCAGCAGAAAAAGCCGATGTAGAAAATCTGCAAAGCACAATCAAAGTAAACGGAGCTAACGCTAAGGTTACAATTGACGGTAAAATCAAGCTGGGAAGTGTAACAATATCAAGCGGTGCGCTTGCAGTAAACAGTGCCGAGAGTTATATTAAAGAACTGTCAATAAATGGCGGAAAGACTGTTGTAAACGGTGCAAATATTGATGCACTGAAAGCTAACGGCGGAGACACGGTCATCAATTATGTTACAGCCGATTCTTTAAGCGTGAATATCAACGGGTCCGGTAGCATCTCTATCGTAACCGGCGAGTTCGGCAGCACCACTTGCAAAACAGGCTTAGGTATGGCAATTGCGAGTGGAAGCGTAGTTTTCGGTAATAGTATGAATGGCATTACTGTTTACACATACGAAGCTATTCAGACCATGACCAAAACCGATAGAATTTTTGTTGATAAGTGCGTCCATAAGGGTGAAAAAGGCAGTTATGTGCTTGACGGTAATCTCTGTCCTTACTGCAATGAGGAAATCGTTGCAACTGTAAGCTATACGGCAAACGGCGGCGAAGAGACAGATCTGTTCAGCGATATTTATGACGCTTTTGCTAAGGCTAATGAGATAGGTACGGCTACTGTAACGCTGCAGAAGAACATCACGGACGATATTACAGATACGATAGCTGTTACAGGCAATGTTACGCTTGAACTTAACGGTAAAAGGCTCTCACAACCCGGTACTGATGTATGGTATTCCATAGAAGTAACGAGCGGTAAGCTGACCGTTAACGGCAGTGGCTTAATAAAACGTGTTGCCGTTTGCAACGGCAGCGATGCGGAAATCAACGGTGGTACTCTCTCTGACTTCATAATTAAAGACGGCGGTAACGCTGTAATTAAAGGCGGTCAATTCTACAGCTTACAGGTTTCAGGCGAAGGCAGAAACGTAGGACAGCTTCTTGCGGACGGCTATGCCTATTGGAGTTTTATCGATTCCGGCATCTGGTCTACTATTGCAGAGCGTGAAAAGCAGGATATAGCTAATGTAGAAGTAAGGACAGCGCCGATAAAGAGCGCAACGGCGACAGCAAATAAGACTGTGCTGTACCGCAACGGCGGAGGTGCACGGCAGATCTTATTTAACTTCAATGTTAATACAAGCGACGGATACACGATAAGCGATGCCAATAAGGTCACAGTCGGTTTATATGTAGGTGATACCTTAATAAGAGAGCTCGACTTCGTCGGAAATTCATATACGTTTGCAAATGCAGATGAAATTTCCGATACTGACGGCACTGTAAAGGCACATCTTGTTATCAAGTTAAACGGATACGAATATGTGACCGATGATGTCGAATTTGAAATAGCGACCTGTACGCATCCGTATGGCGCATTAACGACAGACGAGTATGATTACTATCGTTGTTCGTTATGTGATGCCAGCATAAATGCGATACTTGTTAAAACAAACGGCGACAAGGCATGCTATACCGACAATGTGCCCGAAGCATTTGAAGCGGCACAGCTTGAGGAGAACAACGGCTGTACATTAGAATTATACAGAGGTGTGAACAGAGACTGTGAGATCACACAGGGCAGCTTTACCGTTTTATTCAAGAAAACGGGAAGTGCATCTGCTGTGATCAAAGTAAGCGGCGGAAATGTCAAGATCACGGGAGATGACGGCTGTACATTATCGAAGTATCCGGGAAGCTCGGTGGGATATCTCATAGCTGTAACGGGCGGCACGGTAACGTTTGATGACATAACTATCAACGATGACAGTATCAGCGTAAGCGGCGGCAAGACTGTTATAAACGGCGGTACTTATAATAAGCTGAGCGTCAGCGGAGGTACGGTCACTATAAACAGCGGTACATTCAGCAGCATAGATGTAAGCGCAGAGGGCAAGGCACTGAAAGATCTGCTCGGCGAGAACAAGGCGTTTACGACAAGCGACGGAAAGCTGTTTGACGCAAGCAAGGTTTCGGAAAGCGATAATTCACTTACGGTAATCGACCACAGCAAGCATGAGTATGACGAAACAGGAAGGTGCGGCTGCGGTTATCAGTGTGCACACAGTGAGATCAATGCGGAAGGTGTATGCAACGAGTGCAATGCAAAGATGTATGTTGCAGTCACTGTAAAGAGTGAGACCGGAACAACGGTAAAATACTTTACAAAACTTACGGAAGCATTTGAGTTTGCGGCAAAGAACGAAAACAAGGGCTGTACGCTGAAAATGCTCAGAGATTTCTTCGATAGCAATACTGACATTAACGTAAACGGCGGAGAACTTACTGTCGATATGAACGGCTTTGGTGTCTATTTCAATAGCTTTAACGGATCCGGAACCCAAATCACTATACGCAGTGACAGTAAGTGTACTTTTGGGGTTGAAAATGGATTTAGCATGGACGGCGGCACTGTTACTTTCTCGGGAGAGGTCAGCGTAGTTTGCCAGAATGTGAAATTAAATGCCACATATTTCTCCTCCTATGTTGAAACGCTGAAAATTGACACGCTGATTTTAGAAGACGGTGTTCTGCTTAAACAGCTGGCAAGTATCACGAATGCTAATATCGCTAATATAGACTGCTCAAGTGAAATTTATCTTTATCAAATTTTAGCGAGCGGCAGCCGTGTCGATTCTCAGCTGTACAGCGATCTGAAAGCAAACGCTTCGTCAAACTTCGATAACGTAAGAATAATAAGATGCGACCACCCGGACGGTGTGGGCAGAGATAACCGTTGCATATACTGCAATTCATTGATCGCTGCAAGCATAAGCTATACCGAGAACGGAGCGGAAAAGACAGAATATTTTGTTAAGGAAGATCTGGGAAAGGCGTTTGCCAAGGCAAACAGCGTTGCAAGTGCAACAATAACAATGCTGATGTCTTCCGCTTATGATACAGACTACCTCCCTGTTACAGGTGATGTTACACTTATTGCAAATGGCGATAACGCCATCTTGTATAATACAGTAAAGGTCGCCGATGGCGGTAAGCTGACACTTAGAGGCAACGCCAATATTTTCGCTGTAATTGCCGAGCCGGGCTCCAGGTTGACTGCCGAAGAAGCCACAAGAATCGCATATCTCACCGTAAACGGCGGAGATGTTAAGCTCAGCGGCGGACAATATGATAACATTACGGTAAAAGATGGCAAGATAACAGATATTCTCGGCAACGGCTATGCGTATAAGAAAACAGAGGGCGGTGCATGGCTGACGCTTAAAGAACGTGAGGTGTCGGAAGCAAGCGGTGTTACCGTTGCTAAGGCACCGATAGTACAAGCAACGCTTAGCACAGAAATAAACCAGCTGTATCGCAACAGCAACGCAAACCCCACGCTGAAGTTCAACCTTGCTCTTGTTCACGGCTCGAACCTGAACGACTCGTATGTAAGTAAGAGATACGGTATAAACTCCTATGTAAGCGGAGATATAATTTATAGCAGCTTAAGCGCACTTGTAAAGGACGCTAAATTGTCGGCAGACGAAATAATTGATAAGGCGGGCAACAGCGTTGCTGCCAAGATATACTTCGTAGTTACTACCGGTGACGGCTATGAAATAAAGTCGAACACTGTAAGCATAGACCTTGTTGATTGTGATCATTCTCAGGTGGTCGATCCTACAGCGGACAAGGAAACCGCAGGTAATATTACCGAGCCGACATATTGCGAGATATGCGAGAGCAAGTTCAATGCAAAGATAACAAAGGGCGACGATGTCAAGTATTATAACGATCTTGACGAGGCTGCGAAAGACGCTCAGAAGAGCGAAAACGAGGGCTGTACCTTATATCCGCTTTATAACAAGAACGGATACGGCGGTCAGTTAGTCATAACCGAAGGTAACTTCACGCTCAAGTACGCAGTTCGTACAGCGTTCTCACGTCCGATCATCATAAACGGCAAGGCAAAGCTGACGGTTACGGGACGTTGTGCGGTGACAGCGTTTGAGAATCAAGACGCATTCATAGTGAGGGGCGGTGATGTCACATTTGACGGGCTTGCTACAGGCAGCAATGTGACCATAAACGGCGGAAATGTTACAATGGCCGCAAACAATATAAATTGCCTTACAATAAACGGCGGTAATGTATCCATTTCGTCAGGTGGGTTTGCCGAAATCATAACTAATGCCCCGAATAAGGTGATAGCCGATTATATCGATCACGGCTTCTGGGTACAGGACAGAGGAACAAAAGAGTGGATAGATATATACAGTCTTAATAAGGCAACGGCATCATCGACAAACGGACTTACGGTACGGTTGTGTCCGATGCAGATAATCAAGCCGATTGATACTGTATATTACACCAACGGTTATTATCCCGACGGTATACCGTCACTTCAAATAAATGCAGAGCCGTGGTATTCAAACGAGGTTGACGCAAAAGTTGCTTATCAGTGGATCGCCATTGATGAAAACGGCTACGAAACAGTGATAGAGGGCGCTACAGACAGAAAGCTGTCGCTCGAAAATCTCACAACGGGCAGGTACTACTGCCGTCTTACCTACAGCAATGCTACAACGGCGGGAGTTTCGATGAAGTCGGACGTTGTAACGGCTACGATAACCGAATGTGAGCATTCCGGAGGAGAGGCTACCTGCACCGAAAAGGCAAAGTGTGAAATATGCGGAGCGGAGTATGGCGAACCTCTCGGTCACGACTATGTTGTAATCAAAGTAGTTGAGCCTGACTATCGCAACGAAGGCTACAGCGTATTTGAATGCACAAGATGTAAGGATTCATATATCGGAAACCGTGTTCCCGTAAAGCCTATTCCCGACGTGGAAGAAATAGCGGTTGAAAAGACAACATACAATGAAGTCGATATAAGCTGGAAGAATATAAGCGGCGTTGACGGATATTATGTCGAATGCTATGTCGGCAATCAGTGGAAGCAGATCGGCTTCAGCACGGACGGCGACAGAGTAGCGGCAAAGCTGAGCGGTCTTTCTGCAGGCCTTAAATATAAGGTAAGGATAGCGGCTTATGCAGGAAGATTCACCGGCAAGTTCAGATGTTTCTATGTTGATACCGTTCCTTCTCCCGTATGGAATATAAATACGGTGAAGGCTACCGATGAAACGGTAAGAATAAGCTGGAGCAGAAACGCCAGAGCGGACGGCTACAAGGTAGAGTGGTACATTAATAATCAGTGGTCCGTAAAGACTGTTACCGGCAACAATAATATATCGGCGGTTATAGACGGACTTTGTGCAGGAACACGATATAAAGTAAGGGTAAGCGCATATAAGGGTGACCTTTACAGTCCGTATACATACGGCTATATCGATACGCTCCCGTCAAAAGTTACGGGTATTACGCAGACAGTCACATCTTCTTCGTTTACGCTTAAATGGGATAAGAACGAAAGTGCGGACGGTTATACCGTTCAGTACTATGCAGACGGTAAGTGGAATGAAAAGACGCTCGTCGGCAATAAAAAAACTACCGTTACAATAGGCTCGCTTAAGGGCTACAAAACCTACAAGGTCAGAATAAAGGCTTATAAGGGTGAGCTTGAGAGTACATTCGACGATATTTATATCACTACCGCTCCGACAAAGGTCAGCGGTCTTAAGGTAAAGAGCGCAGTTGACTCAAAGGCAGTAGTTATATGGAATGCGGATACAAACGCTGACGGATATAACGTAGAATATTATATCGGCGGTAGGTGGCTCGAAAAGACCATAACCGATAATAAGACAGCAATGGCTGTGCTTGGCGGACTTACACCTTACATCACATATAAAGTAAGGGTAAGAGCGTATAAGGACAATCTGTACGGCGATTACAGCTATACTACGGTTACTGCAGTGCTTTCACCGGTAACCAATATCAAGGTTGTATCGGCAAAAAGCAACTCGATAACCGTTAAGTGGGGTAAAAACGCCAGTGCAGACGGATATAAGGTTGAAATTTACAAAGGCGGCAAGTGGGTCAAAAAGACGTTAAAGGGCAGTACGAATGCTACTGTCACTATTGGCGGACTCAGGGCCGGAAGCGTGTATAAGGTAAGGATTGCGTCTTATAAGGGTGCAAATACAAGCACTTATACTTATGCAAATGTGAAGACAGCCAAATAAGCTGACAGTAAAAAAAGAGAACACCGGGCGACCGGTGTTCTTTTTTGTGTATCAGATGCGTTTTTACTATAAGAACAAACTGAGCCGTAAGCAAGAGTGCTTACGGCTCGATTTGTTTATTGCTTTTATGATACGCCGTTTCGCTGTCCTGCGGTAAGCAGAATTTTGAAAAAGGCGAATCCGGTGCGGCTCACAGCCGCCGCTTACTTGAAGTATCTGTTCAGCAGACCCTCGAAAGCCTTGCCGTGTCTTGCTTCGTCCTTAGCCATCTCGTGAACTGTGTCGTGGATAGCGTCAAGATTTAACTGCTTTGCTCTCTTAGCGAGGTCGAGCTTGCCCTGTGTAGCGCCGTGCTCTGCGGCAACTCTCTTTTCGAGGTTTTCCTTAGTCGATGCGCTTACAACATCGCCTAAAAGCTCTGCGAACTTTGCTGCGTGTTCAGCCTCTTCCCAAGCTGCCTTTTCGTAGTAAAGGCCTACCTCGGGGTAACCTTCTCTGTGAGCGGCTCTTGCCATAGCGAGATACATACCTACCTCTGTGCATTCGCCCTCGAAGTTAGCCTTTAAGCCTGCAAGAATCTCTTCATCCTCAACTGCCTTTGCAATGCCTACCTTGTGCTCGTCTGCAAATACAAGCTTATCGTTTTCCTTAAGCTCTGTGAACTTGCTGCCGGGAACCTTGCACTGGGGGCAGAACTCGGGAGGTGTATCTCCCTCATGAACGTAACCGCATACCGGACATACCCACTTTTTCATAGTAAATTACCTATCCTTTCATAGTGATAAAATCATTATTTTCTTATTGTTATTAGCAAAATCAGTAACGCTTACTGATTTGTTGATTTTATTATAACCGATACTTCGGCGTTTGTCAAGAGGTTTTGCAAAATTTTTTTGTAAAAATTAGGTTAGTTAAGGCTTACTTAGGAGGCTGAGGTTTTGGAAGGGTTGGTGTGGGACGAGTTGTGATTGTGAACGCTTAGAAGTTTTAGGGATAGAAGTTCTATCAACTTCAATCCCCACCGTCTTGACGGCAGACCGACTTAGTAATTATAAAAGTCGGATATATCGCATAAAAACGCTGTAAAATTAGGCTTGTGCCTTGCCGTCAAGCCACCTCCCCTTTTTCGAGGGGAGGCAAGGGTGATAGCGATTTGCTACATTTTGCGAAACCGGCAAAGTGTTTATAAGCCAAGTTTGGCGTTTGCAGTTTATATGCGGTTGTGATGAATTGTAGGAATATTCGTAGGGGAGTGGGCTTGTGTCAAGAGTAACATGGTTTACACTTTGTGCAAGCACATGGTTTACATGTT
>ENA-ORNK01001359-ORNK01001359.1-human-gut-metagenome-genome-assembly--contig:-NODE-1359-length-19920-cov-7.621545_pt1 | contig 19920 bp, 17 predicted proteins | sample MGYA00242115_ERZ509022 | MGnify/ENA primary metagenome ERZ509022 (study PRJEB26280, sample SAMEA2338690) | human gut metagenome | biome: human gut; feature: human-associated habitat; material: faeces...
CTCCTCATCAATGCATTTCACCTCTCCCGTAGCAAGCATCTTCTCATAATAGGAATTGTCCTCACCACGGTAGATAATGGATGCGTTCTTGTCACGCTTGATTTTCTTCTCCTTGATCAAGCGTTCTTTCTCCTGACGAATCTTATCAAGCAATACGCTTGCTGGTTCGTCATTAGGGTCTTGCGGTACAAGTTTTCCCTGTATCGCCCATTGTAATATGCTGTTCTTTAATTGTTTTCCGTTCATAACATAAGTTTTATCGTAAAGCATCAATTCGCCAACAAGTTGTTGGCGAATTATATACTATTTCTAATCTTCATCTTCTGCCTCTTTTCCCTTTTGTAATTCAAAAAACTCTTTCTGCTCACGGATTTCTCGGCTCAACTCTTCTTCTGTAGGAAGATAAGTAAGATACTTAGCGGCAAAGAGCTGCTTGCTGTCTTTCAATATGGAATAACGTGCAAGGTCTTTGCTAGTGTCAGAACACAGAACCAAACCGATAGTAGGATTATTGCCTTCCTCTTTCTTCAACTCGTCATACATTCTGACGTACATATCCATCTGTCCCACATCCTGATGAGTTATCTGCGTAGTCTTTAAATCAATAATGAGATAGGACTTTAGGATGATGTTGTAAAACACAAGGTCGATATAGAAATCGCCCATGTCCGTCTTGATATGCTGTTGGCGAGCCACAAACGCATAGCCTTTGCCCAACTCCATGATGAAAGTCTGCAGATGGTCAATAATGGCAGTTTCCAGTTTCGATTCACTATAGGCAGGGTTCTGTGGTAATCCTAAGAACTCTGCTATCACGGGATTCTTGAGATAAGAGAGTTTGTCTTTTTCGAAATCAGAAGTCAGCGAACGCATCTCGTCACTTACCTCTTTGCGCAGATGCTCAGGGGTTTGCAATAATCGGTAATAGTATTGTGAGGAGATATTACGCTGCAAGGTACGGTAATCCCATTGCTCACGAGCCGCCTCCTTCAAATACCACAACCTTGCATCCGCATCTTTTACACGCAGTAAGCGTTCATAGTGAAGCCATGATAGGTTAGGATAAAATGGTATCGTAGATTCGTCAAGCGGTGCTTGACGAATTGGTTCGTCTGTGAGCTTGAATTGGTCAAGCATTGCTTGACCAATTTGTAATTTACTGAACATCAGGTAAAAAGAGCGCATGTTCTTTATGCTTGTCAGTCCGAACCCCCTGCCGTATTCTTCTGTAAGGGTTTGGGAGGCCAATTTTAAGACATGTTTGCCATATTTCGCACGTTCCTTTCCATTTTGTTCCTGTGTCACGATACGCCAACCGATAAGCCAGTTGCGAACCACCAATAGATGGTCTGCACTGCGATAGGCTTGCCGACGTGCTTCACCGGCTAAATGCTTCAAGTCAGAGACAAAGTTTTTCTCTGGTTGAGTCAGCTTTTCTGTTATGTTTGTTAATGCAGATTTTTCCATATTATCCAATCCTTTTCTGAATTAGTGAGACAGCGTCTCACTTTTTTATAAAATGTGGGACACCGTCCCACATTTTACAATTCGTCCACATTTACATTTATCCCCAGGATACGCTGTATCTCTGCCAATGTCTTATCAATTTCATGATCAAGAGCCTTGCGCTTCTTGAAATAGTCGGCAAGCAGTTCGGCAGGAGGCAAGATTTCTTCATCCTCTTTCGGGAACTTGCACAAGTCGAAGTTGCAATCGGTGGCGATAAGGTCTTCAACTGAATAGCAACGAGATTTCTCGTCACCATCAGCAATAATAATCTCCTTACGGTCGTTCCACCACTCACGGATTGGGTCGCAATGTTCCGACTTCATGGACTTTGTCTTGGAGAAATGCTTGTACCCCTCTGGCATATCCAAACGATAGAACCACGTTTCCTTTGTAGAATAACCTTCTGGAGCACCCTCCGCACAGGTGTTGTCGAAGAACAAAATGTTCGTGGCTATCGAAGTGTAAGGTGCAAAGATACTGCCAGGCAAACGGATAATGGTGTGCAAGTTGAAATCTCTGAGCAGCTTGGTCTTGATGGCTATTTTTGTATTGTCCGCTCCAAACAGGAAACCGTCTGGGACAATGACCGCTGCACGACCATTCCTCTTCAGTCGGTACATGATGAGAACCATGAACAAGTCAGCAGTCTCGCTACTGCGCATATCAGAAGGGAAATGTGACTTGACATCCGACTTCTCGTTTCCACCGTATGGTGGGTTCATCAACACAACATCAAACTTGTCTTCGTCTGTATAGTTGAGTACATCTTTTGTAAGCGAGTTGTCGTGATATACCAATGGCGTGTCAATACCATGCAGCAACAGGTTTGTCACACATAGCATATACGGGAATTGTTTCTTTTCTATGCCAAATACAGACTGATTGTACTCTTTGCGGTCTTCGGCAGTCTTTACCTTTTTGTCCAATTCACCCAACCAACTTGTGATGAAACCACCTGTACCACAAGCGAAGTCAGCCATTTTTTCGCCAATCTGCGGATTGACTATTTCTGCCATAAACTCGGTCAAGGCTCTTGGGGTGTAGAACTCACCAGAGGAACCTGCCGACTGCATTTCTTTGAGGATTGTCTCGTATATCTCACCGAAAGCATGACTTTCCTCATAGTCACCAAGGTTCAAACCGTCAATCACATTCAGCACTTGACGAAGTTGAACTCCATCTTTCATATATTGGTTGGCATCCTCAAATGTGGTCTTTACAATCGCCTGACGGATAGGGGTTGTTGGTGTTACCTCTATGTTTTTGAGTTCCACAAACAATGTGTTGTTGACAAACGAAAGCAGCTCGTCACCAGTCAAGGCATTACCGCTACCATCGTCATGCGCCCAGTTGCGCCAACGGCATTCTTCTGGAATAATAGACTTGTAATCATCATCGTCCAGCTCCCAATCATTCTCTTTCTCGTCATAGACTTTCAAGAACAGCATCCACGCCATTTGTTCTATGCGTTGCGCATCACCGTTGATACCGGCATCATTGCGCATTATATTGCGTACCCGTTTTACGAAATTTGATAAACTCATATTTTGTTGCTATTTTATGCTATATTATATATGTATTGTTCCAGTTCTTTCACGGCATCAAGATAGCCTTGCTTACCACCGAAGAACTTCACGATGTTTGCTTTGGAACCCAACTTGCGGAAAGGGTCATTTTCAAGCACAGTAAGACTTTCCAATTCTGACACACCTTCCTTGGTGTACTTATCCAACAAGGCTTCAAGCACAAGCCGTGCCTGTTCACCATACTTGCTGAATATATCACGTTTCTTCACCTGCTCGGCACGCTCATGCCGTGTAAGTGTTTTCTTTCCATAGGCTATATGACAGATGAAATCGAAATCGTCCACATCGTCCATGTCTTGGTCATGCTTCAATACAGCAAGGTCAATGCCACTGTCTTTGAGCATTTCTGCTATGTCTGACTTCTTCTTGGTTTCTTGCCACTTGGAAGTGAACGTGTCAATCGTAGCGTATGTGTCTATGATACTTTTCTTTGTATAGTCCGTAATGCTTTCCGTGCGAAGCAACTTGCCATTTGTGTCATATACAGAAACGACCTTGTTGATAACCTTTACTGTACAACCGTCCGAGTTGACTATTGGCTTAGGTTGTTTGGGCGGTTGTTGACAAATACATGGAATCTGACCACATACGGGGCAGGGCTCTGGTGTCGGTTTGGGACACACGCATGGATTCTGTCCACATACAGGGCAAATATGTGGTTTAGGCGGATAATTCGGGTCTATCTCAATCGGTCCGTCCCAATCAGGGTCAGCGAACAATCGTGTTACGTTGCGGAAGTCCATTACAGTGAAGTATGTCTTTCCTTCTTTCTCACGAAGACGAGTGCCACGACCAATTATCTGTTTGAACTCTGTCATAGAGCCGATTTGTTGGTCAAGAACAATCAGTTTTGTCATTTTGCAATCAACACCAGTTGAAAGCAACTTACTTGTTGTCGCTATGACAGGAAATTTAGAAGAAACAGAAATAAAGTAATCTAATTTACTTTTCCCGTATTCATCACTACCTGTTATACGAACCACATAGTCGGGATTTTTCTTGCACATATCAGCATTGGCATTAGCCAAAGCCATTCGCATACGTTCCGCATGAGTTTCATCAGCACAAAACACTATGGTCTTAGCCATTCGATCTGTACTTTTCAGATAGTTGGTTATCTCCTGCGCAACTTCCCTTATGCGGTCTTCTATAACAATGTTATAATCATAGTCGCTATTATTATAGATGCGGTCTTCTATCTCGTTACCGTAGATGTCCTTTTGCCCCTTTGTCGGTCTCCATTCGTCACCGATGTTTGTTGTAATGTTGATTACCTTGAAAGGAGCGAGGAAACCATCCTCTATTCCATTTTTAAGACTATAAGTATAGACTGGCTCCCCAAAGTAGCCAATACTTGACTGATACTTCGTTTCCTTTGGCGTAGCAGTCATACCGATATGAGTAGCTGAAGAAAAATATTCCAAGATGTTTCGCCAGTTGCTATCATCCTTTGCGCTACCTCTATGACACTCATCAACGATAACAAGGTCAAAGTAGTCGGGATTAGGGAACAGCTCTTGATAATTCTTGGCATCATTCTGTCCAATCAACTGCTGGTATAGCGCAAAAAACACTTGATAAGAACCCAATTCTTCCAAGTGATTCTTGTCTTTTGAGTAATCTATCTTGTGCGTTACCTTTTCTAATGGCTTGAAGTCCTGCTGTATGGATTGGTCTACCAATATGTTGCGGTCTGCAAGATACAACACTTTCTTCTTCAATCCACTTTTTAGTAAACGCCATACAATCTGAAATGCAGTATATGTCTTGCCTGTGCCAGTTGCCATAACAAGGAGCACACGGTTTTGTCCTTTGGCAATGGCACCAACTGTGCGGTTTACTGCATTGCGCTGATAATATCGTGGAGGAAATATATTCTGACCAGTGCAGAACGGTTGCTTAATGACAGCCAATTCTTGCTCATTAAGTCCATTGCCACCGTTAGCCTCGCTTTTATATCTTTCGATAAGTTCTTCTTTTGTCGGAAACTCATCCATGGCAAAAGTGCGTTCCTTGCCTGTCAAGAAGTCATGTTCGGCAAAGCCCTCCCCATTAGAACTATATGCAAACTTAACATCAAGCATTTGGGCATAAGTCATAGCTTGTTGCAATCCATGAGAAACAGAATGATTAGCATCCTTTGCCTCTACAATGGCTAAGGGTGTTGCCTTATTTGCATAAAGCACATAGTCGGCAAACTTAGGTTTCTCTCTATGCACAAGATTGCCATGAAGACTAATTTTACCGTCAGTAAATTTAACCTCCTGTTCCATAAAAATGCTATCCTTTGACCATCCTTTGCTTGTAATGGCCTCGTTGATATAGCGGAACTTGACATCCTCTTCTGTTAAATCTTTGCTTATGCCCATATTCAACTAATATTTTATTATCAGAAGTTCTACAACATATTTACTAAGACAGAAAACTACGAGTCCATTACACTCTTTCGTTCTCGTCCGTAATCAAATCCTTGAGGTCAACTTCTAAAATCTTTGAGATTTCAAGAAGTGTCTCTAAATCGGGTTGATATTTATTCCGAGCATAGCAATTAACCGTGCTAAAGCTCTTGCCTAACTGTTTTGCCAGCCAGGTTTGTGAAATACCCTTGCTATCTAAGACATCTTTTATCTTGTTTAGTTTCATAAATTCACCGAATTTTGCTGCAAATATACATTAAATTTTGCGATAATAATTATAAATTTAACGATTGTTATTTCATGTAGTTATTGTACCTTTGCAGCGGAGAAGAGTTGTTTGACAGCAAACGTATGCATATTGCAGAAATTGGGACTATTGCCAAATCATTACCTCTATTGAGGTGAAAGACTCATAAATAGCTCATTTTAAGCTATTCAGCAGATTTTAGTGTAATTTTTTGTGAAAAAAGTTGGGAATTTATTTGGTTTTTTGATTACCCCCCCCCCTATATTTGCAAAAAAATATCAGAGAAACGACAATGAATGCTACAATTCATAACTTCAACAATGCCGAGAAGCGCACAATTTCGGCTGAAGGACGCATTGTGCCTGTCCTTTCTCTCATTACGACATTCCATTCCCAAACAATAATTATAAAAATCACAAGCACCTCGCAACGCGACGCATTGTCGGCGTTCCGCTAAGCGCGGGTGCTTGTGCCAATATTGGGGCACAGCCCCGAAACATCCGACAAACTTGACCAAACAAAACTAAATTATAGACATAACCAAACAAAAACCAACCAAAACAATGAAAAGGTATCTACTTTCCACTTTCACGATTGCAGCCGCGGCGCTGCTCGTGACATCGTGTAACGATGAGATGGACAACGGCCTGAAGACAGGCGACGAGGGAACCGTGACATTCACAGCGCAACTGCCTTCGGAAATGGGAACTCGTGCGTTTGCCGACGGACTGACGGCGAAACATCTGCAATATGCAGTGTATGAGGCTGGGCAATCAACACCTCTGAAGGTGTTCGGCGACGAGACAACTGTTGTGGGAGAAGCCGAAATGAACAATCTCAAGCAGACAGTCTCGTTGAAACTGACCACAGGCAAGACCTACGACGTGATTTTCTGGGCCGCAGACAACTCCGCAAAGAAGCCTTACACATTCGACCCGTTGACTCAGACAGTCAAAATAACATATACAAATGTGTATTCCAACAATGACATCTGCGACGCTTTCTTCAAGAAAGAAACAATCACCGTAAGCGGCAACCAAAATGTTGACGTCAAACTTACGCGTCCGTTCGCGCAGGTGAACATCGGAACCGACGACTTTGACGCTGCGACCATAGCTGGTCTCAATCTTACTCAGACACAAGTCAAAGCAACGGCTGGCGACATCTTGAACTTGGCAACAGGCAAGATGGAAGGCACTGAGGCAACACGCACATTCAAAATGAAAGCTATACCTACAGCAGATGACGGTGCATTCCCTGTTGCCGGCTATAAATATCTATTGATGGCATATATTCCCATCAGCGACACCAAGGAAACCGTTGATATGACATTCGGTTACAACGGCAAGTCCACATTCCGCTCTTTCACAAATGTCCCATTGCAACGCAACTACCGTACAAACATCTACGGCTCGCTGCTCACAAATTCTGTTGACTTCAATGTGGTCATCGAACCGGCATTCAGCGGCGAGTTCGCACATGAAGTGGTAAGTGCGTCTACATTTGCTGCTTTGAAAGCTGCCGTTGCCAACGGCCAGAGCGTTGACGCCGAAAAAACGCTTGTCCTTTCAGGCGGACAAAGCGAGACGCTCAATCTCGGAGACCTCTCAATCAGCAACAAAAATGATATTTGGAGTGACTCCGATTGGTCACTGCTTTCTGTAAGAGAAAACAGCTCGCTGACAATTACCAGTGGTGCATACATCGCCAAAGCCAACGACTGCTACGCTGTCGATGTTCAGGACGGAGGACATCTTGTTATCGAGGGCGGACACTACAACGGCAACGTTCACGCAGTCTATGTACTTGAAGGTGTTGCGGAAATAAAAGGCGGAACATTCGAGGTGCAGCAGAAATATCCTGACGCAGATAAAGCCGATGAGTTCGTGCTCAACTGCTATGACGCGAACCGCAAAAACGGAACAGCGAAAATCATCGTTACCGGCGGCACGTTCATTGGATTCAACCCTGGCGACTGCAAGGCAGAGGGCAACGGCACCAACTTCGTAGCCCCTGGCTATGCTTCAATCCCCAACGGCACAGCTGCCGACGGCCGCACCATCTGGAAAGTTGTGCCGGCTGTAGAGGCTACAACAGCCGAAGGTCTCAAAACCGCACTCACCACAAGAGGCAAAATCGTGGCGTTGGGACAAGATTTAGAATACGCATCAGTCATATCTCCAGCCAGAAGCACTTCCTTGGTAATGAAAAACGGCGCAGTTTTCAAATCAACCAACGATGATTCAAACAACATCAACACCTTACTGTCAATAAGCGAAACTGGCGTTAAAATCTCCGGAAACGGCACATTGGAAGCAGCACCAAACCGTCCGAACCACACATCAGCTGTCATAGAAGTGAGAAATGGCGGCTCTGTTGATATCTACGGCAATTTGACATTTGATGCAAAAGGTGGCAGTAAGGCCAACAATGCCATCAGGATTTTCAAGGGTACTGCCAATATCCACAGCGGATATTTCCACACCGTTGGTGGTTCACCAAAAGAAAACTCCAGCGAATGCATTCTGATTGGCTATTATAATACGGACTGTTACCTCAATATCACCGGTGGCATATTCGAAAGCGATGGAGACGCAACGTACTTAATAAATTGTATGGATGACTACAAGAAACGTTGCCATGTCAAGGTTATGGGCGGCACATTCGTAGGCTTCAATCCTGCCGACAACACCGCCGATGGCGCACACACCAACTATGTTGCCCCTGGCTACAAATCGGTAGAGACCACCTACAATGGCAAGCAGGCTTGGAAGGTTGTTAAAGAATAACTAACAGCAAGCATCTAAAGCTTCACAATATGGTCGGCGTCGTGTCTGCACAGGCACGGCGCCGATTTCATTGCGCATGTCACCGTCGTGCCTCGCGGCGCTCGTCGGCGCGGCTCTTGCTCGTTGTGACGAGAAACACGCCCACAAAAATCATCGCCACGGCAAGCCCCTTCATCACGTTGAACGAGTCGAGCCCGAGACAAACCGTCACGACACACGCCACTACGGGCTGCACGTAGTTGTACATTCCAGCCACCGTGGGACGCAGATTCTTCTGCCCGACAATGATAAACATATAGCTCACAAACGTGGCAAACACCACGATAAACGCCACGGCAAGCACATCGTCCCATCCAAGTGCAAGCCAGTCGGTTGCCACAAGACTCGAATATGAGAACGGAAGCGTGCAGAGAAAAGCATAGGTAAACATCCACTTCATCACCGTCACAAGCGAATAGCGGCATATAAAATTCTTGAACAGGACAAGATAGGTGGCATAACTCAGTTGGGCGAAAAGCACAAGCAGGTCGCCAAGTATGGGATGCGCGCCGGCTGCCGTGGCAGTGGCTCCACTGCCCAGAATGAGCATCAACGCGCCCCCAGCCCCGAAAGCTATGCCTGCCACCTTTTTTCCCCGTGACCGGCTCACGAAGGAATACGGCGGCAAGAAGCATTGCCCACAAAGGCATACTCGTGGTGATTATCGACGCGTCGGCAGGCGACGACAGTTTGACCCCAAAGATGAAACTGCCCTGATTGAACACTATGGCAAGAAGCGACGCGGCAAACAGACGCAGCATGTCGCGCGGCGGCACGTGCTCCGGTTTTTGAAACAGCGACACTGCCCAGAACAGCACCATCGCGCCGAAAATGCGCAAATCGGTGAGCACAAACGGCGTGACCACACCGCCAGCCATAACAACCTTGGCAAGGGGCGACATCAAGCCCCAACTCGTATTCGCCAGCAGCATCGCGCCGTGGCCTTTCCAACTGAATTTTTCCATAATCGGGTACAAAATTAGACATAAATCTATTATTTATACCTACCTTTGCACCAAAATTCAAAAGATGACAGACAAGAGTTATTCTCTCACCATAACAAAAGAACAACTGGCAGAATTGCCCCGAGTGGAGTTTCCCGGTGTAATCAAGGTGGTAAACACCGCCGCCGAGGCACGCAAAGCGGTGTCGATACTGAAAAAATATCCTATCCTCGGCTTCGACACCGAATCAAAGCCCACATTCAGAAAAGGAGTGCCTATCCACGTCTCGCTGATTCAGATTTCAGCCGACGATGTGTGCTTCCTGTTCCGCGTGCGCAAGATTGACGACCTCGAGCCTCTGCACGAAATCATGGACAACCCCGACATTCCAAAAATCGGACTGTCGCTCCACGACGACTTCTCGATGCTCGCCCACAACTACGACTTCCACCCCCAGGGATTCATCGACCTGCAGAAACTTGTGCCCGACTACAATTTCGGCTGTTCAAGCCTACAGAAAATCTACGCAATCCTGTTTGACATGAAAATCTCAAAGTCGCAACAGCTGTCGAACTGGGACGCCGAGACGCTCACCGAGGCACAGACATCCTACGCCGCCATCGACGCATGGGCGTGCATACGCATCTACCGACGGCTGCTCAGCGATGCGTTTGTGCCGGAAGAGTCAAAATATAAAGTCATAAAATCGACCGACAATGAAAACTAAAAAATCCACATGGCTGCCGCTGCTGCTGCTTGTTTATCTGATGGTGATGGCCTACGTAGGCCGCGGACAGGTGGCTGCAGGCAAGTATCTGCAATATTTCGGAGTGATGGGCGTGTCGCTGCTCGTAATCGTGCTGCTGCATTTCACGCTCAAACACAAAGAGCGCCTCAAAAAGCTGCGCGAGAACGATGAAGAATTGCCGCAACGGAGCCGAAAAGAAGGCAACGAAGAAAAATGACCCGTTTATTTTTGGTCATTACCTTTTATATCATTAAATTTGTTCACTTTAGAAAAATCTTATAAAACCTAAAAATATTATGGACAACGAACTCCTAAAACAAGTTACGGAAAAAGCCGAGAAATGGCTTTCTCCTGAATACGACGAAGAAACACGCGCTGCCGTAAAGGCTATGCTCGACAGCGAAGACAAGACAGAACTCATCGAGTCGTTCTATAAAGACCTCGAATTCGGCACTGGTGGCTTGCGCGGAATCATGGGCGCCGGCTCAAACCGTATGAACATATACACCGTTGGCGCCGCCACCCAAGGCTTGTCAAACTATCTGAAAGTGGCGTTCAAGGACCTTCCGGAAATCAAGGTTGTGGTGGGTCACGACGTGCGCAACAACAGCCGCAAATTCGCCGAAATCGTTGCCGACATCTTCTCGGCCAACGGCATCAAGGTGTATCTCTTCGACTCTTGCCGCCCTACTCCGGAAATGTCGTTTGCAATCCGCCATTTCGGATGTCAGAGCGGTGTGATCATCACTGCATCTCACAACCCGAAAGAATACAACGGCTACAAAGCCTATTGGGACGACGGCGCGCAGATGATCGCCCCTCACGACGTGAACACAATCAAATATGTCAACGAGGTGACCGACGTTGCCGACATCAAATTCAAAGGCGACCCGTCGAAGATTGAAATCATCGGAGAGGAAGTTGACAAGATTTTCCTTGAAAAAGTAAAAAGCCTGTCGCTCAGCCCAGAGGCAATCAAGAGACATCACGACATGAAGATTGTCTACACGCCAATCCACGGAACCGGCTTGAAACTGATTCCCCGCTCTCTTGCAAACTACGGCTTCACAAACATCATCGGCGTGCCTGAGCAGGAAGTGCTCAGCGGCGACTTCCCCACCGTCGCTTCGCCAAACCCAGAAGAGCCGTCGGCTATGGCAATGGCCATCGAGAAAGCAAAGGAAACCGGCGCAGAGGTAGTGATGGCTTCCGACCCCGACGCTGACCGCATCGGCCTCGTGATCCGCGACAACAACGGCGAGTATGTGCTCATCAACGGAAACCAGATTGTGATGATTTTCCTCAACTATCTGATGACCCGCAACACGGAGCTCGGCACACTCACCGGCAATGAATACATCGTGAAGACAATCGTGACAACCGAGACAATCCGCACAATCGCCGAAGCTCAGCACATAAAGATGTATGACTGCTTCACCGGCTTCAAATGGATTGCCAACGTGATGCGCGAAAACGAAGGCAAAGCCCGCTATCTGGGTGGCGGCGAGGAAAGCTACGGCTTCTTGGCCGAGGATTTCGTCCGCGACAAAGACTCAGTGTCGGCAATCTCGCTCATGGCTGAAATCGCAGCTTGGGCAAAAGACAAGGGCTTGAACATGACCGACATGCTGATCGACATCTATATGAAGTACGGCTTCTCGCGCGAGAAAGGCATCTCTTTGGTGCGCAAAGGCAAATCGGGCGCAGAGGAAATCATCGCCTTGATGAAACAATTCCGCGAGAACCCACCTAAGGAAATCGCCGGATCGCCAGTGGTGACCGTAAAAGACTTCCAATCGCTCGTAGAGACAAACGTGGCGACAGGCGAGACAAAGAAACTCGACATGCCGACTACGTCAAACGTGCTCCAATACTACACAGCCGACCGCACGAAAGTGTCTGTCCGCCCGTCGGGAACAGAGCCTAAGATCAAATTCTACATCGAGGTTCACGACACTCTCGCTTCCGCCGATGAATATAAAGCAACAGAGGCACGCGCAGACGAGAAAATCAACCGCATCGCGAAAGAATTCGGCATCACTAAGTAAAAATAGTCTGATATTTATCACAAATAATGGGTTGCGCATGTGTGCAACCCTTTATTTTTTTGCCTGTTATATAATAATTCGCCACACTGATGCGTTACTGATATGTATGAACTTTAAACAATATTGCCTATGCAGAAAAACTCTACTCATTTGATTACAAAAGAATGCAACGGAACACAACAATCTTCCGTCAAACCAAGAAAATCAACAATCGAGTTTTTGAAGCAGTTTGCAAGAGCCTACACCTATCAGCAGCAAATGCCATACCAGTTAGGCGGATTCATTGCCAATTAAAACTGCCAATTCAGAAACCTGGCATAACGCTTCCTCCACATGGAGGAAGCGTTTTCCATTAAAAATCACACTTTTCCGTCCAACCGTCGCATTTTCAAGTTAAAAACAGTTTACAATCGTGCATTTTAATTAAAAATTAAAAAATTAATAAATTTAAGAGTCGGATTTAAGATATGTTTCATATATTTGCAATATCAAAAAAAGTGTAAAAACGATGAAGAAAAGTACGATTTGGATATTGACCATCATAATGGCGCTGACATTTGTCGGCCTGTTGTATATGCAGTTCGTATATATGGAGGAGATGGTGAAGATGCGCGAACAGCACTTCTCGGAAGGCGTGAAGCGCAGCCTCTACTCTTTGTCGACAGCTTTGGAGAAAAACGAGACAAAAAACTATCTCGAGGAAGAGCTGCTGATGTTGGAGCCAGGGATATTTGACTCAAACTCATTCCTGAAGACAGACAACTTCATGAACACATCCCTCTCGCAAGAGTCCGACCTTCCGGCAACAAACCGGCGCACTCCCGTAGAGCAGGACAAGCTGCGCAAATTTCAGGAAAACCTGCGCAAGCAATTCCTTTATCAGAAAGGCCTGCTCAACGAAGTGATACTCACCATACTCAACCAGTCGAGCAACCGCCCCATCACAGAGCGCGCCGACTCAGCTATGGTCAACAACTACCTTCGCACCGAGCTCGGCAACAACGGCATTCCACTCGCATGGGAATATGCCATAGCCGACCGCAAAGGCCACATTGTCTACAAGACTAACGGCTACGACGAAACGGTAGACAAAGAAGACGTATTCATACAGACGCTGTTTCCCAACGACACCGAGTCGCGGCGCAACTATCTATACGTCTACTTCCCCGAGCGCGACAAATACATATTCTCATCCGTACGGTTCATGATTCCGTCGTTCGGATTCACATTCGTGCTGCTTGTAGTGTTCCTGTGCACCATCGTAATCGCATTCCGCCAAAAGAAACTGTCGGAAATGAAAAACGACTTCATCAACAACATGACCCACGAATTCAAGACTCCGATATCAACCATCTCGCTCGCAGCACAGATGCTCAACGACGACACCATGCGCAAAAGTCCGACGATGATGCAGCACATATCAACCGTAATCAACGACGAGACAAAGCGGCTGCGCTTCCAAGTAGAGAAGGTGCTCCAGATGTCGATGTTCGACCGTCAGAAAGCCACCCTCAAACTGCAGGAAGTAAACGCCAACCAATTGATACAAAACATCGTAAACACCTTCAAGCTCAAAGTTGAGAAATACGGCGGACGCATCGACGCCCGACTCGATGCCGAAATTGCCGACGTGAAAGTCGACGAGATGCACTTCACCAACGTGATTTTCAACCTGCTCGACAACGCTGTCAAATACCGACGCGACGACTGCCCGCTGCAGCTCACCGTGGCGACACGCAGCCTTCCGGGCGACAAAATCGAAATTTCGATAGCCGACAACGGCATCGGAATAAAACGCGACGACTTGAAAAAGGTGTTCGAAAAGTTCTACCGCGTGTCGACCGGCAACCGCCACGACGTGAAAGGATTCGGCCTCGGACTGGCATACGTGCACAAGATGGTGACCGAGCTGAAAGGCGAAATCCGCGTGGAGAGCGAATTCAACAAGGGATCGAAATTTATAATTACATTACCATTAATAAATGAATAATCATGGAAGAAAGATTGCGTATTTTGTTATGTGAAGATGACGAAAACCTCGGCATGCTGCTGAGAGAGTATCTTCAAGCGAAAGGCTACAACGCCGATTTGTTTCCCGACGGTGAAGCCGGCTACAAGGCTTTCTTGAAGGGTAAGTATGACTTGTGCGTGTTCGACGTGATGATGCCTAAGAAAGACGGCTTCACTCTCGCCCAGGAAGTAAGAACCGTAAACAGCGAAGTGCCTATCATTTTCCTTACGGCAAAATCACTGAAGGAGGACATCCTCGAAGGCTTCAAAATCGGTGCCGACGACTATATCACAAAGCCGTTCAGCATGGAAGAGCTCGTGTTTAGAATCGAGGCTATCCTGCGCCGCGTGAAAGGCAAGAAAGACAAGGAAATCACGATGTACAAAATCGGCAAGTTCACTTTCGACACTCAGAAACAAGTGTTGATGATCGAGGATAAAATCACAAAACTCACGACCAAGGAGTCGGAACTGCTGAGCCTGCTCTGCGCTCACGTAAACGAAATCCTCGAGCGCAACTTCGCCCTGAAGACAATCTGGATTGACGACAACTACTTCAACGCCCGCAGCATGGACGTATACATCACCAAACTGCGCAAGCACCTGAAGGACGATCCTTCAATCGAAATCATCAACATCCACGGAAAGGGCTACAAACTCATTGCTCCCGACGTGGAAGCAAAGGCGAAATAAGACAACGCCAACTTAAACCCCAACACAGGGCGGAGAGCTGCTTTTGCAGCTGACTCCGCCCTGTTTGCGTATGTCCGTCCACTCAACATAGTGATGGCCATTACGGCTCACTGTGCCGGCAGCACAAGGTTGGCAAGCATATACAAGCAACCGTTTTCTACAATACGAAGCAAGCAAGGCTTCTCGAATATAAGAAATTGTCCCTACTAAGAATCCACTGCGCCGGTTCCACATTTCAACATTTTTATTTTATCAATCAGAAATAATTTCTTATTTTTGCAATCTAAACAAAAAAATATGCCAATGAAGTAAAAAAATTGAATCTCCGTTAAGCACCATAGAATAGGAAAAGCGTTTTTGCATAATCTGGTATCTGAAACTTCGACAATTTCAAACCATCCAAGAGTAAAGCGAAAATGCTCACGCCATAGGCGTGGGCTTTACTCGTTTAAATGGATGGTAGGTAGTCGAAGACCTCAGATACAGATAAACAGAGTTTGTCCGCGCTTTTTTGTGTCTTGACCTACGAAGGACATTTAACCTAAATCAATATAGCATAAACAGCTCTTACAATACATAAAAAAAATCTAAAATGAAAAAATATCTTATATGGAGCATATTATATGCCCTTTGCAATGTGTTCATACTCACATCCTGTGGCGGAAATGATGACGAACCAGAATACAATCCCCCAACAACCAGTTCACTCTCAGCTCCGACTGGTTTATCTGGAAGTGTCGTATCTAATGGCATAAGACTATCATGGAATCCCGTTGATGGTGCTGAATTCTATACGGTTAGTCGCACAAGTTCCATTATCGGCGCACCAGTGCCATTAGAGTATATTGGTCATTCTGGACACATCTACAATACAAATGTTGTTGATACAAAACCGTTAGAAGGAGATAATTACTATGTTATCTACGCATGTAAAAATTTTAAAGGAAATACATGCACTGTTAGTCCCCAATCGGCTCCAATTTACGTCCAATACACTGGTGGCAACAACCCCGGAGGAGGAGATTACAACAAAATTAAAGCACCAACTAATGTCAGAGCGGTTCAGAATGGCAAAACAATTGTAGTTACTTGGGATGCGGTGGATGGAGCTTCCAAATATGAAGTTTTCCATGCAAGTTCAGCAAATGGATCATATAGTAGTTGCGGCTATTATACAAATAATCGTTATACAGATGAAGTTGTTTTGATAACTAATAATTACTATAAAATAAAAGCAATTGGATCAACCACGAGTGAGTTTAGCGACTATGCATATTGCAAGTATTCAGATAATGGTGGCTCTCAGAAACCTGCTGTACCAACTGGATTAAGTGCAGTTCAAAGTGGAGGAACAATTATAGTTTCATGGAATCCCGTCCCTAACACATACTATTATCGTTTATGGTACAGCACACCTTCAGGGCAAGAAGATTTTACCAATGTTTATTCTCCTTCAACCACGGCAGTCTTCGATAGAAATATGAAAGATGGCACATATCAATTTTGGATTCAAGCCTTAAATTCCAACTATGAAGCAAGTGATAAATCTCGTAAAGTTTCTTGTTCATACAAATCTAATAGCGGAGGAGGTGGAGGAGGAAATAATCCATCCAAATTAGAAACGCCAAAAAATATAGAAGCGCATTCCTCCACCTATTATGTTCAGGTCTCAGTTGATGAAGTTTCTTTGGCGTATGAGTATGAACTTTATAGAAGCAGGTCGGCCACATCTGGCTATACAAGAATTTCAGCTTCCGGAGGTAGCACTGCAGGCAAGCGTTATGTACTAACTGATAGTAGTCCTATATCAGGCACGACATATTATAAAGTTAAAGCTAAGGCTCTAAGTTATTTAGGAATAGCAGATAGTGATTTTAGCTCTTATGTTAAGGTAGTTAGGTAATTTCCATTCTAAGGAATTGATATTCTAGGAGGCAAATCAATAATTAACATTTGCCTCCTTCTTTTTTGTTGTAACAACACACCACGATGTGTATAATCAAGGATTTTTTATGACGGCAGCACACACCTGTATGGCGCGGAATCGCGCAGGGCGCATCCAGACTGTCGTAGCGCATGCCCGCCAACGTAGCCGATGCGCGAGCACAGCAGAGCGCGCCGGGGCTCGATATGCCTCAGCAACCTGCGTGCCGGAGGTACGCCACTACGGATGAGTCGGCGCACATGCCTATGCCGAGCATATAAAAGATGAGAGACCCACCAAATGGTGAACCTCTCTTAGTGGCGGGAGCAGGATTCGAACCTACGACCTTTGGGTTATGAGCCCAACGAGCTACCTCTGCTCCATCCCGCGATGTTACGTTTACGTGTGCAAAGGTAGTAACTTTTTCATCCACCTCCAAATTTTCAGGCATCTTTTTTTACGCATTCCGTTCTTATTTATCATAACCACTTGTTCCACATCATATTACGCACTAAAGTTTTTTCACCGTCGTTTTCGCCATACACCACACACACGGCTGAAAAGCCGGACACGACAGCAATTCACCCCACACTTTTTCTGTTCCAAAACTTGCTGCTGAACAAAAAACGAATGCCCGTCAGCACCAATGCCGACGACAGCCCAGTATAAAAAGGAGCGATAAACCACAGCGGCATCAACTCATAACGCCTTATCGACACACCCAACGTTATCATAAACGCCATAATAATCCAACCACAAGCGTCGAAAAAGCCCATCAGACAATTGGAGTCGCCTTTTTGCGAAATCCTACGCTTGTGCTTATGAAACATCCTGCTGAAAACCATATAGTGGAACGCCGCGAACACCGCAACCGCCCCCAGCAACATCAGCACAAACCCGCCCGACACCTGCGCCCAGCAGTCTATCCCGATACGCAGAATGTTGACGCCGGCAACTGTCCACACAATTCCGGCCACAACCATCAACGTTTTCCTGCCAACACCAAATCTCATTATCGTGCAATTATATCATGCCACCCCGCGCCAAGCCGCAACAAACGCGGCAACGCAAGAATCAGCCAATACAAATATACCAATTTTGTCCAACTCGCCGGACGTTATTTGTGAAAAATCGCAATATCGCGCAATCATCGCCCCGGGGAAGTCGCGTTTGCACAGTTTTTTAGCACAACATTCCGTAACATTCAGAAAAATACCGTATTTTTGTGACAAAATATTTTTAAGAAAATGGCAATAGAGCTAAAACAACTTACAAAACGCAGCGAGAACTATTCGCAATGGTACAACGACCTGGTCGTTAAAGCAGACCTCGCCGAGCAGTCGGCAGTCAGAGGATGTATGGTTATCAAACCCTATGGCTATGCCATCTGGGAGAAAATGCAACGCACTCTCGACGATATGTTCAAAGAAACCGGACACGTCAACGCATATTTCCCTCTTCTAATCCCGAAATCATTCCTCAGCCGCGAGGCAGAACACGTGGAGGGATTCGCAAAGGAATGCGCCGTAGTGACACACTACCGTCTTAAAAACGCAGAAGACGGCAGCGGTGTGGTTGTCGACCCCGCAGCCAAACTTGAGGAAGAACTCATCATCCGACCAACCTCGGAAACTATCATTTGGAACACTTATAAAAACTGGATACACTCATATCGCGACCTCCCTATCCTTTGCAACCAATGGGCAAACGTGTTCCGCTGGGAAATGCGCACACGCATGTTCCTGCGCACCGCCGAATTCCTATGGCAGGAAGGACACACCGCACACGCCACTAAGGAAGAGGCACTCGTGGAGGCTAAGAAGATGCTCGGCGTATATGCCGACTTCGCTGAAAAATATATGGCCGTGCCTGTGATCAAAGGCGTGAAGACAGCACATGAGCGTTTCGCAGGAGCTCTCGAGACATTTACCATCGAGGCAATGATGCAGGACGGAAAAGCACTGCAATCGGGCACGTCGCACTTCCTCGGACAGAACTTTGCAAAGGCTTTCGATGTGAAGTTCATCAACAAGGAAAACAAACTCGACTACGTTTGGGCAACGTCATGGGGCGTATCTACACGACTCATGGGCGCTCTGATCATGACCCACTCCGACGACAACGGCCTTGTATTGCCACCACATCTGGCTCCTATACAAGTGGTGATTGTCCCTATTTACAGAAAGCAGGAACAACTCGCCATGGTTTCTGAAAAAGTGGCAGGCATCGTGGAAGGCTTGAAGGCAAAAGGCATCAGCGTGAAATACGACGACGCCGACAACAAACGCCCGGGATTCAAATTCGCCGACTACGAGCTGAAGGGTGTGCCTGTGCGCCTCGTCATCGGACCGAAGGACTTGGAGGAAAACACGGCAGAAGTCATGCGCCGCGACACACTCGGGAAAGAGACCGTTTCGCTCGACGGAATCGTTGACTACGTTGCAAACCTCCTTGAAGATATCCAAAACAATATCTACACCAAGGCTCGCAACTTCCGCGACTCCCACATCTTCGAGGCGAACTCTTACGACGAGTTCAAAGAGCTTATCGAAAAGGGAGGCTTCGTTTTCGCACACTGGGACGGCACGACCGAAACAGAAGAGCGCGTAAAAGAAGAGACAAAAGCCACAATCCGATGCATTCCTTTGGACGGCGACACAACACCCGGCACCTGCATTTTCACAGGCAAGCCTTCTGAGCGCCGAGTAATCTTCGCAAGAAACTACTAATCGGCAGAAAAATTTCAAAGCGGAGGAGCAAATTTATAACAGTTTGTTCCTCCGCTTTTTATCCCTCAAAACGCCCGTCAACAAAAGGATTCCGGTGATTTTTTTCTAATTTTTTTACCGAAAAATTTGCGGGAATAAAAAATCTGTTCTATCTTTGCACTCGCAAAAGCGAAACAACAGCGACTGCGAAAATAGCTCAGTTGGTAGAGCACGACCTTGCCAAGGTCGGGGTCGCGG
>ENA-ORNK01001370-ORNK01001370.1-human-gut-metagenome-genome-assembly--contig:-NODE-1370-length-19722-cov-15.102151_pt1 | contig 19722 bp, 19 predicted proteins | sample MGYA00242115_ERZ509022 | MGnify/ENA primary metagenome ERZ509022 (study PRJEB26280, sample SAMEA2338690) | human gut metagenome | biome: human gut; feature: human-associated habitat; material: faeces...
TGACCTCCGGATCGAGACGGAGAACGGCGCCGTCACGCGCGTTTCCTTCTCCTTCTCGCCGGAGGCGTCGGACCCCAACTTCTACAGCTTTTATCCGCAGATGCTCCTGAGCGCGCTCAGCCTCGCCGGCGCACAGCCGGAAGGCGGCCTGTTCTCCGGCGTCCCGGTGCGGCTGGCCGAGGCCATTCCCGACGTGCCGGGCAGCTTTACCGTGTCGGAGGGCGGCGTCCGGCTCACCTGCGACGTTTTTTCAAAAAACTATTATCTGACCGACACCATCTGCTTCCCGGACGACGAGGCTCCCGCCGGGGAATGCGCGTTCACGCTGACCTTTGCCGCAGAGCTGCTGCCGTAAGCTGCCTCCGTGCCGCTGCGCGTTTGCTCTGCCGCTTTGCGGCGGGACGCACACTGCGCAGCCGCCATCCAGCGAAAAAAGCTGTGGTTGGGAGATCCATAGAAAGGCAGCCCCCGCGCAAGCACGGCTTGTGCGGGGGCTTGATTTCAGTCTGATTTTTCGCAGATCGCAGGCGCAGCCTGCGAAAAGGTGCAAACGGAACACATCAGAACAGCACGCAGCCCGTATAGGTGATCGTCCGCGCACCGTAATAGTATTGCAGCCCGTTATCGCGGCAGACCTGCGTCACGAACAGCCCATACCCTTCCATCGAAGAATACGCTTTCTCGGGAAAGCGGCACGGCTCGGGAAAATTGCACTTCTTGCAGATGCGGCAGCCGCCCGCGCCAAGGCACAGCGCGTCCGGGTATGCCTCGCGGATGAGCCGGGCAAATTCCCGGAAATTGTCCATGTGTCTGCGTTCGGTTTCGCGGTAGCAGCGCGAGTCAATGTCCTTCTGCATATGCCCAACGGTCTGGACAAGAATGCCTCGCGCGTATTTGCGCATTTTTTCCTGACATTCCGAGAGCGTCCCGCACACTGGCGGACACGTCCAGTTGTGGTTATACGCATGGCAGCGGTCCTCCGCGCACATCTCGCGCACATCCTCGCGCGCTTCCAGAGCAGCGGTGTTCAACGCGCCCGCTTCCGAAAAACCGATCTCCTTTGCTTTTGCGATCCACTGTTCCAAATCCACGTCTCTACCTCTTAAAACCGCATGTTTTTCGCAAACTCGCGCTGGAAGCCGGGAAGGCTGGCCAGCTCGATAAATTCGATTTGCGCGATCAGCTCGTCCGTGCGTGCAAATTCTTCTTTGCTGCACGCCATCATTTTTGCGCCGCTGCCTGCCGCATTGCCGACTGCGGTGATCTTACCGAGCAGCTCTGCGGGCAGAAGCCCGATTCTGCATGCACTCTCGGGTCTCAGGAAGCTTCCGAACGCGCCCGCAAGCAGGACGCTGCCGATCTGCGAAATTTCGATTCCAAGCTCCCGCGCCATAAGGGAGATGCCTGCCGCAATCGCGCCCTTGGCCATCTGCACCTCGCGGATGTCGTTCTGCGTAACGTAGACGGAATCCGTCAGCCGCACGATACGCTCGCCGTCCAGCTCCTCGCTTGTTAAAAGCCGCCCTCTTGCGTTGAGAAGTCCAAGCTCCAGAAGGCATGCGACCGCGTCGATCAGCCCCGAGCCGCAGATGCCCGCCGCAGTTCCTCCGCCAATGACGCTGCATCGGAGGCTTCCGTTCTCGACCCACACATGATTGATCGCCCCCGGCGCACCGCGCATACCGAATTTGATTTTCGCGCCCTCGAGCGCGGGGCCTGCCGCCGTAGAGCAGGCGGTCATACGTTCTCTGTTCCCGAGCACCATTTCACCGTTCGTGCCGATATCCACCATAAGGGTCACGTCGCCGGATGCGTACATTCCTGTGGCCAGAACGCAGCCCATCGTATCTGCGCCGACGTAGCCGGAAATGTCTGGCGGCATAAGAAGCACGGCGTTCTCCCAAAGCGGCACAGTCTCTTTTGCCGGTTTCCTGTCCGATTTTGTGATACAGGGCGCAAAGGGCACGGTTACGAGGTTCCTGACCGTAAGCCCCAAAAACAGCTGCTGCATACAGGGGTTTCCAACGACGGAAACGACGCCGATCCTGTCCGGCTCCACGCCCGCCTTTTCGCAGGCTTCCTTTGTAAGCTTCGTGAGTCCTTCACGGATACAGGCGGTCATTGCGGCCGCTTCGCCGTTCAAGGCCAGCTGGATGCGCGAAATGACGTCCGCACCGAATGGCTCCTGCGGATTCAGCATACTGGCGGACGAAAGCTCCTTCCCGGCTTCGTCGAGCAAATACCCGACGACCGTTGTCGTGCCGATGTCGAACGCCAGAAGATACCCCCGCCTGACCGGATCCATCGGCACAGCCACGTCAAGCCCCGTTTCCAAAACGTTCGTCTCTTCCGTTTTCTCCGGCAAAGTGACGCGCATGTCGCGGTCAACGACCGTCTGACACGCCAGCCGCTCTGTTCCGTCCACCAGAACCCGGCACTTACCGCACGTTCCATGCCCGCCGCACGGCGCTTCCGGTGCAAAGCCATGGCTGCGCAGCAGCGACAGCAGCGTCGTGCCTTCCGCTGCGGCGATATTTCTCTTCCGATTCGTGATAAAAACCTGAAACGCCATAAAGTCCGCTTCCCATCCTATCGTTCTTCGCCTGTACGCCCTTCGTCCACGGTCACGCAAAACGCCGCCGTATCCTCCGGCGCGCGGCAATATGCGTCCGCACCAATTTCCTTTGCCGTTCGTTCGCTCACACCCGCGCCGCCGATGACGACCGAAACCCTGTCCCGGATCCCCGCCGTGCGGAGCGCCTGAACGGTTCTGCCCATTGCGTCCACCGCCAGCGTCAGGACAGCCGACAGCGCAACGATCGGCGCTTTTTCTTCCATTGCTCTTCTGACGATCACGCCTGGAGAAACGTTGACACCAAGATCGATCACCTCAAAGCCCCTGACCTCCAATGCAACCTTCACCATGTTCTTTCCAATGTCGTGAAGGTCTCCCTCCACGGTCGCGAGGATCACCTTGCAGCGCTTCGCGCCCTCAACCTGATACAGGGGATTGATAAGCTCCATCGCGGACGTAAACACCTCGCCCGCGAAAATCAGGTCTCCCACAAAGTATTCCAGCGAATCAAAGCGCGCACTGACAATTTCCATGCCCTTCGAGAGCGCGTCAATCGCCTGCTGGATATGCTCCGGCTCGTTTTTGACCAGCTCCCGGACGGCCGGAAGCACCTTTTCCTCCGCCAGATCGCCCATATCTGCGGCCAATACAGAAAAATCCGTCAAATTCTGTTCCTTTCTTCTACTGCAAGAACGACGTGCGGACGCAGTTCAAAAACGTCTCGAGCCTTTGCTCGTTCTTTTCAAAATACCACAGATACAGCATCCGGTTGGTATTGTGACCCAAGACCTTGACGATCTCGCACCGGCGCTTGCGCGCGCGGATCATGCTGTGCGTCACAAACGACGCCGACGTGTCAAAGCACAGCGGAATTTCCCCCATATAGCTGCCCCAGTAGTAATTCCATGTCGTGCTGTCTACCGACCACGGCAGATTCAGCTTCACATGGTTGGCCTCTTCAAGTTCTTCAATCCAGAAATTCGTGTTCAGCCGCATGATCTGGTATTGCGGAAGCTCGGCCAGCTCCACGCTCTTCCGCCCTGCCAGCTCGTGTTCATGCGGCACCATCAGAAGCAGCTGCTCGTTCAGGATCGGAATGCGCTTGAGTCCGATCTTGGGGTCAAGCTGCAAATATGTGTCGTCCGCGATGGCGACATCCGCATCCCCGGAGAACAGCGCCGCAGAAATTTCCGCGTTCGGCACCAGCTTCAGATTCAGCGCGCGTGTGTCATACTGGAAGTAGTTCTTCATGATGAACGAAAAGTAATTTCCGATTGAGTAGAGGCTCAGGCTTTCACCAGCCTCCTCCTTCTGCGCAAATCTTGCCTGGATCTGCTCCATGATCGCGCCGATCTGGTTGGCATATTCCAGAAGCGCTCTTCCGTCGCTGTTGAGATAGAGCCTGCCGCCGACCCGGTTAAAAAGGCTCCTTCCCAGTTCCTTTTCCAGATTGGCCAGGCTTTTGCTGAGCGCCGGCTGCGAAATATGAAGCGCGCGGGCAGCCTGCGTCAGGCTCTCCGCCTCCGCGATTTCCTTAAAATAAAGCAAATGTGTACTTTCCATATATAAACTATAACACTGTACAAACAGCCGTGTCAACGGCAAATTCCGACCGATAACCTAAGGTTATGGAGTTTGATAAATATTCTGTAGTGGCCCGCCAAATATTTTTGTGTTATCATTATTTTATTGGAAAAATAGGCGAAAATCCGGAACGCGGCATACCCGGCCGGTTCCCATCAATATGACGGATTTATAATTTTCGGTTATTGGAGGTAACAGGTTTGATTATCATTGGTGAAAAGATCAACGGCGCAATTCCTTCCATCAAGCAGGCCATCGCGGAGCGCAACGAGGCGCTCATCGTCGAGCGCACGAAGGCGCAGGCAGAGGCCGGTGCGAACTTCCTCGACTGCGCACCCTCGACCGCAACGGAAATTGAGTATGAAACCATGTGCTGGCTGATTGATCTCATGCAGGGTGCAGCCGACGTTCCCCTCTGCATCGACAGCCCGAATGCGCATCTGCTTGCCCGCATTCTGGAGGAGGGCCGCATCCACAAGCCCGGCATGGTCAACTCCGTCAACGAAGAGGGCGACAAGTGCGAGACCATCTTCCCACTGATTGCCGGTTCCGACTGGAACGTGCTCGGCCTTACCTGCGACAAGGACGGCATTCCCTACGACAGCCAGAAGAAGATCGACATTGCCAAGCGCATCATCGACAAGGCAGACCGCTACGGCGTGGCGCTCAAGAATCTGCACATTGATCCCTGTGTCATGGCGCTCGCCACGATGCCGAACGCGATGGAAGACTTCGTGACCTGCATCAAGGGCATCCACGAGTACGCGCCCGAGGTCAAGGTCACCGGCGCCATCTCCAACATTTCCTTCAACATGCCCGCAAGAAAGTACATTAACGTCGCCTGTATGGCTTACGCCTTAGAGGCCGGTTTGGATTCCGCCATCTGCGACCCGTGCAGCGTGGATATGATGTCCACCATCTACGCCTGCGATGCGCTCACGATGCGCGACAAGGCAGGCAGAAAATACAACCGCGCTTACCGTCAGGGCAAGGTCGGCGTTAAGAAGTAACGCCCCGTTCTTTGTCCATGGCCGCAAGGGCGCCGTATTCCCGCAATGGCCATAACTGCTTTCCTGCGGCCACGGCAAGCCCTGATCCTGCGGCAGCGTCCCCTGCATTTCCAATCCCAAAGAGAAACGGCAGTCCAGAGCGTCCGACCGACGCTCTGGGCTGCCTTGCAAATACGTAAAAAGCACTTGTTAAATTGAGAAACGGCATCCCTGCCCTGAGGGCATTTCAAGGGGCCGCGTCGCCGGATATAGAGCCAGCTGCGCACTTGAGATCATCGTATGCGGCGGGATCACCACAAAGTCTTTTTCGCTCCAATTTCCGGACAAAAGCCGTTCCAGAAAGCACAGCGTTCCGGGCAGCTCACAGTAATCGAGTCCCAGTGCAGACGCGGCAAGCCCGGTCATCTCAGCAGCCCAGGCGGCATTGCCGCAGCCGGTATTCAGGAATGCGGCCTTGCAGTAGTTCCGGAGCATGACGCCAAATACGCGCTTTGCCCGCGCTTCGCCATACTTCTCCTGCGCGTGCCGGTATTCTGCCATAATTGTTCGTTCGCCCTTGATCCAGCCCTCGGTGAAGTAGTAAACGCCTTCGGCATTGAGCGCTTTGCGGCGCTCAAAGGAGCCGAGCAGAAGGGTGATGCAGTCGTCTGCCCGCGGAAGAACGAGCGATGCGTCCCGGGTTTCGATCCGCGCAAATACACCGCCGCAGAAGCCCATGGCCGCCAGCACATGCGTAAAGCCTGTGCATTGGCCGAGCGCCTGCACCAGCGTTTCGTGCAGCTTTTCCGGCGTGTTGTGCAGGCCGGGCGGGATCCAGACGATTGGATAATCACACTGCGTTTGCCGCATGGCCTCCAGCAGCTCGAGTTCCAGCGTGCGGCAGGCAAGAATGACCGGCCGGAACGCGCCGGACTCTTCTGTTTCATGCAAGGTGCATCATCCTTTGCTACTCTGGTTTCTCATCTGTGCATTTTTCCTGACGGCGCATACAAAACGCTGCATCTACGCCGGAATAGGCGGCAATTCTGCTGTAGCTCGGGTGGCGAAACTGTTTGCTGTAAACAGCGACCTGCCCGTCGTCGTTGATCAGATAGCGGTAGACGACAAGAACATTGGTTCCGGGCTTCAGGCCCAGATATTCCGAAATCTTTTCGTCGATTGCCTCTACGCCAATTTCCATCTGTGTCGAGTGCAGAAAAACGGAGTGCTTGGGCTTTGCCAGATCCGAAAACTCGGCGTACTGGATCTCCTCTTCCACAAGCGGCATACCCTTTCTGTAGGGAATATAGACCTGCTCGCAGACCATTGCGGTGCGCTCCTGATGGTGGACGGTGCGAAGGATGTACACGACCCATTCGTCCGCGCTTCGCATCAGCACCTTCTGCGTTTCCGGGTTTGGATGCTCCAGCATGATGCCGCGAATGACGCAATTTGCGTGCGTGACCGGCTCATCGTAAATCAGAGTGAAACGCTGGTGCTCCGGCGGGTCGATAAAATAGCCTTTCCCATGATGTGGATGAATGATGCGCTTGCTTTCCAGCATGCTCAGGCTCTTGCGTACCGTCCCCCGGCTTGTATGGAACATATTTGCCAGCTCGTTTTCAGAGGGCAAAAGCTCGCCGGGTTTGAGCTGCCCGGAAAGAATCAGAGATTGCATCGCTTCATAAATCTGCTGATATTTTTTTTCCGCCATAGTTATGTCATGCTCTTTCTGCCCAGCGCTTGCAAAGTGCCACGCCGCTGATAAAATCGCTGGAGTATGCATCCGCGCCGATCTGATGGGCAGTTTCCTGATTGATGCCGTTTCCGCCCACCAGAATCTTAACCTGCTCACGCAGGCCGGCGGCTTCGATCGCTTCGATGGTACGGCGCATGGAATCCGTTGCAAAGGACATGGTACCCTCCATGACAACGATAGAGGCCCTGTATTTGCGGATGGCGTCCACAAACGCCTCCGGGCTTGTATCGACTCCCAGATCGATCAGATCCAGGCCGCTGGCCAGCAGCATACTGGAAAAAATATCTTTTCCAATGTCATGAATGTCGCCCTCTACGGTGCCGATCAGAATGGACGGCGCGCGGGCGTCCTGATCCCGGGTAAAAATCGAGATCTCATCCGGCGCACGCTCCAGACCGAGGACACTCCGGAAGATAATGCCGGACATAATCAGATCCGCGATGAAGTATTCACCGGATTCGTATCGCAGCCCGATCAGGTGCATGCCGATCAGCAGCATATCAACCAGTTCTTCCTTGGTGCGTCCCTCCTCACGAAGCACAGCGGCAAGCTCTGCAACTCTGCGTTCGTCGAGGTTGCTCATGGCATTGATAAAATCTTCTCTGCTGGACACGATCGCATTCTCCCCTTTTTTGGGTTATGTTTGCATTATACCACATTTTTGCAGGAAATCAAACAGTTTAACGCGGCATGCGCACGCTGCGCATGCCGCGTTGGACATTTTACATGTGCGGATTTCTGGCTGCTTACATCTCGTCGAAGCGGCCTTCGCCGACGATTTCGATGTTCTTTGCCGCCATATCGCGGTGCATTTCGGCGATTTTCTTTTCACTGAGCGGATGCAGGCAGGCAAGCACCGTCGCCACCACGAAGAACAGGCCCGGAATCAGAAGCACAAGGTTCTTGATGCCGGTCAGTTGCGCAGCGTTCAGCACCTCTGCGGAAGGATCATAGCCGATGACCTGCAGAATAAGGCCGATAATGATCGTGCTCATGGCAATGCCGACCTCGACGGGCAGAACATACATGGACATGATGAAGCCGTGCGCCTTTTTGCCCGTTTTCCACTGATAATAATCCGCAGCCTTGGAGTACATGACAATGCCGACGCATACCTGAAGCGCGGAGCCAAAGTAGCCGAGGCAGATGCAGATGGTGTAGACTGTGATGTTGCCTTCAAAGAAGAAGCGCGGCAGCAGCAGGCCGATGGCAAACATGCCCATCGCAAGAATCGAGCTGTTCTTCTTGCCGATTTTCCGGCTCAGCCACGGGGCGATCAGCGAGCTGACAAAGCAGATGGCTGTGGATGCGGTTGCGACCTTGGTCAGGACGGCCATGTCGCCGATGACCCATTTGAAGTAATAGGCCATCGTGGAGACGTAGATCATGAAGCCGAGATAGCGGAAAAGCTCGATGAGCATCGAGAAGATCATCGGTGGGTTCTTCAGCACAGCCTTTGCGCACTCGCCGGCAGGCAGCGTATCCGCCGCTGCGTTCTCGGATTTCCAGTCCTCATAATAGATATCGTATTCTTTTCCGGCATGTGCCGTTGCAAAATAAGTAATGAGACCGATGGCTGCAAAAATGCCTGCGCTGATCTGGAAGCCCTTGGCCTCATTGCCCGCGCCGAAGAACGCGACCATCGGCAGGCAGACGAGCGAAAACACGACGTTTCCGATCTGCTCAAACTGCGCCGTGCGCGCGGTCAGCTTCATGCGTTCGTTGTCGTCGTGCGCCATGCGCGTCATCAGCGCGCGCTGCGCGGCGCCGGGCTTATCGGACAAGCCGTAGGCGATCAGATACATAAGCGCGTAATAGAGCGCCACCCAATAGGGATTGCCCGTAATCTTCGTGAAGCAAAAAATTGTGAAAATAGATGTGATCGGCACCAGATACAGGATCCAGGAACGGTATTTTCCGTGCTTGAACTTGCCGTTCTGGATGAAACCGGCAATGATGGGCGTGCAGCAGAAGTCAAAGATGCGGGTGAGCGTAAAGATAAGCGCCATAATGCCTGCGGGCACAAGCGCGACGTCGGTCGTAAAATAGATGAAATATGTGTTTGCCAGACTGAACGACAGGCCTACACCGAACGAGCCGAGCGCAAATTCGCAAATTTTCCACGCCGATAGCTTCGTTTTTCCGTCAATTGTGGCCGCACCCGTGCCGCTGCTCCCAGCTCTGTTTGCCATGAACCTCTTTCTCCTTTCAATCTTCGCTCGATGTAACGCCGCGCCGGCGCATCCGCCCCGCCGGAAAAGCGGCTTGACGTGAATGCGGGGGCCGTGTATAATAGGGTTAACTTGTATTTACAAGCCAAATTGAGCATATCATATTTCATGCGAATTGTCAAATTGAAATCAGGCCTGCCGGTATCGCAAAACGGGCTGCATACTGCCCCGCCGTTTTGCCGTCCGCCGGCAAAGCCGCCGCAGGAAGGGAAGTAAAAAATGTATAAACTTACATCCAAGCGAGGCTTTTCCAGCGACAACTGCTCCCCCGTCCATCCGCGCATCATGCAGGCGCTGGAAGCCGTAAACAACGGGCATGTCCCCGGCTACGGATATGATCCGGTCACAGCCGAGGCCGATAAGGCCTTCTGCGAGCTGTTCGGAAAGCATGTCGATGTGTTTTACACCTTTAATGGCACGGGCACGAACAGTACGGCGCTTGCGCATCTCGTCAAGCCCTATTACGCCATCGTCTGCGCGGACACATCCCACATCAACTCCGCGGAAACCGGCGCGCCGGAGCGCATTGCGAACGCCAAGCTCGTCACCGTCCCGTGCCCGGACGGAAAAATCCGGCCCGAACAGCTGGAGGCGGTCGTCGGCGGCTGGCAGAGCGAGCATGTGGCAAAGCCCGCCGTTCTGAGCCTGACGCAGGTCACAGACGAGGGAACCGTCTACCGCAGAAGTGAGCTTGAGGCCCTCACTGCCATTGCGCACGCGCACAATATGGTCGTTCACATGGATGGCGCGCGGCTGGCCAACGCCGTCGCGGCAAACGGAAATGACCTGAACGGCACCGTTTTCGGCGTGGATGTGCTGAGCTTCGGCGGAACGAAAAACGGCATGATGTTCGGCGAAGCCGTTGTGTTCCTGACCCCCGTTCTGTCCGAGGAATTTGCGTATACCCGCAAGAGCTGCGGCCAGCTTCCGAGCAAGACGCGCTATATCGCCGCGCAGTTCCTGGAGGCGATTCACGACGGCCTGTGGCTGGAGATGGCAAACCACTCGAATCAGATGGCCATGCTTCTGTATGAACGCATGCGTGAGCTTCCGTGCTTCCGCACGCCGTTCAAGCCCGAGGCGAACGAGCTGTTTGCACACGTCGATGACAGGATCAAATGGCAGCTGTGCGAGGAGTTCCCGTTCCAGCATTTTGGCCCGGAGCCGAACATTTCCCGCTTCGTCACATCGTTTGATATCACCGAGGAGGACATCGACGTGTTCCTGCGGCGGGCAATGGAGCTTTATGAATAGTCAAAAGTGGATGCATAAATATGCATCCACTTTTCTGTCCACAGCGAGGCAGATTCCGTTTTCCACAAATTCCGCAGGGAAATCTTGTTCACTCCTACGAAAATGTTGTCATCGCTTGACTTCCGTCTGCAATCCGTTTACAATTGGAAATGAACTTGTATATATAAGTTGCAAGTGCACAGAGCTATCACAAAAAAGGGGGAAACGCTCGGATGATTGATTTGAAGAAATTGCAGGATGCAATGGGCGAGCTTGAGGAAGATACCGTAAAGGAGATCCTGCAGGAGGTCATGCAGGAAGGCGGCGCGCAGGCGCAGGATGCGCTTGCAGCATGCCAGGCGGGCATGGACATCGTCGGCTCCAGATTTGAAGCAGGCGAGTATTTTGTCGGCGATCTGATTTACGCGGGCGAGGTCATGACCGACGCGGTCGAGATCCTGAAATCCGCGCTGGTTGCGGGCGAGAGCAAGGACGGCGAGGTCAAAAAGATGATCCTCTGCACCGTCAAGGACGACCTGCACGACATCGGCAAGAACATCGTCAAGGCGATGCTTCAGGCTGCCGGCTTTGACGTCATCGATCTCGGCATCGACGTCGCTCCAGAGACCATCGTGGAGAAGGCAAAGGAAGAAAACATAAAGATTGTGGCGCTCTCCGGCGTTCTGACGCTGGCGCTCGACTCGATGAAGGCCACCGTAGAGGCGTTCCACGCGGCCGGTATGAACGATGTGAAGATCATCGTCGGCGGCGCGCCTGTTACGCCGGATGCATGCAACATCACCGGCGCCGATGAATGGGCGCAGAATCCCCAAAAGACCGTGAATGTCTGCAAGGCATGGGCGGCAGCTGTATAAGGAGGCAAAACTATGACTTCTGAAGAACTGCGGCAATACCGCGTCAATCTGTTCCGCGACGCGACCAGCATGGAGCGCGTGCCGGATCGCCTCCCGCATCTGTCCAACTTCTGGACATGGCAGATCCTCGACATGGGCTATAAGTTCAGCGAGGCGACCCATGACTACGATGTGATGGAAAAGGTCATGCTCGGCTTCCATGAGCGCTACGGCTTCGACGCATATCAGGAAACCGGCATCCGCAACCCACAGCGCGTCACCGAAACCCTCGGCGACAGCATTTACGTCATTGATGACGAAAAGGAGCTGTTCTTCCTTCAGGATCACTCCTATCTCGAGACAAGCGAGTACGACGAGCTGATTGCGAATCCCTCGAAATTCGTCTGGGAAAAGGTTCTGCCGAGAAAGTTCTATAAGTTCCGCCCGGATATGGATCCGCAGCTCATGGTGAACTGCGTGAAGGAAAATCAGCTGTTCTGGACGAAAGCGTTTGAGCGCAACAACAAGCTCGCGCAGATGGGTGTTCCGGGGCTGATTTCCCCGAAGAACGGCTTCGCCTCGCTCGGCATCGAGTATCTGTTCTCCGGCCTGCGCGGTATCCGCGGCATTTCGCTGGATATGCGCCGTGTGCCCGAGAAGGTTCGCGCGGCCTGCTCTGCGCTCGACTCCATCAGCGCAGAGCCTGTGGTGCAGAATCTGATGCGCGACGTGCCCGGCCCTGACACCGGCTACTGCTTTGATATGCTGGTCGCCATTCTGGCACACACCATTTTGAGCAAGCAGCAGTGGGAAATGTTCTATTGGCCCCCTCTGAAGCGGATCATCGACGAGGTCGTCGCAAAGGGCAAGACCATCCAGCTGTTCATCGAAGGCTCCTTCCTCCGCTTCGCCGAGTATTTCCAGGACTATCCGAAGGGACACATCGCCATCCAGATCGAGAGCGACGATATTCTGGAGGTCCGCAAGGCGTTCCCCAACTGCTGCGTCATCGGCGGCATGACCTCGAAGCTGCTCAGCAAGGGAACGAAGGAAGAGTGCATCGACCATGTGAAGTATCTCGTTGACGAGCTAGGCCCGAAGGGCTTTATTCTCGGACAGGACAAGATGATGTCCTACCGCGTGGACGCAAAGCCGGAAAATGTTCTGGCTGTCTGCGAATACGTACAGAACATGAAATTTTGATGGAAGGAGCCTTATAAATGGACGAAACGAAGAAAACCTCCGTGCCGGAAACCGGTGAGAAGGAAAAAATCGACTACACAAAGTATCCCGAAGGCTTCAACGCAATCGTTGCCATGCTGGACTTCATTCCGGAGGATCGCAGAGAGGCAACCATGCTCAGCTTGATCGACAATCTGGGTCGCCGTTGACCGGAGGCGTGATATGAATAATTACGTTTATCATAACCCCGGAAAAATCATCTTCGGCAAGCAGACCGAGCAGCACATCGGCGAGGAGATCGCAAAATATGCCTCGAGCTGCCTGATCGTACTGGGCGGGCCTTTCATCAAACAGAACGGTCTTTACGATACCGTTGCCGCATCCCTGCAGGCGGCGGGCGTCAGCTATTACGATCTGGACGGCATTGTCCCGAATCCCCGGCTTGCGCAGGTCTATGAGGGTATCGAGCTTTGCCGCAAACACGACATCGGCTTCGTGCTCGCCATCGGCGGCGGCTCTGCGATCGATACGGCAAAGGCCGTCGCAGCCGGCGTCAAGGCGCCGGACGATATCTGGAGCTATTTCGGCACATTCACGAAGTTCATTACCGACGCGCTTCCCAGCGGCGTGCTTCTGACGCTTCCGGCGACCGGATCGGAGTCCTCCAACTGCGCCGTCATTACAAACGACGAAAACGGCCTTAAGCGGAGCCTCTTCTCCGACGCGGTCATTCCGCAGTTTGCGATTCTGAACCCGGAGATGAGCTACTCTCTGCCTGCCTACCAGACGGCAAGCGGCAGCGCGGATATTCTGGCGCACCTGATGGAGGCATATTTCTCCCTCACGCCGAACACCGATCTGACCGACCGCCTGCTGGAGGGCGCGATGGCGACGGTGCTGCACTATGCGCCGCTGGCATTGGAGGATCCCACAAACTACGATGTTCGCGCGGAGCTATATCAGGCCGCGAATATCACCAACAACGGCGTGCTCATGGTCGGCCGGACAGGCGACTGGGGCAGCCACAACATCGAGCATGAGATCAGCGGTATCTATAACATCGCCCACGGCGCAGGTCTCGCCATCGTTTTCCCGGCCTGGATGAAGTACGTCTGGCAGAAGTTCCATCCGAACTGCTTCGTGAAGTTCTTCCGCCGCGTGTTCCATGTGGACTTCGGCGAGGGCATGGAGGATCTGACCGTCAGCCGCGGCATTGCGCAGCTCGAGCAGTTCTACCGCAGTCTCGGACTTCCCGTGCGTCTGCATGAGGCGAACATTGCGGACGACCGCCTGCAGGAAATGGCGGATAACGCCATGATCGGCACACCGGCGGTCGGCATGACCTTCCAGCTGCACGCGGATGATATTCTCCAGATTCTCACGCTGGCAAAGTGAGCCGCAATCTATTTGTGATCCTGCCGTCAAGGCATGAAAGGAAAAGAAAAAAGAGAGGAGATAACCCAAAATGGCAAATCAAAAAAGGCTGCCCGAAAAAATCGTCAGCATGTTCGCAATGGGTACGTTCTGCTCCGGCATCTACTACAGTCTCGTCAATAGCTACTACAACTACTATTGCACGGATGTTGCGATGGTCCCGGCGCAAACCCTCGGCACCGCAAGCTTTATCGTTCGCCTGATCTTCGTGTTCCTGACGCCGCTGCTGGCGGTGCTGGTGCAGAACGGTCACTCCAAGTTCGGCAAATACCGCAAGTGGATCTTCGTCGGCGTTCCCATTACTGTTGTTACCACTATTTTGACCTTCACGAAGTTCAGCGGAAGCGGTGTGTTCCTCGCAATCTTCTATTCGATCGCCTACACGCTCTCTTCCGGCAGCAGCAGCCTGTGCGGCAACGCGCAGATGTCCCTGATGAATGTTATTACCGACGACCCCGTGGAAAGAGGCCGTCTGTCCTCCCGGCGTTCGCAGTTCCAGGACGTGTCTAAGATTCTCTTCTCCGCAACGTTCCTTCCGCTCGTCGCGCTGATCGGCGGCGGCGACAATGCAAAGGGCTACCACTGGGCGGCATTCATCATTGCCATCCTCGCAGGTCTCGGCTATCTGTGCACCGCGTGGTCCGGCAAGAAGTATGACATCTACGACGCCAACGGCCACATCGCCGAGTCCGCCCAGAAGAATAAGATGAGCGCCAAGCAGATGATCGACTGCGTCATCAAAAACCCGCCGCTCATCTGGATGCTCGTCGCCGAGACGCTCAAGTTCACGGCCTACATGGTCTTTATCTGCACGTTCGCCTACTACTATCAGTATGTGCTGTTTGATTTCAGCGCCATCACCATCACCACGACCATTGCGTCCGTGGTCGCGCTGCTGGCAAGCCTTGTTTCTCCCGTGATCCTCAAGAAGGTCGGCCCCAAGACCGCCAACACCATCGCCATGCTCTGCTATGTGGCCGGCATGCTGCTGCCGAGAGTCCTGACACCCAATGCCGTGATCTTTGGCATCGGCTTCAGCGTGATCTACTTCGGTATGTCTCTCAACTGCTGCGCAGGCCCTCTGGAGTTCGTCAACGCCTCGCTGGCCTATCAGGCAAAAACGGGTCTCGACACCACGGGCTTCACGATGTCCCTCTACGTTTTCCCGATCCAGCTCGGCATCGCCGTCTCCTCGGGTCTTGCCAACTGGCTGCTGGCCGGTATGGGCTATGAGGCCGGTATGACCATGACCGCCGCTCAGACTGTGAGCCTGCAGAACATCATCCTGCTCATCCCCGGCCTGATGTGTCTTGCCGCTCTGGCCGCAAACCTTCTGTATCCGCTCGGACAGAAGAAGATGGGCGAGGTCTACGCAAAGCTGAACACAAAGTAATTGCCCTTCATTTCCCAAAAAGCGCTGTCTCCGTTCCGGAGGCAGCGCTTTTTCTGATATGCGGAATGTGCCGTGATCGTCCGATACCGGGCATGATACCGGCCACGCCGGACAAGGCCTTTGAGAAGCTCCCCAATGCTACGAATCTCATTCTCCGTTCTGACAGGGGCCGGCATACCAGCGCAAACCGTTCGGGCGGCCCTAAAGCAGCGCCGTCAGCAGCCATGCAAGCCCGACTGCCGCCGCGCCGGTCAGGAGCCAGCTGAGCCGCACCGTGAGCTTGCCGCTCCAGCGGCCTCCGCCGGTCCTTCCGGCCACATACCGCCCGGCCTCCTGCTGTGCCTGCCGCAGGATATCCTCCTGACTGACGCCGTCCCTGACCTCGCAGCGCACAATGAAAATCGCCTGCTCGAACAGCTCCGGGTCAGGCGTCCGCACCACGACCGCCTGCCTTGTGATCCCCTTTACCATAGCGAAGCCTCCCTTTCAGATACATTCCGAATGTTCTCTGAAAAGTATCGCCTGATTTTCCGGCGCTTAAACGCCGTCCAGCTCGATCTCCGCGATAGAATCGTCCTGATCGATCCAGTCCTGCACCTGCACGACCGTATACTCGGACGGCGTCATGCGGATGACCACGCGCTCGAGGCCCGCGTTGATAATCAGTCGTCTGCACATCGAGCAGGAGGTCGCGTCGGACAGAATCGCGCCGTTCTTGGCGTCCTCGCCGACCAGATAGATCGTCCCGCCGATGCACTCGTTCCTGGACGCAGAAATAATGGCGTTCGCCTCGGCGTGGACGCTGCGGCAAAGCTCATAGCGTTCTCCACGCGGGACGCACATCTGCTCGCGGACGCAGAAGCCCAGATCGGAGCAGTTTTTTCGGCCGCGCGGCGCGCCGTTATAGCCGGTGGCCACGATCTCGTCATTGCGGACGATGATCGCGCCGTAGCGCCTGCGCAGGCACGTCGAGCGCTCCAGGACTGTCTGCGCAATGTCCAGATAATAATTTTCCTTTTCGATCCGCCGCATAATGCCGCCTCCCGCCGCAGTTTTTTTCATTTTACCATAGCGCACGCGTCCTCCGCAAGCACCCGTCTTGCCGGACGCAAAATTTTATGGTATACTGAGTTATCAAACTACGGAAAGGCGGCGTTTTCATGCGCAAAAGGCTTCTGTCGATCCTGCTGTCCGTGCTGCTGTGTCTGGCGCTCGTCTCGCCGCAGGCCGCCGCAGCGGATATCTATTTTGTCGCGGTGGACGATTCCGTCCCGCTGACGCTCCCGTCGAGCATGTCCCCGTTTTTCTCCGGCAGCACGCTCTATGTCCCGTCCTCCGTATTCGAGGCGGCGCCGGGCGGCGTCACCCCGTCCTACAACGCCTCCGAGCAGACGCTCGTGCTGTTCCGGCGCGGTGCGCGGCTGATATTCAATCTGGCAAACGGCACCGTGACCGACGAGGACAAGAATTCCTCCAACATTTCCACCGTCTCCAAAAACGGAACGATCTATCTCCCGCTCTATTTCTGCACCAGCCATTTCGGCCTCTCCGTAACGACGCTCAACAGCGCCGAGGGCTACCCCATCCTGCGCTTCACGACCGGCAGCGAGGTCTATGACGACGCCATGTTCGTGGAAAAGGCGGAAAATCTCATCACCTATCTGGCCGAGCAGTACGACTCCGGCACGCCCTCTGTCCCGAACACGAACGGCGGCGAGGAGGACCCGCCCGGGGAAGAGGAGCCGCACGTCTCCGGCTCCTTCAGTCTGGCCATTGAGGACGCCGCCTCCATGGAGGCCTCCGCTGCCGCGCTGGAGAGCGCCGGGCAGCGCGCGGCGTTCTTCCTGACCGGAGACGAGATTGAGGCGTTCCCGGAGCTTGTGCGCAGCCTCTATGCCGCCGGTCATACCATCGGGCTCACCGTTCCGGACGGCTGCGAGGATCCCGCCGCTGAGCTGGGAAGCGCAAACGAAGCGCTGTTCCGTGTGCTGCGCCGCAAAACGCTCTGTGCGCTGCTGACCGCCGCGCAGACGGAGGACTGCATAGGCTACGCCATTTTCATTCGTCCCGAGGAGCAGCCCCCGCTCGAGGAGCTTCTGACGGACGGCGCGGAAACGCACCTTCTGGTCTGCACCGACGACACCGCCGAGGTGCTTTCGCAGCTCGACCGCGCAGGCGCAACGCTCCGCCCCCTTCGGGAGACGAGTCCCCTCGCCCAGTCCATCGTTCCGCAGGAGCCGCCGGAAAACGACGGCCTGCAATGAGCCTCCGCAAATATCTCCTTCTGCCCGCAGCTCCGTCCGGAGCCTGCGGGCTTTTTCTGCGCCGGGACGCTTCGCGGATCTGCCTTTTCCGCGTCTGCGATTCCTCTTTTCCGCCCGATTTCGCGCTTTCCGGCGCGTTTCATGGTGAGACGGCGCAAAACGCCCGCCCGGAATTGGGCGGTATTGCCCAATATCTTTTTGCCGCGCCATCGGATATAATGGAAGCAGAAGCCCCGTCCGCCCCGGCGGACGCGCAGGACCCCAGATCTTATCAGAAAGAAGGAACCGAAGCATGAACCAGGCAATTCAGCAGGCCATGACCATCCGTCTCGACTACGAGCTTCCGGAATATCCGGCCTTCGTTCCGGGCTGCCGCCGCGCACCGCGCCGCGAATCCCATCTGACTGAGGCCGACAAGGCACTCGCCATCCGCAACGCGCTGCGTTATATCCATCCCGACCACCACGCACAGATGGCGAAGGAATTCGCGCAGGAGCTGGACGAGCACGGCCGTATTTACGGCTACCGCTTCCGCCCGGAGGGCCGCCTTTTCGGCAGGCCCATCGACGAATACCGCGGAAACTGCATCGAAGCCAGGGCGTTTCAGGTGATGATCGACAACAATCTGGACTTCGACGTCGCGCTCTATCCCTATGAGCTGGTCACCTACGGTGAGACCGGACAGGTCTGCCAGAACTGGATGCAGTACCGTCTGATCCGCAAATATCTCGAGGTCATGACCGACGAGCAGACACTGGTCGTCATGTCCGGCCACCCGCTCGGGCTGTTTTGGTCGCACAAGCTGGCGCCGCGCTGCATCATCACGAACGGACTGATGGTCGGCGCATTCGACGATCAGCAGAATTTCAACCGCGCCGCCGCGCTGGGCGTCGCAAACTACGGACAGATGACCGCCGGAGGCTGGATGTACATCGGCCCGCAGGGCATCGTCCACGGCACGTTCAACACGCTCCTGAACGCAGGCCGCCTCAAGCTCGGCATCCCGGAAAGCGGCAACCTCGCCGGACGGCTATTCGTCTCGGCGGGCCTCGGCGGCATGTCCGGCGCACAGGGCAAGGCTGCGGAAATTGCCGGAGCCGTCTCCATCCTCGCGGAGGTGGACGATTCGCGCATCGAAACGCGCTATACGCAGGGCTGGGTCAGCGAGCGGACGGATTCGCTCGACGAGGCTCTCGCCATCGCGCAGGAAAAGCTTCGGAAGAAGGAGCCGTGCGCCATCGCCTATCACGGAAACGTCGTCGATCTGCTGGAATACCTTCTGGAAAAGAACGTCCACGTCGATCTGCTCTCCGACCAGACCTCCTGCCACGTTCCGTATGACGGCGGCTATTGCCCGCAGGGGCTGACGTTCGCCGAGCGCACGCGGATGCTGGACGAGGATCCGGAGGGCTTCCGCAGGCTGGTAGACCGCTCTCTGCGCCGTCATTACGAGCTGATCTGCCGCCTCCACGCGCGCGGCACCTACTTCTTCGACTACGGCAACAGCTTCCTCAAGGCCGTCTATGACGCCGGTGTAAAAGAGGTCTGCAAGAACGGAGAGAACGATCTCGACGGCTTTGTGTTCCCGTCCTACGTCGAGGATATCCTCGGCCCGTGCCTGTTTGACTACGGCTACGGCCCGTTCCGCTGGTGCTGCCTGTCCCGGCGCGAGGAGGATCTTGCCAAGACCGACGCGGCCGCCGCGGAATACATTCTGGCGCACAACCGCCGCTATCAGGACTATGACAACTATGTCTGGGTGCGCGACGCCGGGAAGAACCGGCTGGTCGTCGGCACGCAGTGCCGCATCCTGTATCAGGACGCGATGGGCCGGATGAACCTCGCCCTGAAATTCAACGATATGGTCCGCCGCGGGGAGATCGGCCCCGTCATGCTCGGCCGCGACCACCATGACACCGGCGGCACGGATTCTCCGTTCCGCGAGACCTCCAACATCAAGGACGGCTCGAACATCATGGCCGACATGGCGGCGCAGTGCTTCGCCGGAAATGCCGCGCGCGGCATGAGCCTGATCGCGCTGCACAACGGCGGCGGCACTGGCATCGGCCGCGCCGTCAACGGCGGTTTCGGCATGGTGCTCGACGGCTCCGAGCGCGTGGACACCATTCTGCGGATGGCCATGCCGTGGGATACGATGGTCGGCGTTTCACGCCGCGCATGGGCGCGCAATGAAAACGCACTTACCACCGCCGCCGAATACAAT
>ENA-ORNK01001375-ORNK01001375.1-human-gut-metagenome-genome-assembly--contig:-NODE-1375-length-19669-cov-4.456868_pt1 | contig 19669 bp, 17 predicted proteins | sample MGYA00242115_ERZ509022 | MGnify/ENA primary metagenome ERZ509022 (study PRJEB26280, sample SAMEA2338690) | human gut metagenome | biome: human gut; feature: human-associated habitat; material: faeces...
GCTACCAGACGGTAATCGACGGTAACGGATCGAATCTGTCCCAGGGACAGAGACAGCTGATTTCGATTGCGCGTGCTGCAGTTGCAGATCCGCCGGTTATGATTATGGACGAGGCGACATCTTCGATCGATACCAGAACAGAGGCGATTGTGCAGAAAGGTATGGATGCGCTGATGCACGGACGAACCGTATTCGTTATCGCACACAGACTGTCCACAGTTCGGAATTCCGATGTGATCATGGTTCTCGAGCATGGACGGATTATCGAGCGCGGCAGCCATGATGAGCTGATCGCGCAGAAAGGAAAGTATTATCAGCTTTATACCGGCGCATTCGAGCTGGAATAAAGTGTAGTATGAGACTGCGCAGCTTCTTTTGCGCATGAAATAGCGCTCCCTTTGTAGCTGTCTGTAAACAGATTTTTATGCGAGCATAAAATCTGTTCGCAGACAGCTACGAGTGAATTGGGAAAACAAAAAGGCACTGGTATTCCAGTGCCTTAAACAATAGAGTGCTCGCAGAGCGTGCATTCTATTGTCATGAATTAAAATTCCTATAAAGAAAAGCCGGAAAAGGGACTCGAACCCTCGACCTACTGATTACGAATCAGTTGCGCTACCAACTGCGCTATTCCGGCAGAACTCCAACAATAGATATTATACTGATATTTCATCGGTTTGGCAAGTCTTTTTTGAAAAAAGTTTCGTCTTGACAGCATTTCTGATTTGTGGATAATGTAAGGAAGAGTAAAAAAGTAAATAAACTCGCAAATGAAAGGCCGGTTACGCGGCAGAATGGGAGGAAGCATGACAGCTTATAAAGACAGAAGCAAAGAAGAGTTACTGCAGGAAAAGAGTCAGCTGGAGGCTCAGTATAAGGAGTTCCAGGGTAAAGGACTGAAACTGGATATGTCCCGCGGTAAACCGAGCGCAGCGCAGCTGGATCTTTCCATGGGTATGATGGATGTACTGGACAGCTTTACAGATCTGAAGTGTGAGGCAGGAATTGATTGCCGTAACTATGGTGTTATGGATGGCATCCCGGAAGCAAAGCGTCTGTTGGGAGAACTGATCGAAGTGCCTGCAGATAATATCATTATCTACGGCAACTCCAGCCTGAATGTAATGTTCGATGTAGTGAGCCATGCCTTCACCCATGGTATTATGGGGATGACTCCCTGGCATAAGTTAGACAAGGTAAAATTCCTTTGCCCGGTTCCAGGCTATGACCGTCATTTTGCGATTACAGAATATTTTGGCGTAGAGATGATCAATGTTCCGATGACTCCCCAGGGTCCGGATATGGATCTGGTGGAAAAGCTGGTCAGCGAGGATGAAGCCATTAAGGGTATCTGGTGCGTACCGAAGTATTCCAACCCGCAGGGCTACACCTACTCCGACGAAACCGTCCGCAGATTCGCTGCCTTAAAGCCTGCGGCAAAGGATTTCCGTATTTTCTGGGACAATGCTTACAACGTACATCATCTGTATGACGAGCCTCAGGATGTTATCCTGGAGCTGCTTTCCGAGTGTGAAAAGGCTGGCAACCCGGATATGGTTTATAAATTCAGCTCCACCAGTAAAATCAGCTTCCCAGGTTCCGGCGTCGCTGCAATTTCTGCTTCCAAGGCAAACCTGGATGATTTAAGAACACATCTGACGATTCAGACGATCGGTCACGATAAGTTAAATCAGCTGCGTCATGTGCGTTACTTTAAAGATATCCACGGCATCGAGACGCAGATGAAAAAGCATGCAGAGATTCTGCGTCCCAAATTTGAAGCAGTGCTGGAAATCCTCGACAGAGAGCTGGGGGATCTGGAGATCGGTACCTGGACAAAGCCTCACGGCGGCTACTTTATTTCCTTTGAATCTCTGGACGGCTGTGCAAAGGCGATCGTTGCAAAAGCAAAGGAAGCCGGAGTTGTCATGACCGGTGCCGGGGCAACCTACCCTTATAAGAAGGATCCTCATGACTCCAACATCCGTATCGCCCCTTCCTTCCCTCCGATCGACGAGCTGGTTCAGGCAACGGAGCTGTTTGTTCTGTGCGTAAAGCTGGTAAGTGTAGACAAGCTTCTGGAAAACATGTAAAATAACACAATAGAATGCACGGTGCATGAGGCTTCTATTGCCATGAATAATGATGCGCGCCTGAGATTGTAGCAGCTGGGCGCGCATTTTTATCATATAGGAAACTTTGTTTCTATACGATTAAAACGCTTCGCGAGGAGGCGCACTCGGCGCAAGGGTAGATGGCTGCAAAAGCAACAATAGAATGCACGCTCTGCGAGCATTCTATTGTCATGAACCAGAGTTTTTGTAGGGGGATCAGGATGTCACAGGAGGAACAGACAATAAAGCTGGATCAGCGGGATGTGCTGGACGCAGCGATGACAGCAGGGCATATTTTGCTGGAAAACGGCGCGGAAATATTCCGTGTGGAAGAGACGATCGACCGGATCTGTCATCATTTCGGCGTACAGTCAGAAAACGCCTTTGTACTCAGTAACGGCATTTTTCTGACGTCCGGAGATGAGCATGAAAAACGCTTTGCCCGGGTGGAGCATATTCCAGTTCGCGGTGCACAGCTTCATCGGGTTGCGGCGGTCAATCAGCTCTCACGGGAAATAGAAGAGGGAAAATACACACTGCCGGAAATCCGGGAAAAGCTGGAACAGATCCGAAATGCGCCGGGCGCTTCCAAAAGGGCGCTGGTGCTGATGTCCGGTCTTGGCAGCGGCTGTTTTTGTCTGATGTTCGGCGGAATGTGGCAGGACTGTGTCGCAGCCTTTGTGATCGGGTGTCTGCTGTATCTGTATTTGCTGTGGTTAAACGGCAGGTGCTCTAAAATTGTGGAAAATATCGGCGGCGGAATCATTATTACGGTGTGTAGTCTTTTGTTTATCCATATGCCGTTCGGAATGGATATGAGCCATATGATCAGCGGTTCCATCATGCCTCTCGTGCCGGGACTCGCATTTACGAACGGAATCCGGGACATCGCGGACGGCGATTACATTTCCGGGACCGTCCGCATGATCGACGCAGTGCTTGTTTTTTTGTCTGTGGCGGCAGGCGTCGGCTGTGTTCTGAGCATTTATCATCATCTGACGGGAGGTGTCATGCTGTGACGGATTTGCTTCAGATTCTTGCGGCTGGAATCGGCACGGTTGCGTTCGGCGCGTTATTTGGCGTGCCTTCCCAATATTATCCCTACTGCGGTCTGATCGGTGCGTCCGGCTGGGCGGTCTATGTTTTTTTGTGGATGCGGACGGGCTTTTGGTCGGAAGCGGTCGTTGTCTTTTTGGCGACAGTGCTGGTTATTCTGATGTCCCGTTTTTTTGCTGTGCGGGAGCGTTGCCCGGTGACGATTTTTTTAATCTGCGGTATTTTACCGCTCGTGCCGGGAGCCGGAATATACTGGACGTGCTATTACCTGGTGACGGGACAGCTGGACGAAGCTTCTACCCGCGGATTTTCTGCCCTCAAGGCGGCGGTTGCGATTGTGCTTGGAATTGTGTTCGTATTTGAAATTCCGCAGCGTTTCTTCAAGGGAAAGGCGGTCAGAAAAAATGACAAACTGTGAAGCGTGCGCTTATTACAGCTATGATGAGGATTATGAATGTTATATCTGCGAAATGGATCTGGACGAGGACGAGATGCTGAAATTTTTGAGCAGCACGTTTGATGCCTGTCCCTATTACCGTTCCGGGGATGAATACAGCGTTGTGCGGCACCAGATGTGACGGCGCATGGGAAATATCGTTTTTTAAATCTGGACGTCACTCGCTTTCATTAAATTTTTATATCCCAATTATAATCAATTTATAAAATTGGAGAATCCGCTTGACGGGTTCTCTTTTTTCGTGCTATCATCCAGACACATACAGAGCAGGAGCTCGGAAAGTTCGCCCCATGCAGAAATAGCAGGAGGCAATATCCTTTCGGAACGAAAACGTTCCATTTCTTTTGCAGATAGCCGATTGGGTCTGCAGTCTTTTTCAAACAATAGAAGATCCCCGGACGGGATGCTATTGTTTTCAGAAATTGATTTTCGTTTTTCAACGACAGTTTCCAGAGTTAAAAAATCAAACAGACAGTCAGATTTTGCTGTCAGACAGGAGGTTTATGCAAAAGCAGACACTCCTTGGACGCGCAAACCGGGTGAGGGACAAGCCTGAATTCTACCCTGTTGGTTCACGTCATTTCGTCCGGCTGTTTTCGACGTATCCTTCCGATACATCCGTCGGACGTCGTCTTGTGGGAGGAGAAAAATCCCATGCAATCAAACAATTCTAAAAAGACCTTTCGCCCTGAAACAGAGGAAAAAGGCAGAAAAAGAAATTCCCAGAAAAAACAGGCAGCTGCAGCGGGCGTTGCGATGACGGCGATTGCCGTGATTTTACTCGGTGCAGGAATCGGCTATTCCGTGCAGAGGGCGGGAAAGACCGAGAGCATTTCCCTGGAGGAAATGCAGAACAGTGTGAGCAGCGCGCTGAAAGGAGAGATGGAATCGGCGGCAACGAGTCTGGAACAGTTAAACCAGAATATTGCCGACAATCAGAAAAAGCTTGACGAGGTCAATGCACAGCTTGCGCAGCGCGAGGAAAGTCTGCTGCAGGTAGAAACGATTCAGCACAGGCTGGAAGAAAATGCGTCCGGGATGACCGGAAAAGTGACCGATCTGGAAAAAACGACCCATACGAAGGTAAATGAAATCCGGACGGATATGGAGAGTATACATACAGATGTCACAAAGACGTTGGAAGAAATTTCCAGAATCATGCAGGAAATGGATGCCCAGAAAAAACAGGACAATACCGATCACAAAGAATCCATAACGGAGATCAACAGAATCAACGAGTCGGTGCAGTCTGTCAATCAGACTGTGTCCAAGCTGGAGGACCGCCTGAACACTTCTTATGAGAACCTGAAAAATCTGGTGCAGGAAGTCCGCACAACAGAGGAGAAGAACCGGGAACTCTGGACACAGGAACAAACCCAGCTGACCGAGCAGCAAAAGCAGCTGTTAAAAGAGGTTGAGGAAAGCAGACAGGAAACAATCAGAAGTCTGGCTTTAGTTGAGAGCAATTTAAAAAATATGCTGGAATCCGATATGGTGCAGATTACAGCCGCCTTTGGTTCGCTGACAGCAGAGCTGCAGACGAGAGTGCAGGAGCTTTCCGCCCTTCTGGAAAACAGAATGAACCGGGTTGACCAGAATTTAAGCGGACTGGACAAAAACGTGACCGGGCTCGGCAACAATATTTCCGGTTTAAGCGAGAATGTGAACGGCCTGAATGAGAACGTTGACGGTGTTGGCAAAAATGTGGAAAGCTTGTTTACGAGAATCGGTGAGCTGGACAACGGGATGCAGACGAACCTGACGACGCTGCAGCAGACATTTGCCAAGCAGTTCGGAGATCTGAATGTATCTGCCGGACAGAATACGGAAGAGTTGAAATCCTATTTGGAGGAGTTAAACAACGGCCTGAAACAGGATATGAATCAGGTTTTTACATCTGTGAGTAATGGTAAGAAAAAGCTGGCGTCCGCATTGCTCACAAAAGGAGTTTCCACAAACGAGGACGCAACATTTGCCCAGCTGGCGGAAGCAATTTTAAACATTGATCAGAAGCTCGTCATTGGCGTGGAAGAGATTCCGGGTACGATCCGTTATCAGTATCATTATCATGTGGATGCTTCCGGCAACCAGCCGCACACGGAAAAGAGCGATACGGCAGGGGGCTGCTATACCGGGACACATGGCCATGTGCATAGCGTGGAGGATGGCTGTTACAAAGAAGAATCCTACCATGTTCACCGGGATGACTGCTCTGGCTATCCGGTCTGGGTGGACTGGGCTCCTGGCGTGGAACCTTACTGGGGGTTTATTTATACCTGCGGGGAGCCTGCAAATGCGACCAGAAGGGTGCTGATTTGCAGCAAGCAGGCGGGTTCAACCGATTACTATGTACCGTCCTGTGGTTTGGCAGATGGTCAGATCATCGGAGCGGAAATTGTGTACGATCAGGCGCATGCGCAGGTAAAAGCACAGGAGGAACAGCAGTGTAGAGATGAGCTTGTGAGACTTGCGCTTTCGATGCAGCCTGCCCTTGGAAGCAATACATCTGAAACAGAACAGATCGGAACGGACGCAGACAACATTCCGCCAGCACCGGAGCAGATCGCAGCCGAGGCGGAGCGGAAACGTCAGGAGGAAGCTGCGGCAGAAGCAGAGCGGCGCCAGGAAAGCGAAGGCGAAGTAAAGACAGAAGCAGACCGGCGGCAGGAAAGCGAGGGCGAAGCTGCAGCAGATGCAGACCGGCGCCAGGAAGCCGGAGGTGCATCGAAGTCAGACAGCAGCACAGACAATGTGGGCACATCCAAAGGGGCAGACGTAGACCGGCGGGAGGAGAGTGCAGACACACCGAAGTCAGACGGCAGCACAGAAAATGTGAATACAACCGCCACGTCCGCTACAGACAGCCAGAAAATATCTGAGGCATTCGAAAATTGATAAAAGAATTGCATAATGACTCTCTTTCTGCTAAAGTAAAGTTTAAACCAAAGTAAAGGGAGATCAGAATATCATGGGAAGTAATGGAGTCATGCTGCTGATTATTATTATCTGTGTCATCCTGTCCGGATATTTTTCAGCAACAGAGACGGCTTTTTCAGCAATCAACAGAGTCAGAATCCGCAATCAGGCAGAAAAGGGAAACAAGAGGGCAGCACTGGTGCTGCAGCTCTCTGACAACTACGACAGCCTGTTGTCGACGATTCTGATCGGTAACAATATTGTCAATATCGGATGTTCTTCTCTGGCGACAATTTTATTTGTAAAGCTTCTTGGAGAAGAGATGGGCGCGGGAATTTCCACACTGGTGATCACCGTTGTGGTATTGATTTTCGGTGAAATTTCGCCAAAGAGCATCGCAAAAGAATCCCCGGAAAAATTCGCTATGTTTTCCGCACCGATGATCAATGGGCTTCGGATTGTCCTGACGCCGATCAACTGGATGTTCGGGCAGTGGAAGAAGCTGTTGTCCTGTCTGTTTAAAACGTCCGGCAGTCAGGGTATTACATCGGAAGAACTGTTTACGATCGTAGAGGAAGCGCAGGAAGAGGGAAGCATTGATAAAGAAGAAGGAAGTCTTCTGCGCAGCGCATTGAGCTTTGACGATCTGGAGGCGGGAGATATTCTGACCCCACGGATCGATATGGAAGGAATCCCTGTGGAAAGTACCCAGGAGGAAGCTGCAGAAGTATTTGCAAATACCGGCTATTCCAGACTTCCGGTTTATGAAGAAACATTGGATCATATCGTCGGCATTTTGTACCATAAGGATTTTTATAATCGGGTTTACGGGACAGATACGAGCATCCGGGAAGTGATGCGTCCGGCACTGTTTACGACAGCAAACCAGAAGATTGATGAGCTGATGCAGGAGCTTCAGAAAAAGAAACTGCATATCGCGATCGTATTGGATGAATTTGGCGGGACGGTTGGCCTGATCACGCTGGAGGATATCCTCGAAGAGCTGGTGGGCGAAATCTGGGACGAACACGACGAGGTCGTTCAGGAGATCGTGCAGATTTCTGAGCGCGAATATAAGTTCAGCGGACGGGCGAGCGTGAAGAAGCTTTTCGACCTGATGGATGAGGAGGATGAATCCGAGGCGGCGACCGTAGGCGGCTGGGTTATGGAACAGTTAAAGAAAATCCCTGCGGTTGGGGATAACTTCGACTATAAAGGTACCCATGTGGAAGTAACTGAGATGGAAGAAAAGCGAGTATTATCCGTGTACGTCATCCTGCCGGAAGAGGAGAAAACGGAGTAAACACGCGCTTCCTACAAAAAGAGACTTCCTGAAGGAGATTTTCTGACAGGGAGCGCTGTGCGCGGCAAAAAGAAGACAACAGGCATCCGGAGCGCTGTTTGAAGCAGCGAACTTCCGGATGCCTGTTTTAACTTATAGAAAAACACTTTGTGCAGTCCTACACTTTTTTCTTATAACAGTGCTCTGCAAACTGCAGCAGCTGATAAAGCCCCATCGCAATGATACACAAAAGCAGGATGGATGTAATGAGCATATCCAGCTGCAGTACCTGGCTTCCGTAGATGATCAGATAGCCGAGCCCGCGTCTGGCAGCGAGAAATTCGCCGATCACGACGCCGACTAACGAAAGCCCGATATTGACTTTCATATTGCTTAAAATGACCGGAATGGAAGCGGGCAGGACAACCTTGAAAAAGCAGTCCCGTCTGGTGCCGCCGAGCGTTCGGATCAGGAGAAGCTTTTCAGGATCTGCCTGCAAAAATCCGGTATAAAGGTTGATGATTGCACCGAAGATGGCGACGGAAATGCCGGCGGCGATGATCGTATCCATGCCGGTGCCGAGCCAGACGATCAAAAGAGGAGCGAGCGCGGATTTCGGGAGACTGTTTAAAACGACGAGAAACGGCTCCAAAATTTCAGACAACCGGCGGCTGTACCATAAAAGCGTGGCGGCAGAAAGGCTTACGAGGGCGACGAGAAAAAAACTGATGACCGTTTCAGTCAACGTGATACCGATATGGGTAAACAGGGAACGCTCGGATACCATGCGGACAAAGCAGGCGACGACACGGGAAGGACTGGAGAAAAAGAAGCTGTCGATGATATGGAAGTCTGCGAACAACTCCCAGACTGTCAGGAAAAGAAGCAGCATAAAAATCCGGGCAAAGTGGACGAAATGATGATGGCGTCTGTGGGCAAGCAGGAAAAGCTGCTGGTCGGACAGTGTTTGGTCAGTTGTTTTCATTGGACAGTTCCTCCCAGATCTGATTAAAAAGCTGTCCGTATTCCGGCGCGCGCCGTGCGGCAAGCGGCGAATGGTCTGCGGCAGTCAGGTGAATGGGAAATTCTGCTTTGACACGGGCGGGGCGGGCAGACAGGATGAGAACGCGATCGGCGAGGCTGATAGCTTCTGCAAGATCGTGGGTGATGAGGATGACGGATTTTTCTGCCTTACGGATCATGGCAGCAATATCGGCGGAAACGGTCAGCCGGGTCTGGTAATCCAGCGCGGAAAACGGCTCATCGAGCAACAGGAGATCGGGCTCGAGCGCCATTGTGCGGATGAGGGCAGCCCGTTGGCGCATGCCGCCGGAAAGCTGAGACGGCTTTTTATGCTGAAATTCCAGAAGCCCGTAGTCGGAGAGCATCCTGCGAACGCGTTCCAGGTTCCTGGCTGTATCCTTGTGGGCGATTTCCAGTCCGAGCGTAACATTTTGCCAGACGTTTCGCCATTCAAATAAAAGATCGTGCTGCAGCATGTAGCCGATGCCGGGCTGATGACCATTTTCCCCATAAAACGTGATGCCGCCGCTGCCCGGGGTGAGCAAGCCGGCGATCAGGGACAAAATCGTGGATTTGCCGCAGCCGCTGGGACCGACAATCGCCAGAAATTCTTTGCGGTAAAGGCAGAAGGAAACCCGATCCAGGGCGGGCGTTTCGCCGTTTAGGGTGTGGTAGGAATAGGACAGTTCCTGTGCTTTTAAAAGGACAGAGTCCATAAGCTTTTCCCTTCTTTCTGGCAGGATTGCCCTGAAACTGGGTTCTTTTGCAGGCTAATCCTGACATGATCTGCTTTATCATATGCGGAAGCTGCTGCAATTGCGCATCGATGTTACATAGCAATGACGTAGCTGCCCTGTGGATTCGACAAAATATTTTTTACTTTATTGCAATAAAGTAGAAAATATGATACTATCTGATATAAATCTGAAATGGAAACACAATTTCCAATCGGATGAAAGGCAACAGCCATCAACCGGAGCAATCTGGATGAAAACAGGAGAGGAGAATTGAAAAAATGAGTGAGAAGCTGAAAGTTGGCATTCTGGGTGGAACTGGCATGGTAGGTCAGCGGTTTATTTCACTGCTGGAAAACCATCCCTGGTTCGAAGTGGCTGCCATTGCAGCAAGCCCCCGTTCCGCAGGCAAGACCCACGAAGAAGCAGTCGGCGGCAGATGGAAAATGGACACACCCATGCCGGAAGCGGTAAAGAACCTGATCGTATTAAACGTTAACGATGTGGAACATGTAGCATCCCAGGTTGATTTTGTATTCAGCGCTGTCGATATGACAAAGGACGAGATCAAAAAGATCGAGGAAGCCTATGCAAAGACAGAAACACCTGTTGTTTCCAATAACTCCGCACACCGCTGGACACCGGATGTCCCGATGATGGTTCCGGAGATCAATCCGGAGCATATGGCAGTTATCGAAGCTCAGAAAAAACGACTCGGTACGAAGAGAGGCTTCGTTGCAGTAAAACCGAACTGCTCGATTCAGAGCTATGCGCCTGTCCTGACTGCATGGAAAGAGTTTGAGCCCTATGAAGTGGTTGCTACGACCTATCAGGCGATTTCCGGTGCGGGCAAGACTTTTGCAGATTGGCCGGAGATGGTGGGAAATATCATCCCTTATATCGGCGGCGAGGAAGAGAAAAGCGAAAAGGAGCCGCTGCGTCTTTGGGGCAAAGTGGAGGACGGCGTGATCGTTCCGGCACAGAGCCCGGTTATCACATGCCAGTGTATCCGTGTGCCTGTTTTAAACGGACATACCGCAGCTGTGTTTGTGAAGTTTAAGAAAAAGCCTACCAAGGAAGAGTTAATCGACCGTCTGGTTCATTTTTCCGGCGAGCCGCAGAGACTGGAGCTTCCCAGCGCGCCCAAACAGTTTATTCAGTATCTGGAGGAGGATAACCGCCCTCAGATTGCGCTGGATGTCAACTATGAAAACGGCATGGGAATTTCGGTCGGCCGTCTGAGAGAGGATACGGTTTACGACTGGAAGTTCGTCGGCTTATCCCACAATACAGTCCGCGGAGCAGCGGGCGGCGCAGTGCTTTGCGCAGAGCTGCTCAAAGCACAGGGATATATCACAAAGAAATAAAAGAGAGACATACAGCAGAAAACGACGGGAGGTAGAAGCTACCTCCCTTTCGCTGCTTTGCAGGACAGAGGTGTATGGCAAAAAAGTTATTTATCGCAGAGAAACCGAGTGTGGCCCAGGAGTTTGCAAAAGCGCTGAAATATCAGATGAGCCGCAGGGATGGTTATCTGGAATCGGAAGAGGCGATTGTGACCTGGTGCGTTGGTCATCTGGTTACGATGAGCTATCCGGAAGTGTACGATATCAAATATAAAAAGTGGTCGGTCGATACGCTGCCGTTTATCCCGGAAACTTTTAAATATGAAGTGATTTCGGGCGTCAAAAAACAGTTCGATATCGTCAGCTCGCTGTTGAACCGTCCGGACGTCGATACAATTTACGTCTGTACAGACTCCGGGCGAGAGGGAGAGTATATTTACCGGCTTGTGGAGCAGGAAGCGAACATTCACGGAAAAAAGCGCCGCAGGGTCTGGATTGATTCTCAGACGGAGGAAGAGATTCTGCGCGGGGTGCGGGAGGCAAAGGATTTGTCGGAATATGATAATCTGGCGAACGCAGCTTACCTGCGCGCCAAGGAAGATTATCTGATGGGCATCAATTTTTCCCGTGCGTTGACTTTAAAATACGGCAACCATGTCAAAAACTACTTGCGCCGCGACCGTGCGGTGATTTCAGTTGGCCGTGTAATGACCTGTGTATTGGGCATGGTCGTCAACCGGGAACGCGAAATCCGTTCGTTTGTAAAAACGCCTTTTTACCGTGTGACGGGAGCCTTTGGGATTCCGATGGGCGACGGAAAGGAAAAGCCGTTCGAGGGAGAATGGCGCGCAGTAGAGGGAAGTGCCTGGAACCTTTCGCCGCTTTTATATAAAGAAAACGGATTTTCGGAAAAAAAAGATGCCGAGGCATTGATGGAAAAGTTGGGTGTAATTTTGCCGGAAGGTGTGATGTCCCCCGAATTTTCAGGCGCTTTTCTGGAAAAATGTGAAAAAAAGAAAGAACAGAAAAATCCGCCGCTGTTATATAATCTGGCGGAGCTGCAAAATGATTGCTCCCGGATGTTTAAGATCAGTCCGGATGAAACGCTCAAAATCGCGCAGGAGCTTTATGAAAAAAAACTGACGACCTATCCGAGAACGGATGCTCGTGTTTTATCCAGCGCAGTTGCAAAGGAAATCCATAAAAATATCGGCGGACTTCGCAATTTCGCTCCGGTCAGCGCATACGCAGTGCAGATTCTGGAAGAAAATAGTTATCAGAAAATTGCAAAAACCCGTTATGTCAACGACAAACAGATCACGGATCACTATGCGATTATCCCGACCGGACAGGGCTTTTCGGCGCTGCGGAGTCTTTCTCCCGCGTCGGCAAAGGTCTATGAAGTGATTGCAAGACGTTTCCTGAGCATCTTTTATCCGCCGGCGATTTCCCAGAAGGTATCGCTGACGGTGCTTGTAAAATCGCAGCAGCTGCCGCAGGGTGAACGTTTTTTTGCTTCGTTTAAGGTGCTGACACAGGAAGGGTATCTGGGCGTCAGCCGCCCATCCTTTTTCAGCTCCAAAAAAGAAGAAAAAGAGGAGAAAAACGGAGAGGAAGAGGAATTTTCCTGCGACGAGGCATTTTTAAAGGTGTTACAGACTATGAAAAAAGGAGAACTGCTTCCGCTGCATTCTCTTTCTATCAAAGAAGGCGAAACCTCGCCGCCGAAGCGCTATAATTCCGGCTCGCTGATCCTGACAATGGAAAATGCGGGACAGTTTATTGAGGACGAAGAGCTGCGGGCACAGATCAAGGGCAGCGGCATCGGAACCTCTGCGACGCGTGCGGAAATCTTAAAAAAGCTTGTCACGATCGAGTATCTGGCGTTGAATAAAAAGACGCAGACGATCACGCCGACGCTGATGGGCGAAATGATTTACGATGTGGTTTCAGATTCGATCCGACCACTGTTAAACCCCGCGCTGACTGCCAGCTGGGAAAAGGGGCTGACCGGTGTTGCGGAGGGGACGATTACATCCGGAGAATATATGGATAAACTGGATGATTTTGTACGCAGGAGGACGAATATCGTTAAACAGCTGCACAATCAGTCCATCTTATATCAGCAGTTCGATGCGATAGCCGGTTTTTACCAGAAAAAAGAAACCGCACCGGCTGTCAAAAAAGCAGGAACAGCAAAAAAAAGGACAGAAAAGAAAGAAAATGCGGAAGGCTAGGGCTTTTCTGCAAAACGTTCGCCGCATTCAGGCGGCAGAAACAGGAGGAAAAAGAAGATGGAAGCAATGAAGATCAGAAACCTGTACAATCTGGAAGAAACAATCGCTGCACCGCTTTTGGAGCAGTATGAGTATCCGTGGGAGGTTCTGCCCCATATCAAGGAATTCATCAAAGCACTCGGGAACGCTCTGCCGGAGGATCGCTTCGAAAAAAGAGGAGAGGATATCTGGGTGGCAAAAAGCGCGACTGTTGCGCCGACTGCCTGCTTAAACGGTCCCTGTATCGTGGATGAGGAAGCGGAAATCAGACATTGCGCGTTTGTCAGAGGCAGCGCAATCATCGGAAAAGGCGCAGTTGTCGGTAATTCTACCGAGTTAAAGAACGTCATTCTGTCCAATAAAGTGCAGGTTCCGCATTATAATTACGTCGGGGACAGCATTTTAGGTTATAAGGCACATATGGGTGCAGGTTCCATCACTTCGAATGTAAAAAGCGACAAGACTCTGGTTGTTGTCAAATCTGCAGAAGAAAACATCGAAACCGGTCTGAAAAAATTCGGCGCGATGCTGGGCGACTGCGTGGAGGTAGGCTGCAACAGCGTGTTAAATCCGGGAACGGTAATCGGAAGACATACGAACGTTTATCCGCTTTCGCGGGTGCGCGGATTTATTCCGGAAAACAGTATTTTCAAAGATCAGGAACATATCGTATTAAAGGAAGACAGGGGCTGACCCCTGCCTTTTCTTTTTTAAATTTAATTGTGCTTTTCTGAAAGTTGATTTCATGCCCACATGAAAATCGGCTTTCAGAAAAGCAGGAAGGGCGCATGGGAACGATTGTGATAGCAGAATAGAAAAAGTGCTTGACGAAGCAGTGCCTGCGGTGTATAGTTTACTCAATGGATTAACGCTTGCACGCGTTAAAGCGTAAAAAGTGATTATGAGGAGGAACGAAAAATGAAAAAGTTAGCGGCAATTTCCCTTGTGCTGGCAATGACCGCGGCATCTTTAGCTGGCTGCGGCTCGACAGCAGACACTGCAGCACCGGCAGAAAGCGAAGCGGCAGAAACCACTGCAGCAACAACAGAGGAGACAACAGATACAGCAGCGGATACTGTAGCAGCAGATGGCAAGGTATATAACATTGGTATCTGTCAGCTGGTACAGCACGAAGCGCTGGATGCAGCAACCCAGGGCTTTCAGGATGCACTGACAGAACTGCTGGGTGAGGAAAATGTAAAGTTTGACCTGCAGAACGCTTCCGGCGATTCCGCAACCTGTGCAACGATTGTCAACCAGTTTGTATCTTCTGATGTTGACCTGATTTTGGCAAATGCAACAGCTCCCCTGCAGGCAGCGGCGGCAGCTACCAATGAGATCCCGATCCTGGGAACCAGCATTACAGACTATGCGACAGCTCTTTCCATCGATGACTGGACAGGCGTAACCGGCACAAACATTTCCGGTACTTCCGATCTGGCACCGCTGGATCAGCAGGCGGACATGCTGCATGAGCTGTTTCCGGATGCAAAAAATGTCGGCATCCTGTACTGCTCCGCAGAACCTAATTCCGCATATCAGTCCCAGACTATTCAGGGATATTTAAAGGATTACGACTATGAATGCACAGAGTACACCTTCGCAGACTCCAACGATATCGCGTCGGTTGTAAACAATGCGATTGCAACATCTGATGTCCTTTATATTCCTACCGACAATACAGCAGCATCGAACACCACGATTATTCAGAACATCTGCCAGCCTGCAGGAATTCCGATCATCGCAGGCGAGGAAGGTATCTGCTCCGGCTGCGGCGTAGCAACCCTGTCCATCAGCTATTATGACCTTGGCTATAAAACCGGCGAAATGGCATATGAAATTCTGGTAAACGGTGCAGATGTATCTCAGACAGCAGTTGAGTTTGCTCCGAATGTAACCAAGAAATATAATGCAGCAAACTGTGAGGCACTCGGTATTACCGTGCCGGATGATTATGTGGCAATTGAGTAATCGCAAGTCACTGTGAGGGTTTGCAGAGCGTTGAGGAGGGAGAAATTCCTCTTCAGCGCTTTTTGTCGATTTTTTATGGAACGACTAAAAAGTATCGGTGACGAAACCAGGACTGCCGATATTTGAAAAATAAAAAAGTGTACTGGAGGAGGAAACAGTGAATATTGTAGCATTGTTTAACGCGCTGCCGGGGGGCTGTGCACAGGGGCTGATCTGGGGAATCATGGCGATCGGCGTATTTATTACCTATAAGATTCTGGATCTGGCAGATCTGACCGTAGACGGCACGATGTGTACCGGGGGTGCGGTCTGTGTCGTGATGATGATGAATGGGCATTCCGTTGGATTTTCCCTGTTCTGCGCATTTGTTGCAGGTATGCTGGCTGGTCTGGTAACGGGCATTTTCCATACGGCGATGGGAATCCCGGCAATCCTGGCAGGCATTCTGACACAGCTCGGTTTGTATTCTGTCAACCTGAGAATTATGGGCAACAAGGCCAATGTAGCGCTCGTTACTGATAAATATGACGTGCTGGTTTCTATGCGTTACCTTAAAAACGTTGTTTTTTACAAAAATACGCTGTTTGTTGTAGCAATTGTGATCGTTGTACTGATCGGGGTTTTATACTGGTTTTTCGGTACGGAATTGGGCTGTTCCATCCGCTCCACAGGCTCCAATCAGAACATGTCCCGCGCACAGGGTATCAATACCGATCTGACAAAGATCATCGGTCTGATGCTGTCTAACGGCATCGTAGCGCTTTCCAGCGGTCTTCTGGCGCAGTATCAGGGCTTTGCGGACATCAACATGGGACGCGGAGCCATCGTAATCGGTCTGGCTGCGGTCATCATCGGCGAAGTCGTATTCGGCAAAATCAGCCGCAACTTTGCATTCAGTCTGCTGACAGTAGCGCTTGGATCCATTATTTATTACTTAGTTCTGCAGGTTGTTTTGTGGTTTGGCTTAAATTCTAATGATTTGAAGCTTTTGTCAGCGATCGTTGTAGCAGTATTTCTGGCAATTCCTTATATGAAGCGCAAATACTTTTCCAGACCTGTAAAAAAAGGAGGTGCCAGACGTGCTTGACTTAAAATCCATTAGTAAAACTTTTAATGCGGGGACAGTAAATGAGAAAACCGCACTGAATAACCTTTGTCTCCATTTAAATGATGGAGATTTCGTAACGGTGATCGGCGGAAACGGCGCCGGAAAATCTACCATGCTGAATGCGGTTGCAGGTGCGTGGCCGGTTGATGAGGGCACGATTGAGATCGGCGGCGTCAATGTCACAAAGCTTCCGGAATATAAGCGTGCAAAGTATTTAGGGCGCGTGTTTCAGGATCCGATGACCGGAACAGCCGCCAGTATGCAGATTGAAGAGAATATGGCGCTTGCGGCGAGAAGAGGGCTGAGCCGTACCTTGAAAAAAGGAATCAGCAGCAAAGAACGGGAATTTTACAGGGAGCGCCTGGCAGAGCTGGGACTGGGGCTGGAGGATCGTATGACCTCCAAAGTTGGTCTGCTTTCTGGTGGTCAGAGACAGGCACTGACACTTCTGATGGCTACCTTGAAAAAGCCGCAGCTTCTGCTTTTGGATGAGCATACAGCGGCACTGGATCCCAAAACGGCTGCAAAGGTACTGGAGGCAACAGACCGGATTGTTGGACAGGACAACCTGACGACTCTGATGATCACCCACAACATGAAGGATGCAATTGCACACGGCAATCGCCTGGTTATGATGTATGAAGGACATATTATCTATGACGTAGCAGGGGAAGAAAAGAAAAAGCTGCATGTATCAGATCTTCTGGAGAAGTTTGAACAGGCCAGCGGCGGCAGTTTTGCAAATGACAGAATGATTTTATCCTGATTATTTTTGAATCCAAAGGTTTTACCTCTGTGTTTTGTAAAAAATACTGGATTTTTGACGAAAAGTATGAGAAAATAGCATCAGCGTACAGCTGGTGCTTTTTTCATGGAGATCTGCTTCGGATCTCTTATATGGAAGAAAGCTTTGCGCCTTTTTGGTGTGCCTGCTGACGAAAATTTCATCCATTAGACGAAAGGAGATAACACATGATTTATTCACACGAAGTAGAACAGATGTGTCCGGTAGCACAGGGCGTTAACCATGGCTGTGCTCCCATCCCGGAAGAAGCAAAATGGGTAAAAGCCAAAGAGATCAAGGACATATCCGGTCTGACTCATGGTGTTGGCTGGTGTGCACCTCAGCAGGGTGCCTGCAAACTGACACTGAACGTTAAGGAAGGTATTATTCAGGAAGCACTGGTAGAGACCATCGGATGTTCCGGTATGACTCATTCTGCTGCTATGGCTGCAGAAATTCTTCCTGGCAGAACCATTCTGGAGGCTCTGAACACTGACCTTGTATGTGATGCGATCAATACAGCTATGAGAGAGCTGTTCTTACAGATCGTTTATGGTCGTACACAGTCCGCATTCTCTGAAGAAGGTCTGCCGATCGGTGCAGGTCTGGAGGATCTGGGCAAGGGCTTAAGAAGCCAGGTTGGTACTATGTATGGTACCCTGAAGAAAGGCCCTCGTTACCTTGAAATGGCTGAAGGTTATGTAACCGGTATCGCTCTGGATGCAGACGATCAGATCATCGGCTACAAGTTTGTAAACTTCGGCAAGATGACAGACTTTATGAAGAAGGGCGATGACGCTCAGACAGCATATGAGAAAGCATCCGGTCAGTATGGTCGTGTGGATGATGCTGTAAGAATCATCGATCCCAGACAGGAATAAAAGGAGGAGGTAACGAAGCATGGCATTATTTGAGTCTTATGAAAGAAGAATTGACAAGATTAACGCTGTTTTAAATAGCTACGGAATTGCTTCCATCGAAGAAGCTGAAAAAATCACCAAAGATGCCGGCCTGGATGTTTACAATCAGGTAAAGAAAATCCAGCCCATCTGTTTCGAGAACGCTTGCTGGGCTTACACTGTAGGTGCAGCGATCGCAATCAAGAAAGGCTGCAGAAGAGCAGCTGACGCAGCAGCAGCAATCGGCGAAGGACTGCAGGCTTTCTGTATCCCCGGTTCCGTTGCTGATCAGCGTAAAGTAGGTCTTGGCCATGGTAATCTGGGCAAGATGCTGCTGGAAGAAGAAACAGACTGCTTCTGCTTCCTGGCAGGTCATGAGTCCTTTGCAGCAGCAGAGGGCGCTATCGGTATTGCTGAGAAGGCAAACAAGGTTCGTAAGAAACCTCTGCGCGTTATCCTGAACGGTCTTGGCAAGGATGCTGCACAGATCATTTCCAGAATCAACGGCTTTACTTATGTAGAGACTGAGATGAACTATCACACCGGCGAGCTGAAGGAAGTATTCCGGAAATCTTATTCCGAAGGCCTTCGTTCCAAGGTTAACTGCTACGGCGCAAACGACGTAACAGAAGGTGTTGCAATCATGTGGAAAGAGGGCGTAGACGTTTCCATTACCGGTAACTCCACCAACCCGACCAGATTCCAGCATCCTGTTGCAGGTACCTACAAGAAGGAATGTGTAGAGAAGGGCAAGAAGTACTTCTCCGTAGCTTCCGGCGGCGGTACCGGCCGTACCCTGCATCCCGATAACATGGCTGCAGGTCCTGCTTCTTATGGCTTCACAGATACACTTGGCCGTATGCACTCCGATGCGCAGTTCGCAGGTTCTTCCTCTGTACCCGCACACGTTGAGATGATGGGTCTGATCGGTATGGGCAACAACCCGATGGTTGGCGCTACTGTAGCTGTAGCTGTTTCCGTTGAGGAAGCTGCTAACGCTGGCAAGTTCTGAATTTATATTTCGTTATGTGTAGAAGGAGAGCGCTGTGTTCGCTCTCCTTTTTCATTGTTATGATTTTAGGAGAAATATTTATGGGGAAAAATGCTGAATCAGTAATCGTACGGAAAAGAAATGGAAAATGGCAATATCGTTTTTATATCCGCAAAATAGAAGTAAAATATGTGTAGATTTAAAAAAATTATTGACGTGAGGAAAACCACGTGGTATGTTTTTTGGAAAAAAGAGATTATTTTAAAGGCAAACCTGTTGAAAGGCAGGGTCGCAAAGCCGGAAGGGACTAAAGTCAGAAAGCTTGACCATGTCAGCCGGTTGCTACTGTTTCCATATCATCATAATATATGGAAAAGATGTTTGAACAGAAGAGATTCCGATACCTTTTATACTATATAGATGTGTGATTTTTAAAAAAATATAGTAGGGACACTGGCGGATTTTGGCAAGTGTCCTTTTTGTATGCAAAAATGGGTAACAAAACCAGCAGGGACAGGTTCTCTGTATACAGATAAAAGCAGGATGAAGAAGGCATAAGACGGAGAGAGGACTTTTATAAAATGAAAAATTATGAAGACAAAATATATTCCTTAGGTGAGACTGTAACGGGACAGACACAGGCCATGTCACAGGCCGTACAGAAAACCCTGGAAAATAATGGCGGGGTAGGTATAATGACAGGATCTTATGA
>ENA-ORNK01001377-ORNK01001377.1-human-gut-metagenome-genome-assembly--contig:-NODE-1377-length-19605-cov-10.092583_pt1 | contig 19605 bp, 17 predicted proteins | sample MGYA00242115_ERZ509022 | MGnify/ENA primary metagenome ERZ509022 (study PRJEB26280, sample SAMEA2338690) | human gut metagenome | biome: human gut; feature: human-associated habitat; material: faeces...
GCGCTACCGTGAACCGGGGCGAGGACGCCCACACCGACGGCAAGTTCGGCCTGTCGGATAAGGGAGCCATGGAGATCATGAAGCTCTTCTTCACCCCCGACGAGCAGCTTGAGGACAAAAAAATCACCGACTTTTTTGACGATGAGGTGCTCAACTCCAACTTCTGGCTCTACTGGCGCACCATGTTCGCCTTTGAGAACTGGCACAGCGCCCTCGAGATGAAGCTCTACCTCAAGCGGTATATCCACCACATCGGCGGTCTGCCCGATTTCACGGCCCTCCGCTTCACCCGGTATAACCAGTACGAGTCCATCATCCTGCCCATGGTCACCTACCTGAAAGACCACGGCGTCCAGTTCTACTACGACACAAAGGTGGTGGACGTCCAGTTCAGCCTCGAGCCGGGCAAAAAGCAGGCGGCGGGCATCACGGTAGACCACAAGGGCGAGGTGGAGACCATCGACCTCACCGAGGACGACCTGCTCTTTATCACCAACGGCGGCTGCGTGGAGAGCTGCACCGTCGGCGCACAGAACAAGGCCACGGGCTTCGATCCCACCATCAAGCCGGGCAACGGCTGGGACCTCTGGAAGCGCATCGCCGCGCTGGACGACTCCTTCGGCCACCCGGAAAAGTTCTGCAGCCAGCCGGAGCTGACCAACTGGGAAAGCGCCACCATCACGACGCTGGATGAGAAGATCCCCCAGTATATCCAGAAGATCTGCAAGCGTGACCCCTTCAGCGGCCGCACCGTCACCGGCGGCATCGTCACAGTGAAGGACTCTAAGTGGCTCATGAGCTGGACCCTGAACCGGCAGCAGCAGTTCCGGACACAGCCCAAAGACCAGCTCTGCGTCTGGGTGTACGGCCTGTTCAGCGATAAGCCCGGCGATTACGTCAAAAAGCCCATGCGGGACTGCACCGGCCGGGAGATCTGCATGGAGTGGCTCTACCATCTGGGCGTGCCGGTGGAGGACATCGCAGAGCTTGCCGAGCACAGCGCCAACACCGTACCGGTCATGATGCCCTATATCGACGCCTTCTTCATGCCCCGCGCGAAGGGCGACCGCCCCGACATCGTGCCGAAGGATGCGGTGAACTTTGCCTTCCTCGGTCAGTTCGCCGAGACCGGCCGGGACACCATCTTCACCACCGAATACTCCATGCGCACCGGCATGGAGGCCGTGTACCGGCTGCTGAACATTGACCGCGGTGTGCCGGAGGTCTGGGGCAGCACCTATGACGTCCGGGCGCTGGTGGATGCCTCGGTGAAGCTGCGGGACGGCCGGAAGCTCACGGACATGGAGCTGCCCCTTATGGGCCGCATCGCCCTGAAGGAGGCGCTGAAGAAGCTCGAAGGCACCGACCTCGAGAAGTTCCTGCGCCAGTATAACGCTATCTGATAAGACGATATTCACGACGGAACAATACCGCCCAAAACAAAAGGCCGGGTGCTGTATGCCTGAGGCAGGAAACAGCACCTGGCCTTTTGTGCTGATTTGCGCGAGATTTCATAAAAAGTCGTACTCATAAAGAAAACTATTATGCAGAATGACCATCTTTGTGCTTGCTCTTTCGGCGGTTCTGTGGTAAGCTTAAAACAAAGAATGCGGCACAGCGGAAGAGAGGCTGTGCTGTAAAAATTGGTCTGGAACATAAAGGAGGTCCTTTTTGTGAAACACTTTATTTCTCGCCGCAATTTCCTGAAGGCTGCAGGTGTCACCGCCGCTGCCTCCGCCATGGCTGCTGCCGTTCCTCAGGCTTCGGCCGGTTTCCTGACGGGCAAGGATGCCGCTGTCACCATCCTGTACACCAACGATGTCCACACCTACATCGACAACAAGTCTCCCAAACTGACCTATGCCGCTATCGCTGCCATGAAGCAGGGCTACGTGGATGAGGGCAAGCCTGTCCTGCTGGTGGACACAGGCGACCATATTCAGGGTACTGCCTACGGCTCCATGGACGACGGCGCTACCATCATCGAGCTGATGAACGAGGCTGGTTACGACATCGCTACTCTGGGCAACCACGAGTTCGACTACGGCATGGCCCGCGCAAAGGCCATCATCAAGGAAGCGGACTTCCCCTATGTCTCCTGCAACTGGGTGGACCTGCGCACCGGCCTGCGCGTCCTGCCTGCTGTCAAGCTGTTCCCCGCAGGCGGCAAGTGGATCGCATTCGTGGGCATCACGACCCCCGAGTCCTTCACCAAGTCCACTCCTGCTTACTTCATGAACGCCAAGCAGACCAAGTACATCTACGACATCCTGGGCGGTGACGACGGAAGGAAACTGTACGACGCCGTGCAGAAGGCCATCGACAAGGCCAAGACCTTGGGCGCAGACATCATCATCGGTCTGGGCCATCTGGGCGTTGACCCGTCCTCCTCTCCCTGGACCAGTGAGGAAGTCATTGCCAACACCACCGGCTTTGACGCCTTCATCGACGGCCACTCTCACACCGTCATGGAGAACAAACAGGTCTACGATGCAGCTGGCAAGGCTGTCACCCTGACCCAGACCGGCTCTTATCTGGCAAACGTCGGTAAGATGACCATCGCCGAGGACGGCGCGATCACCACCGAGCTCGTCTCCACCGCTGATGTCTCCGACGCCGCTGTGGCCGCTACCGCAGAAGCCTGGATCAACGATGTGGACGCTATGCTGGGCGAGCAGATCGCGACCACGGACATCAAATTCTACATCAACGACCCCGCTACCGGCAAGCGCCGCATCCGTATGGGCGAGACCAACCTCGGCGACTTCGTGGCCGACGGCATCTATACTTACTTCAATGAGGTCGAGCAGCTGGACTGCGACATCGCTATGATGAACGGCGGCGGCATCCGCACCGATGTGGATGCCGGCAAGTGGAGCTTCAAGACCTGCAAGCAGGTCAGCCCCTTCGGCAACGTGGCTTGCCTGATGTCTGTTACCGGCAAGCAGATCCAGGATGCTCTGGAGTTCGGCGCCCGTTTCGTCGGGCCGGAGGGCAAGGAGAACGGCGGTTTCCTGCATGTTGCCGGTGCGACCTACGAGATCCACACCGACATCCCTAACACTGTCCTCACCGACGACAAGAATGTCTGGATGGGCAGCGCCACCGGCACGCCCCGTGTCCAGAACGTGCGCATCTACAACAAGAAGACCGGCGCTTACGAGCCGCTGGATCTGAACCGCACCTATGCGCTGGCCGGCATGAACTACACCCTGCGCAATCTGGGCGATGGCTTCGCCATGTTCGACGGCGCAGAGCTCATCAAGGACTATGTCTCTGAGGACTACCTCGTCATGTCCACCTACGCCATGATCTTCGACGCTGTGAACGATATGCCTGTTCTGAGCAGTGCCAACAGCCCGCTGGCAAGCTATCCGGGCTACCTGCTGAACTACGAGAATCCGTATGGCGCAGGCCGCATTCAGGTGGTCTGAGTTTTAGCAGAAAACCGATAAGATGACGAAAGCCCCCTCTTCCATTCGGAAGAGGGGGCTTTCTGATAACTTATGCTTTCGCGAACAGCCCCTTCAGTGCCAGCGGCGTCACGATAGAGGACACGACGATGAGCAGGATGACGGCGGTGAAGTAGACGGGGTCCACCACACCGGCCCCGAGGCCCTTCTGGGCCACGATGAGGGCCACTTCGCCGCGGGTCATCATGCCGACGCCCACTTTGAGAGAGTCGCCCCAGCTGAACCGGCAGAGCTTCGCAGCCAGACCGCAGCCGATGATCTTGGTGAGCAGGGCGACGATCACGAAGCAGGCGCTGAACAGCAGGATGGTGGGCGTCAGGCCGCTGATGTCGGTCTTCAGGCCGATACTGACGAAGAAGACGGGGGAAAACAGCATATAGCCGCTGATGTCCACACGGCGCTCGATGTAGGGCGCATCTTCGAGGGAACAGAGCACGATGCCGGCAATGTAAGCACCCGTGATGTCTGCGATGCCGAAGTACTGCTCCGCGATGTAGGCCATGGCAAAGCAGAACGCAAGGCTGACGATGGTGATGCGCTGGGTGTGGGGGTTGCGATGGTCCAGCCAGAGCATGGCCTTGTGGATGATGAGGCCGATGACGATGGCTGCGATGAAGAAGAGGACGGTATCCATCAGCACATCGACGAGGCTGGTGTCTGTGCCGCCGCTGGCACCCAGCACACAGGTGAGCACCACGATGCCGATGACATCATCAATGACGGCTGCGCTGACGATGGTGGTGCCGAGGAAGCTCTTGAGCTTGCCCAGCTCCTGCAGGGTGGCGACGGTGATGGAGACGCTGGTGGCCGTCATGATGGTGCCGATGAAGAGCGCCCGATAAAACTCCGGGCTGCCCAGCGCCGAGAAGCCGTAGAACAGGCTGTAGAGCAGGGTGCCGCCTGCCAGAGGCACGGCCACGCCCACGCAGGCGATGAGGGTAGCGATGGGACCGGCCCGCATCAGCTCCTGAAGGTTGGTGCCGAGGCCGGTGGTGAACATCAGCAGCACGACGCCTATCTCAGCAAAAATGGCGATGGAGTCGCTGGGCTGCACGAGATTCAGCAGACAGGGACCGATGACAAGACCTGCGATGATCTCACCCACCACCTGCGGCGCCCGGCATTTGCGGGCGAGCAGCGCGAAGAACTTGGCGCTGATGAGGATGAGGGCGAGATTCCGAAAGATGGAATACATAGGCGATCCTTCCTTTGACGTTAGCAATCGTCCCGCTCCCCCGTAAGCCCTGCCATGCGCCGCGCACAAAGACAGAAGGGGAGAAGAACATCTTTTATTATAATCCTCTTTTCGCTGGAATGCAAAGGAAAATCAGCTTGGAAATGGCTAAGAATGCCATATAAAAGAGATATGACGGATATACTGGAAAAGCATAAAAAGAATGATGAGGGAGATTTTGCTGTCATGCGCTCAAAAATACGAAAAAAATCCTGCGGGAGGGCTTGACAATTTTTGCGGGGCTTGCTATAATAAATTGCTGTCTGAACAGACACGCCGCACAGTCCGCGCGACGCCGCGCTGGCTGTGTACCCTTGGCCTCATATTCTTGAGGCCCTTAAGTCCAAAAGGAGGTGCTACAAAATGGCAAAGTACGAAACCATGCTGATTACCAGCGCTGCTCTCGACGAGGAGGCTTCTTCCGCTCTCATCGGTAAGTTCAAGTCCCTGATCGAGGCTAACGGTACCATCGATTCCATCGATGAGTGGGGCAAGCGCCGTCTGGCCTACCCCATCAACGATGAGGAGGAAGGCGTCTACACCGTGATCAACTTCACTGCTGACCCCAGCTTTCCCGCTGAGCTCGACCGTGTGTACAAGATCACTGAGGGCGTTATGCGCAGCCTGATCGTTGCCCACGAGGAGTAATCTTTTCGTGACGAAAAAGGAGTCCGTATTATGTTGAATGTTGTAGCGATCATGGGCCGTCTCGTGGCGGATCCCGAGCTTCGCACCACCCAGAGCGGCACCAATGTGTGCAGCTTCCGCATTGCGTGTGACCGCAACTTTGCCCGTCAGGGCGAGCAGCGTCAGGCCGATTTCATCGACATCGTCGCATGGCGCCAGCAGGCAGAGTTCGTCTCCAAGTATTTCCAGAAGGGCAGTCTGATCGCCATCGAAGGCAGTCTCCAGACCCGCCAGTATCAGGACAAGAACGGAAACAACCGCACCGCTGTGGAGGTCGTGGCAAACAACGTCAACTTTGCTGGCTCCAAATCGAATGGCAGCAATCAGGGCGGCGGCAGCTATCAGAATGCTGCTCCGTCCTACCAGAACGCAGCTCCTGCCCGTCCGGCTGCTGTGGAGGCAGCTCCCAGCTATTCCGCCGGCAATGCAGATGACTTCGCCGTCATCGACGACAGCGACGACCTGCCGTTCTGATTCCCGAACCGGTGTTTTAACCGTAAAAATCCAACAGGAGGTAATAAGCAATGGCTTTTGAAAGAACCGAAGGCTCTCGCCCCGCACGCCCCATGCGTCGCGGCCGCAAGAAGGTTTGCAGCTTCTGTGTCGATCGCATCGACACCATCGATTACAAGGACGTTCCCCGTCTGCGTAAGTACGTCTCTGAGCGTGCAAAGATCATTCCCCGCCGTGTCACCGGCACTTGCGCTTTCCATCAGCGCGCACTGACCGTGGCTATCAAGCGTGCTCGTCACGTTGCTCTGATGCCCTACGTCAGCGACTAATCTGAGATAATCAACCCAATCAAAATAATCAGCAATCAGCAAAGCGCCCTCACCGATGACAAGGTGAGGGCGCTTTTTGGTTGTCATTCAGGGGCATAAACAAAAGAGCTTCGAGAGATCCCGAAGCTCTTTTGTGCTTGATAGGTTACAGCGTCTTGCAGAACTCTTTCAGGTAGGCGCGGAACGCCCCGCCGATCTCGGGGTGCTGCAGGGCCAGCTCCACCTGTGCCTCAGCGACTTTGAGCTTGTTGCCCATGTCGTAGTGCTTGCCGGTGAACTCCACAGCCGTCATACCGCCGTAGTTGCGGGCATACTCGGCCATGGCGTCGGTCAGCTGGATCTCGCCGCCGGCACCGGGCTTGGTCCTGGCGAGGATGTCATAGATTTCCGGGGTCAGCAGCACACGGCCCAGAATGGAGTAGTTGCTGAACTCCTGACCCTTCTTGGGCTTCTCGATCATGTCGTCCACAAAGAAGTAGTTGTCGTGGATGGGGGTGGTCTTGAGGCTGCAATAACGGCTCACGTCGGCCCAAGGCACGGCGGACACACCGGCAGCCGGACGGCCAAACTCTTCGTAGGCACGGATGAGCTGAGCGCAGACCGGGTCTTCGCCCCAGATGACGTCGTCACCATAGATGACCACAAAGGGATCGTCGCCGGTGAAGGGCTTAGCCATGCTGACAGCGTGGCCGAGGCCGAGGGTCTGTTGCTGGCGGACGAAGAAGATGTTGGCCAGATTGGAGATGCCGAGGCACTCTTCCAGCATCTTCTCCTTGCCGGGAGCAGCAAGTTTTGCTTCCAGCTCGGGGCTGCGGTCAAAGTGGTCCTGGATGATGTCCTGATTGCGGCTCACGATGATAAGGATGTCGGTGATACCGGAGCGGACAGCCTCCTCCACCAGATACTGGATGGCGGGTTTGTCCACGAGGGGGAGCATTCCTTTGGGCATCGCCTTGGTGGCGGGCAGCACGCGGGTGCCAAGACCAGCGGCGGGGATGACTGCCTTGGTGACTTTTTTCATGGTTCAAACTCCTTCACATTTATAGCAATTCAACTTTTTAATGCAACAGCAACAGCGTTGAATTGCATATCGCAACTATGCTGTTTGGATGTTGCACTAATTTCTTGACTTGCGATAGATTCACGGCTGGGTGTATCAGCCATAGAAAGCGTTGAGGATGGCCTGCAGATCCGGGCCGAGCAGCAGGGTGAACGCACTGCCGCAGACACTCAGGAGCAGGACACAGAGAAAGACCGCGCCGAAGCTGACGCCGCCCTGGGCGCGGAGCACGGCCTGACGCTGCTGGGCATCGGGGAACTCAGACTGGATGCGGCGGATGTGGTCGGCGGCGCTCTTGCGGTAGAGCCACTTGCCGTACATACCGCGCACCAGCATCAGCACGAAGCTGAGGACAGAGCAGACGCGGGCAAATACCGTCAGAGCTGAAGCGCTCATGGCCGGGGCGAGGGCGCTGCCGGAGAGCTGGAGCATCTCGATAAAGGTGGGCGCTGCCAGCAGAAGTTCAGCGGCCAGAAAGCCAAAGGCCGGCTTCCACGCCTTGCGGTAGAAGAAGTAGAAGGGACCGAACAGCAGAGCCGAAAAGCTCATGGATACCTTGCTCTTCTGGAGCTGCATCCGGCTGTAAGCGGCGAGGTAAGCGGGAGCGGCGGGGCCGATATAGTCCAGCCAGTCCTGACGGTCGATGCCGTCCATCTTGGCCTCTTTGCCGAAGGCGTCCTCAAAAAACTCCTTCTCCGGGTCAGCGGAAGTGCCGAACTGACGGTACATCTGGGAGTAGTCGAAAGTCTCTTCACCGCTGCCGCGGGAAGAAGGAGGCTCCTGCCCCTCGGGGGGCAGCACAGCACCGCAGCAGCGGCACGTTTCCTCGTCCCGCAGGGTGCGCTCGCCGCAGGACGGACAGGTGCGGAGCTGGCTCTCCTCGTAGGGGAACTTCCACTCGTAGCCGGCGGCGTGGGCGGGGCGGTGGATGCACTGGCCCAGCTTCTCGTAGCAGACGCGGTGATAAGGCGCGCCGCAGTCGGGGCAGACCACGATATCATCCTGAAGTGTGAGGGGCTTGCCGCAGCCTTCACACGGACAGCCATAGTATTTTGGCATAACATCCTCCAATGAATATGGTAGTTTATCAGTATTATACACTTAAAATGCGGAAAAGAAAAGGCGAAAATCTTCAAATTTCCAGCACAATGGTATTTTTTCCTCTTTACTTTATCATGGATTCTGGGTATACTAATGAAGTATCTGTGTATAAACTGTATCTTTTAGGAGTAAATCTCTCCGTCATTGGCCGAGTCCTCGGGCAGGCTTTCCTTCGTACAACCTCTCCGTTACGCCTACGGCGTGCCACCTCCCCTGGTAGGGGAGGCTTTGGCAGTCCCCGCAAAGTGAACGGTTTCGCCAGAGGCTCCCCTACTAGGGGAGCTGTCGAGCGTCAGCGAGACTGAGAGGTTGTACTAAGACGGGCCTGCCCGTGTGCGTGGCTGATGATGAAGAGGCTGCTCCTGTTCTTTGAGACGAGAGGAATAAAACGATGATCACCACTGATGAACTGAAAGTACAGCTGGCTGAATACCACACCGCTGTAAAGGACTTGGAGGAAGCGCTGGCCATCGACGCTTCCCGCAAGCGCGTGCAGGAGCTGGAGCACACCATGTCCCGCCCCGGCTTCTACGACGACGCTGAGCTGAGCAAGAAGGTCTTCGACGAGGTGGGCGACCTGAAGGGCAAGCTGACCCGCTTCGAGAAGCTGCAGGGCCTGTACGATGACGCAGAGACCATGCTGGTCATGCTGGACGAGGAGTACGACCCCGAGATGGTGCCGGAGGCCGAAGAGGCCGTCAACGCCGTGGGCAAGGCTGTGGACGAGCTGCAGCTGATGACCATGCTGAACGGTGAGTACGACCACAGCAACGCCATCCTGACCTTCCACGCAGGCACTGGCGGCACCGAGGCACAGGACTGGGCCGAGATGCTCTACCGTATGTACAACAAGTGGGCGCAGGCTCACGGCATGACCGTCGAGGTCCTGGATTATCAGGACGGCGACGAGGCCGGCATGAAGAGTGCTTCCATGATGGTCAAGGGTGCCAACGCCTACGGCCTGCTCAAGAGCGAGAACGGCGTCCACCGTCTGGTGCGCGTCTCTCCCTTTGACGCCAACGCCCGCCGTCAGACCAGCTTTGCTTCGCTGGAAGTCATGCCCGAGCTGGACAACACCATCCAGGTGGACATCCGCCCCGAGGACATCGAGATGCAGGTCTACCGCTCCTCCGGTGCCGGCGGCCAGCACATCAACAAGACTTCTTCCGCTGTCCGACTCATCCATAAGCCCACCGGCATCGTGGTCAACTGCCAGACCCAGCGCAGCCAGTTCCAGAACCGCGACTACGCGATGGAAATGCTGAAGGCAAAGCTGTACCAGATCGCCAAGCAGCAGCACATGGATAAGATCGACGACATCAAGGGCGTCCAGAACGAGATCGCATGGGGCCACCAGATCCGCTCCTACGTCTTCATGCCCTACACCATGGTCAAGGACCACCGCACCAACTATGAGACCGGCAACGTGGATGCTGTCATGGACGGCGACCTCGACGGCTTCATCTTCGCTTACCTCAAGGCCGCAAGCCGTGGTGAGCTGCAGGATACCTAAAATCAGAGCATAATAAAAACGTCTGTACTTCGTTTGGAGGTACAGACGTTTTTCTTTTTATTCGAGGTCGCCGAGTATCCCCGGCCAGAGCGCTTCCTCCTGCCGCATGGCGACGAAGCAGCAGTCGAGGTACATCTTGTTCACGGCAGCGACGATGGTACCGCGCAGCAGACGCTTTTCGTCGGCGGCATCCGGGTCGAGGCCGCAGATGGTGCGGCTGACACCGAAGATGTAGGGCAGGCAGTTCTCCACCTCGTCGCAGAAGTAGTCGTAGGCTTCGGCGGCGGTGCAGTGAGCCCGCTGCATCTGAAAGAGGGTGTCGATGTTTTCCAGCGAGAGGACATTTTTAGACAATACGATATAGATGAGAGAAGCCAGCTGTTCGCGGGAATACTTCTTTTTGACGGGGTGGGAGATGACTCCTTTCTTGACGTAGTTGCTCACCATGGAGGGGGTGAGCTCCACCCCGGGGAAGCCCCGGAAGCAGCTGTTGACGAGCTGCACGGTCTGGTCGAGATACAGCCCCACGGAGGGCAGCTCCCGGTAGCGCGGCAGGGAAAACCCGGCGGCGCAGGCCGTGACACGGCGTTTCATTTCCTGATTCATGGTGGTAGTATATCGCATTTTTGAGTCGGGGTCAACCGTTTATGAAAACAATATTAAGAATTTTACGAATCGCTTGACAGGTTTTTGAAAAACTGATATAGTGGACTCACCGAACGTAAAAAATGCGGCGGACACCCGCCGGAATGGAGATAGATGGATATGAAACGAATCGTTGTGGACTCTTCTGCCAGCCTGTATCAGCTGGACGGCATTGATTTTGCTGCTGTGCCTCTGAAGATCGTGACCGACGAGAGGGAATACCTCGACGACGGCACGCTGGACGCCGTGGAAATGGCGACTACCCTGCGCACCTATAAGGGCAAGACCAGCACCTCCTGCCCCAACATCGGCGACTGGCTGGAAGCTTATGAGGGCGCAGATGAAATTTATGCCATCACCATCACCGGCACCCTGTCGGGCAGCTGCAACGCCGCCCAGCTGGCCGCAGAAGAGTATCAGGCAGAGCACCCGGGTGCTCAGGTCTTTGTGCTGGACAGCCTGTCTGCCGGCCCGGAACTGGTGCTGCTGGCAGAGCATATCCGTGCGCTCATCGAAGAGGGCAGGGAGTTTGACGAGGTGTGCGAAGAGATGCTGCGCTACCGTCACCACACCCATCTGCTGTTCTCGCTGGAATCGCTGGCGAATCTGGCCCGGAATGGCCGGGTGAAGCCCGCTGTGGCTGCTGTGGCGCGGATGCTCAACATCCGGGTCATCGGCAAGGCCAGCGATGTGGGCGAACTGGACGTCCTCTGCAAGACCCGCGGCGAGCACGGCGCTCTCGAGCGCATCGTGCTGGAGCTCAAAGGCCACGGCTACACGAACGGCAAGGTCATCATTGCCCACTGCGGCAACCCCGCCGCCGCCGAGCGCCTGATGCACATGGTGCGGGCTGTCTTCGAGGGCGCACAGGTGCGGGTGACCGAGTGCGGCGGCCTGTGCAGCTACTACGCCGAGCTGGGTGGCCTCATGGTGGGCTTCGAGGACGCGGACGCCTGAGCTTGAAATCTCCGCATCTCTGCGCTATACTATTCCCATAAAAATGCTGCCGAAAGGCAGCGGGGGAGGCGCAGATGTTCTTTCGGCTTCCGGTCGTACGGTTCTTCAATCGTGTCATCAACAGGGCCACGGTCACAGTGGCCCTTGTTTTGCTGCAGATCGGCTGGCTGCTCTGGGCCTTCTTCTCCCTCACCGCCGGAAAGGTGTGGGTGAATGCGGGGCTGAATGTCCTCAGCCTCTTCATCACCCTCTACCTCGTGCGGAAGGACGAGAACAGCGACTATAAGATCATCTGGCTCGTCCTCATCGGCATGATGCCGCTGCTGGGCGGTGCGCTCTATCTGGCATTCGGCAACAAGGCCCCTGCCAAGCGGATGCGCCAGCGGATGCAGGCGGTGGAGCGCCAGCACACCGCCGACCTCGCCCAGCAGCCGGGCCAGACCGACGCCCTCGACCCCGCCAGCAGGGGACTGAGCCGGTATGTTTCGGAGTACGGGCCGTACCCCGCATGGAAAAACTCCACGGCAAAATATTACCCCTGCGGTGAGGCCATGTACCCTGACCTGCTGGCCGACCTCGAAAAGGCAGAGCGGTTCATCTTCCTCGAGTTCTTCATCGTCCGCACCGGCAAGATGTGGAAGGGGGTAGAGGACATCCTCGTCCGCAAGGCGGCGCAGGGGGTGGATGTCCGGCTCATCTACGACGATTTCGGCAGTCTGCTGGGTCTGCCTTCGGATTTCGTGGTAAAGATGGAGCGGGCGCATATCCGCTGTATCCCGTTCAACCCGGTGGTGCCGCTGGTGTCGCTGGTCATGAATCACCGCGACCACCGGAAGATCGTGGTCGTGGACGGAAATACAGCCTATACGGGCGGCATCAATCTGGCCGACGAGTATATCAATGAAGAAGAGCGGTTCGGCTACTGGAAGGACGCAGCCCTTCGCACCGAGGGCGCGGCGGTCTGGAACTTCACGGTGATGTTCCTTGACCACTGGAACGCCTTCCGCCCCAGCGAGGAGGATTATGCGCCCTTTATGCCTCAGGCTGAGTCCCTGTCTGCCCAGTCGGACGGAGTGATACAGCCCTACGGGGACAGCCCGCTGGACGAAGAGGCTCTGGCCGAGACGGTCTACCTGAATATCATCAATCAGGCCCAGCGGTATGTCTATATCTATACGCCCTACTTCGCGGTGGGCGAGACCATGCTGGAAGCCCTCAAGGCGGCGGCAAAGCGGGGCGTGGACGTCCGGCTGGTGCTGCCGGGCATCCCGGACAAGAAGCTCATCTTCCGGCTGACCCGCTCCTATTATGTGCCGCTGCTCCGGGCGGGGGTGCGCATCTACGAGTTCACGCCCGGCTTCCTCCACGCCAAGTGCTACGTCAGCGATGACCGCGCCGCCGTGGTGGGCAGCATCAACATGGATTACCGCAGCCTCTTCCTCCACTTTGAGTGCGGGGCGCTGCTGCTCTATAACAGTCAGGTCATTGCTCTGCGGGACGATGTGCTTCGCACCCTGCCAGAGTGCCGGGAAGTGCAACTGGCCGACTGCCGCACCTCGCTGGCCGGGACGCTGCTGGACAGTGTGCTCCGCCTGCTGAGCCCGCTGATGTGAGCGATACTGTGGTGGAATAAGTGGCAAAGTTCCATAAATCAAATGATATATCGTTTAATATTGATTGTTTGCCAACCTGGCAAAGTTCTCCTGATTGGCAAACTACCTACTTTGCCAGCAAGCCTTAAGTTTGCCAACGTGGCAAAGTTTGATTTGTGACGATAACACGCTGGTATTTTGGAACTTTGCCAGATAACACGTCGGTCTCAGGGCAAACGTGCATGATTGGCTCTGTGTCGGGCTATACTATTCCCAAAGAGATGAAAGGGAGCGTAACGCTTATGACACAGAGACAAAAAGCTCTTCTGAGCTGTGCCGTGGCGGCGGCACTGCTGCTGTCCGGCTGCCGCAAAGGCAACAGCGATTCCGGCAGCATGAGCAGTTCGAACGCCATGTCCGGCTCGTCCGGCAGCGCCAGCACCACCCAGACCGGCGGCTGGAAGACCGGCCTCGGCATCCTGACCGAGGCATCCGACGAGGCCCGCACCGGCACCATCCATACCATCGCCGCCGCCGTCCTGCTGGACGGGGACGGCAAGCTGGCCGACGTGATGCTGGATGAGCTGGAAGTGGAAGTTACCGCCGACGGCAAAGGCGTCGTCACCATGCCCACCGACTACCGCACCAAGCGCCAGAAAGGGGACGACTACCCGCTGGCAGCGGCATCTTCGCTGAAAAAGGGGTGGGCCGAGCAGGCCGATGACTTCGCCGACTACCTCACCGGCATGACGCCCGAGCAGGCATCCATGCTGGAAACGGATAAGGACGGCAAGGCTGTGGACGCCGACCTGCTGTCCGGCTGCACTATCCGGGTGGATAAGTACCGCGACGCCGTGGCGAAAGCCTGCACGAATGCGTCCGCCCTCGGCGCGGCGAAGGGCGACCGGGTGAGCCTCGGTGTGGAGGCGGAGAATGCCTCTTCGGACATCACCGCCACCGACGACAAGGATGTGAACGCAGAAGTTGACCTTACCGTCGTGGCCCTGACTCTGGATGCCGATGGCCGTGTGACAAGCGCCATCGGCGACATGGCAGAGCCTGCGCTGACCATCGCGGCAGACGGCGGCGTCACCGCCCCGGACACCGTCCGCTCCAAGCTTGAGCTGGGCGACAGCTACGGGATGCGGAACGCATCCAGCCTTGGCAAGGAGTGGTACGAGCACAGCGAGGGCTATTGCAGCTACCTCAAGGGCAAGACTGAGAAAGAGGTGGCGGACATCCCTGCCGACGGCTCGGACGCCGACCTCGCGGCCCTCTGCACCATCTCCATCGACGCCCTGCAAAAGGCCGCAGGGGATGCGTTTGAGAATGCGTCATTATAAATTGAACGGAAAGTCTGACCGTCACCGTGAGGTGGCGGTTTTCTTTTTGTCCTTTGTACAAATACACCGAAAACCCGATCGGAAAGGGGCGGTCTGCGGGCAAAACGCGAAAAAATCGGTTTTCCTCTTGCAAAACGGGGCAAAACGCGCTATTCTATAGTCACAGTTTAACAATTTAGCATGGTAAAGCGGTAAAACGAAGCGTCGCTTCTGCTGAATCTGAGGGAGGAAATTACAACATGAAACGTCTGGTCTCTGCTTTTCTGGCCGGTGCGATGGCACTGAGCCTTGCCGCCTGCGGCGGTTCTGCATCCACTTCTACGGCTGCTTCTTCTGCCGCCGCCTCTGCCGCCCCGGCAAGCTCCGTGGCCGCTGACAGCGACCTGGCTTACATCCAGTCCAATGGCAAGATGGTCATCGGCTACACCGTGTATGAGCCGATGAACTACACCGACGCCGACGGCAACTTCACCGGTTTCGATACCGAGCTGGCCACCGCTGTCTGTGAGAAGCTGGGTGTCGAGCCGGAGTTCGTGGAGATCAACTGGGACACCAAGGAGACCGAGCTGGCTGCAAAGAGCATTGACTGCATCTGGAACGGCCTGACCCTGACCGATGACCGCGAGGAGAACATGGCCTGCACCAAGCCCTACGTCAAGAACGCCCAGGTCGTCGTGGTGAAGGACGGCACCGACTACACCTCCACCGCCGACCTCATCGGCAAGACCGTGGTGGCCGAGGCCGGCTCTGCCGGTGAGACCACCATCACCGAGAACGCCGACCTGTCTCAGGCTGATTTCATCTCCAAGGCTGTTCAGACCGACTGCCTGATGGAAGTCGCCGCCGGTACCGCTGACGCCGCCATCCTCGACCTGACTCTGGCTTCTGCCATGATCGGCGAGGGTACCGACTACGCAAACCTTAAGATGGTGGATGAGCTGAACGTCGAGGAGTACGGCGTGGCCTTCCGCAAGGACAGTGACGTGGCCGAGGCTGTGGACAACGCTTTCGACGAGCTGAAGGCTGATGGCACCATGCAGACTCTGGCCGACAAGTACGGCCTGACTCTGGCTGAGTAACTTACATTATAAACGGATAGGTGTAGTGATTCTGTGACTGTGATTTTGGAGCGTCTGACCGGCGCATTCGCGCTCAACTGTGAGCTGTTCTTTCTGACCTTGCTGTTTTCGCTGCCGCTGGGCCTTGTGGTGGCCTTTGGCTCCATGAGCCGGTGCGCACCGCTGCGGGGCGTCGTCAAGACCTTCGTGTGGGTCATCCGCGGCACGCCGCTGATGCTCCAGATCATCGTCATCTACCTTGGCCCCGGCCTGCTGGGCATGACCAACCCCTGGCCCTCCGGCTCTTCGGGCCGTCTGGTGGCGGCGGTGGTGGCGTTCGCCATCAACTACGCCTGTTACTTCTCTGAGATCTACCGCGGCGGCATCGAGGCTGTGCCGAAAGGCCAGACCGAGGCCGGTCAGGTGCTTGGCATGACCAAGAGCCAGATCTTTTTCAAGGTCACGCTCCTGCAGGTCGTCAAGCGCATCCTGCCCCCGATGGGCAACGAGGTCATCACGCTGGTGAAGGATACCTCGCTGGCGAATGTCATCGCCAATAAGGAGATCATCATGATGGCGAAGGAGTACAGCGCCAAGGGCCTCATCTGGCCGCTGTTCTCCACCGCGATTTTCTTCCTCGTCTTTGTCGGCGCACTCACCCTGCTGATGGACTGGGCCGAGAAAAAGATGGACTATTTCCGCTGTTAAGGAGGATACTGAATTATGGCATTACTCGAAGCCTCCGGCATCGGGAAAAACTTTGGCGAGACGAAAGTTCTCAAGGACATCTCGCTCACACTGGAACAGGGCGAGGCGCTGGCGATCATCGGCTCGTCCGGCTCGGGCAAGACGACGCTGCTGCGCTGCCTGAATTTCCTTGAGCGTCCCGACACCGGCGTCATCAGGGTGAACGGCGAGACCATGTGGGACGCCGCCGACCCTGCCACCCAGCGGGAGAGCGAGGTGCGGAAAAAGCGCCTCCACTTCGGCCTCGTGTTCCAGAACTTCAACCTCTTCCCCCAGTACACCGCGCTGGAAAACGTGATGCTGGCGGGGGAGCTTCTGGCGAAGGAGCAGCCCGACTACAAGGCCAACAAAAAGGCCATCCACGCCCAGCTGGAAGCACAGGCTCGTGATTTACTGGCTCAGATGGGCCTGTCGGAGCGGGCAGGCCACTACCCCCACCAGCTCTCCGGCGGTCAGCAGCAGCGGGTGGCCATCGCCCGCGCACTGGCGCTCCACCCGGACATCCTCTGCTTCGATGAGCCCACCAGCGCCCTTGACCCGGAGCTGACCGGCGAAGTCCTCCGTGTCCTGCGGGATCTCGCTGACCGAAAGACCACCATGATCATCGTCACCCATGAGATGCACTTCGCCCGCGACGTGGCCGACCGCATCCTATTCATGGACGGCGGCGTCGTGGTGGAGGAAGGCCCGGCCCGCCAGCTCATCGACCACCCCCAGGAGGAGCGCACCAAGCAGTTTTTGGCGCACTACTCTGAATAAGACAGGCTATGGCCCTCCCCGCTCGGGAGGGCTTTTTTGCGCCATTCACGCCGAAAACACCACGATTCGCGCGGTTTTTATTTACATTCTCTGATTTTTTTGGTAAGCTTGCATCAGATGAAGCTGATTCTTCAAAAGACGAACAGACCAAAGGAGGACAGACTATGAGACTGAAGAGCGCACTCCGGCGGGGCGTGGCCGCCGCCGTCATCGCGGGCATCGTGGTGAGCTCCGGCATCCCGGCCTACGCGGCCCGGTGGGACATCGCCAACGGCGACATCACCGTGAAAGCGGGCGACGCCGAAGGAAAGAACAAGGTCTCACAGGGCGAGACCATCGACAAGGACGACACCAACACCGTCATCACCGGCGAGTCGGATAAGAACACCGTCACCATCGACACCTCCAAGGGCGACGTGGACGTCACCTTCGACGACCTGAAGATCGACGTCAGCGGCAAGAAGGAGGGGGATGGCAGCGGTGACGGCCCTGTCCGGGAGAGCAAAGCCGCCGTCACCGTGCAGGGCGACCACGATGCGACCATCGAGCTGGACGGCGACAACGAGCTGAAGAGCGGCGGTTATAATGCGGGTCTTGAGAAGAACGAACACGAGTCGAAAGGCACTCTGACCATCAAGGACGACAACGATACCAAAGGCGCGCTGACCGCCGAGGGCGGCTTCGGCGGCGCAGGCATCGGCGGCGGCATCGAGAGCACCGGCAGCAACATCACCATCCGGGGCGGCACCATCGAGGCTGTGGGCGGGAGCAACGCGGCAGGCATCGGCGATGGAGCAGGCCGCGCGTCGGACGACACCGACGACCCGAACCCGGGAGACCTCTACATCTGCGGCGACGCCGAGGTGACGGCCAAGGCGGGAAGCCAGATGACGGACGCCAAGGCCCCGGCCATCGGCGGCAGCTACGGCGAAGTACCCACGGAGAACCTTTCTGACGATGAACATAAGGTGACGGGAGGACGGCTGACCCGTCTGAACGCGGACGGCACCGTGATGGAGGGGATGGGCTACGACTACACCTCCACCCCCAAGCCCCAGCCGGACGACGACGAGGACGATGATGATGACGTCCCGCCCCCGGTGCAGGAGAACGCCCCCGAACCCCTGCCCGGCGGCATGGTGGTGGGCGGCTTCTTTTCCAGCCGGGTCACCATCCAGCGGCTGGATCCTGCTTTGGCCATTATTGAGAGCACCGACCCCATGGTCGGCAGCGTAAAGGCCGGCGACGCCGGAGAGGTCCTCACCCCGGGGGGTGTGGTGCTTATTGAGAGCGCCGCTCCCCGCTCCACCGTCACCACCGACATCTCCAGTCTCCGGGAGGACGGCGTGGAGGACATCTTCTTCCGCTATGAGGACACCATGACCCACTATAGCGTGGACAAGATGGCCGACGCGGCGGGCGAGGACGCTGACGTGGAGCTGAAGCAGAACAGGGAGGACATCAGCCTCCGGCTGGACGGCGAGACGCGGGACGACCTGTCGGAGCGCTATCTGGAGTAGGTGCCGGTGCAGACGCCAGAGCCGCAGGAGTGGCTGATATTGACCCACGAACTCGCGAAAAAAAGGGACGACCTCCCGAGTTTGGATTGGTGGCTCGAGCCTGAGAGAGAGGAAACGGTAGAGCAAAAAACGAGTGAAGAGCTCAGACGTGAACTCGACGAATTACTGAAACAAGAGCGGGAGATGATGGACTTCCAACTCGCGAAAAAAAGGGACGACCGCCCGAGTTTGGATTGGTGGCTCGAGCCTGCGAGAACGGAAACGCCGAGAATCGGGCTTGAGGAGACCCTGAAACAGCTGGCTTCCCGATTTGAGGCCATCGCTCCCGAGGAGGATAAGCCACGGCTTTTCCTGCTGGAAACCACCGTCCCGGATGGCACAAAGTATACCAATCTGTTGGAGAGTGACCTGCGGAGCTATGCCGACCTTGGTGACGACTGGGACGACCTGCCGGATACCCAGGGTGAGATAAAGCTCTGGCTGCCGGAGGACTTGGGGCAGCCCAAAGAAATAAGCATCTCAAAGGAGAGCCTCTGAGCCGCAGCGACGGCATTGCATGATACACAGAACGAAAGGAGATGTACGATGAGACTGAAGAGCGCACTCCGGCGGGGCGTGGCCGCCGCCGTCATCGCGGGCATCGTGGTGAGCTCCGGCATCCCGGCCTATGCGAAAACATGGAACATCGCCGACGGCGACATTACGGTCAAAGGTGCGAGCGATGAAAGCGGAAACTATAACAATGTCAAGCAGGGTGAAAAGGATTTCGAGAAGGATGAGGGGGAGACCGTCATCACCGGCGAGTCGGATAAGAACACCGTCACCATCGACACCTCCGAGGGCAACGTGGACGTCACCTTCGACGACCTGAAGATCGACGTCAGCGGCAAGAAGGAGGGGGACGTCAGCGGTGACAGCCCAGTCGATGCGGGCAAAGCCGCCGTCACCGTGCAGGGTGACCACGATGCCGCCATCGAGCTGGACGGCGCCAACGAGCTGAAGAGCGGCAGCTGCAATGCGGGTCTTGAGAAGAATGGCAATGAGTCCTCCGGCAAGCTGACCATCAAGGACGACAACGACACCAAAGGCTCCCTCACCGCCGAAGGCGGCGAAGACGGCGCAGGCATCGGCGGC
>ENA-ORNK01001380-ORNK01001380.1-human-gut-metagenome-genome-assembly--contig:-NODE-1380-length-19545-cov-15.719702_pt1 | contig 19545 bp, 14 predicted proteins | sample MGYA00242115_ERZ509022 | MGnify/ENA primary metagenome ERZ509022 (study PRJEB26280, sample SAMEA2338690) | human gut metagenome | biome: human gut; feature: human-associated habitat; material: faeces...
TGCAGGCAGAGAAAACTGGCCGATTTTCTCTGCACTGGAGGGATAATACAAGACCTGATAAGCGAAGCGCATCAGGCATTGTGTAGGCAGCAGAAATGTCGGATAAGGCACCGCTGATTACTGATACACCGGCAGTAAATTAAAGCTCGATAAAATATGGACCAGTGCGTTGCCAACGCCAAACACCAGAATCAGCGTAATCATCGGCTTGCCGCCCCAGACGCGGAATTTCGGGCTGCCAAAGCGTTTACGCGATGCGCGGGCTAACAGCGCCGGAACAATTGCCGCCCAGATGGTAGCTGCTAAACCAGCATAACCAATGGCGTACAGGAATCCGTTCGGGAACAGTAGACCACCCACAACAGGCGGGGCAAAGGTCAGCAATGCCGTTTTCAAGCGCCCCAGGGCTGAGTCATCGAAACCAAACAGATCTGCCAGATAGTCAAACAAACCCAGCGTTACGCCAAGGAACGAACTCGCTACCGCAAAGTTTGAGAACACGACCAGCAGAAGGTCCAGGCTACGGCTGTTCAGCACGCCGCTTAATGCCTGTACCAGCACATCAATATTACCGCCCTTCTCTGCAATACCGATAAACTCCGGACGCGGGATGTTACCCATCGTCGCCAGCAACCAGATGGTATACAGCGCCAGTGCCATCAGCGTACCGTACACCAGGCATTTCACGATGGTTTTCGGATCTTTGCCGTAATACTTCATCAGGCTTGGCACGTTACCGTGATAACCAAACGACGCCAGGCAGAACGGCAATGTCATCAGCAGATACGGCGCATAAGATGCATTGCTTTCTGCAACGTTGAACAATGTCGCAGGCTGCACATGCCCCAACAGGCTGCCAAAGGTGAGGAAGAAGGTAATGACTTTCGCCCCCAGCACAATCGCCGTCATGCGGCTGACGGCCTTAGTACTCAACCACACCACAAACGCTACCAGCAGTGCAAAACCAAAACCCGCCGCCCGTGCCGGGACGTTTAGCGACATCTCTGCGAAGGTGTGATGCAGAATTGAACCACTGGCAGAAATATAGGCATAGGTCAGGATATAGAGCACAAAGGCAATGGAAATACCGTTGACCACGTTCCAGCCTTTGCCCAGCAAATCTTTGGTGATGGTGTCAAAACTCGAACCGATTCGGTAATTCAGGTTAGCTTCCAGAATCATCAAGCCGGAATGCAGCATACAGAACCAGGTAAAGATCAGCGCCGCCATTGACCAGAAAAACCACGCCCCGGACATGACCACTGGCAGAGAAAACATCCCTGCGCCAATAATGGTGCCGCCGATAATCACCACGCCGCCAAGCAGCGACGGTGACGTTTGGGTGGTGGTTAGTGTTGCCATGAGGGCTTCTCTCCAGTGAAAAATAGTGCGACTGCGTTGTTATGCATTGCACTGTACCAGTACACGAGTACAAAAGACAGAAAAAAAGCCCCGATGGTAAAAATCGGGGCTGTATATATTATTTTACAGATTGTGTTCGCTGTTCAGCGATGATTACGCATCACCACCGAAACGACGACGACCGGTAGAGTCATCACGACGCGGAGCGCGGCCTTCACGACGTTCGCCGCTAAAACGACGACCATCACCACGGCCACCTTCACGGCGTTCACCACTGAAGTTACGACCGCCTTCACGACGTTCGCCACCGAAACCACGACCACCGCCACGACGCTCACCCGCCAGTATGCGGCTGTGCATCGCCCAGTAACTGCATGTTCATCGGCTTGTTGAGAATGCGAGTACGCGTAAAGTGTTGCAGCACTTCACCCGGCATACCTTTCGGCAGTTCGATGGTGGAGTGAGAAGCAAACAGCTTGATGTTACCAATGTAACGGCTGCTGATGTCGCCTTCGTTAGCAATCGCACCAACGATATGACGAACTTCAACACCATCATCGCGGCCCACTTCAATGCGGTACAGCTGCATATCGCCAACATCACGACGTTCACGACGCGGACGATCTTCACGGTCACCACGCGGGCCACGGTCGTTACGATCGCGCGGACCACGGTCATCACGGTCACGGAATTCACGTTTCGGACGCATCGGCGCATCTGGCGGTACGATCAGAGTACGTTCACCCTGTGCCATTTTCAGCAGTGCCGCAGCCAGAGTTTCGAGATCCAGCTCTTCACCTTCTGCAGTCGGCTGAATTTTGCTCAGCAGTGCGCGGTATTGATCCAGATCGCTGCTTTCCAGCTGCTGCTGTACTTTAGCGGCGAATTTTTCCAGACGGCGTTTGCCCAGCAGTTCTGCGTTCGGCAGTTCTACTTCCGGAATAGTCAGCTTCATAGTACGTTCAATGTTGCGCAGCAGACGACGCTCGCGGTTCTCAACGAACAGCAGCGCGCGGCCAGCACGACCCGCACGACCGGTACGACCGATACGGTGAACGTAAGACTCAGAATCCATCGGGATATCGTAGTTAACTACCAGGCTGATACGCTCAACGTCCAGGCCACGGGCTGCAACGTCGGTCGCAATCAGGATGTCCAGACGACCATCTTTCAGGCGTTCCAGTGTCTGTTCACGCAGCGCCTGGTTCATGTCACCGTTCAGCGCGGCGCTGTTGTAGCCGTTACGCTCAAGAGCTTCAGCCACTTCCAGAGTCGCGTTTTTGGTACGAACGAAGATAATCGCCGCATCAAAATCTTCCGCTTCCAGGAAACGTACCAGTGCTTCGTTTTTGCGCATACCCCAGACAGTCCAGTAGCTCTGGCTGATGTCAGGACGGGTAGTCACGCTGGACTGAATGCGCACTTCCTGCGGCTCTTTCATAAAGCGGCGGGTAATGCGACGAATCGCTTCCGGCATGGTTGCAGAGAACAGAGCGGTCTGATGACCTTCCGGGATCTGCGCCATAATGGTTTCAACGTCTTCGATGAAGCCCATGCGCAGCATTTCGTCAGCTTCATCCAGAACCAGACCGCTCAGTTTAGAGAGGTCCAGAGTGCCACGTTTCAGGTGGTCCAGCAGACGGCCCGGAGTACCGACAACGATCTGCGGCCCCTGACGCAGGGCGCGTAATTGCACGTCATAACGCTGGCCGCCGTATAGAGCAACCACATTTACGCCGCGCATGTGTTTAGAGAAATCCGTCATTGCTTCAGCAACCTGTACCGCCAGTTCGCGGGTCGGTGCCAGCACCAGAATCTGTGGTGCTTTCAGCTCAGGATCAAGATTCTGCAACAGAGGTAAAGAGAATGCTGCAGTTTTTCCGCTCCCCGTCTGGGCCATACCCAGAACGTCGCGGCCATTCAGCAGATGTGGAATACACTCTGCCTGAATTGGAGATGGTTTTTCGTAACCCAGATCGTTAAGGGCTTCAAGGATAGGAGCCTTCAGGCCCAGATCTGCAAAAGTGGTTTCGAATTCAGCCATGTAGTACGTGTGCCTCAAAATTAATGGCGGCCAGTCTACATAACTCATCATGAAATTGATCAGCAATTTTCATTGAAAAGTGTGAACCGGCTCAAAGTAGGTGTATTAACGAACAACAACGCCCTCACCCGTTAAGGTGATGGCAATCAAAAAAGATTACGGGCTGATGTGTACGTCAGCTATTGCTGGTCCGATTCTGCCAGGTCATCTTGGTCCTGGCCCAGGAGCGATAATTCCAACAATGCGTATCGGTGCTCAACAAAGTTATGAACGTTGTTGGCAACCGCCAGTTTGAACAGTGCCGTGGCGCTGTCCAAATCCCCCAGACTTAGGTAGTACTTACCTAAATAGAAGTTGGTTTCACTGAGATGCTCAGCGAGCGAGGTGTTATCCGTTGCGTCCGCCTTGAGCCTTTCCATTAACGTTTGTTCGCTAATGTTGCCCAGGTAGAACTCGACAATGTTCCATCCCCACTGTTCCTTATCCGATTTTTCGAAGTGCTGTTTCAACACTTCTTTAGCCTGCTTCTCATCGAGCTTCTGCTCGGCGAGATAAAGCCACAGACTACGGAAAGGATCATTGGGATCGTCTTGATAAAACGCCAGCAGATCATCTTGCGCTAACTTGTCACGACCGCCGTAATATAATGCGATCCCGCGATTCAAGTGCGCGTAGTTGTAAGTTGGATCAAGCTCAAGTACAGAATCAAACGCTTCATAGGCAGCATCAAAATTGCCTGCCTGCGTTAAATATATGCCTAAGTAATTGAATACTTCAGGCATATCCGGTCGGATTGCCAGCGCTTGCGAAAAATCGTTACGCGCTAATGCCCTCAGACCGAGACTATCATACAACACTCCGCGCTCATATAAAAGCTGTGCGCGTTCGTCATCGGTTAAAGCCCGACTGGCAAGGATTTGTTCCATACGTGCCAGAATCACTTCCTGCTGTAAAGTCGGTTGCAATGGTACCGCGAGGACTTCACTTTTACGCCAGGAAGTATTACTGCATCCTGCAAGCGTAAGTGCTGTCGCAACGAAACACCAGCGCAAAAAAGGCTTCATTTCCCACTCCCGAAGACCACGGTTGAATGAACGTCCTGTTCCCGGTTGCTAACAAGGCGTCCTGCCCGGTTAAAAGCCCCCCGCCGCAGCGGAGGGCAAATGGCAACCTTACTCGCCCTGTTCAGCAGCCGGAGCTTCCGGTGCTGCAGCAGGTTGAGACTGCTCAGTCGCTTCTTTAATGCTCAGACGGATACGGCCCTGGCGATCAACTTCCAGAACTTTCACCGGTACTTCCTGACCCATCTGCAGGTAATCGGTCACTTTCTCAACGCGTTTGTCAGCGATTTGAGAGATGTGGACCAGACCTTCTTTACCGCCGCCGATGGCAACAAATGCGCCAAAGTCAACGATACGGGTCACTTTACCAGTGTAGACGCGGCCCACTTCGATTTCTGCAGTGATCTCTTCGATACGACGAATAGCATGTTTCGCTTTCTCGCCGTCGGTCGCTGCGATCTTCACAGTACCGTCATCTTCGATTTCGATGGTAGTGCCAGTTTCTTCGGTCAGGGCACGGATAACAGAGCCGCCTTTACCGATAACGTCTTTGATCTTATCCGGGTTGATCTTGATGGTATGGATACGCGGTGCGAACTCAGAGATATCGCCACGCGGCGCGTTGATCGCCTGTTCCATTACGCCCAGGATATGCAGACGCGCACCTTTAGCCTGGTTCAGCGCAACCTGCATGATCTCTTTGGTGATACCTTCAATTTTGATATCCATCTGCAGTGCAGAGATACCGTCGCGGGAACCTGCAACTTTGAAGTCCATATCGCCCAGGTGATCTTCGTCGCCCAAAATGTCAGACAGTACAACGTAGTTGTCGCCTTCTTTCACCAGACCCATTGCGATACCCGCAACGGCAGCTTTGATTGGCACACCTGCGTCCATCAGCGCCAGAGACGCGCCGCACACGGAAGCCATAGAAGAAGAACCGTTGGATTCGGTGATTTCAGACACTACACGTACGGTGTACGGGAATTTGTCCATATCCGGCATGACTGCCAGCACGCCGCGCTTCGCCAGACGACCGTGACCAATTTCACGACGCTTCGGAGAACCGACCATGCCGGTTTCGCCTACGGAGTACGGAGGGAAGTTGTAGTGGAACAGGAAGGTATCGGTACGTTCGCCCATCAGTTCATCAAGAACCTGCGCGTCACGAGCGGTACCCAGCGTTGCAGTAACCAGTGCCTGCGTTTCACCGCGGGTGAACAGCGCAGAACCGTGAGTACGCGGCAGCACGCCAGTACGCACATCCAGACCACGGATCATATCTTTTTCACGACCGTCGATACGCGGTTCGCCTGCCAGTACGCGGCTACGAACAACGTTTTTCTCGATAGCGTGCAGAATTTCACCCAGTTCGTTTTCGTCCAGGGTTTCGTCTTCAGCAAGCAGCGTCGCGATGGTTTCAGATTTGATGACATCAACCTGCGCATAACGCTCTTGTTTGTCGGTGATGCGGTAAGCATCGCTCAGGCGAGCTTCAGCCAGTGCAGCAACGCGCGCGTTCAGCGCTTCGTTTACCGGCTCCGGCTGCCAGTCCCAACGTGGTTTACCGGCTTCTTTCACCAGTTCATTGATGTTCTGAATAACAACCTGCTGTTGTTCATGACCGAACACTACTGCGCCCAGCATCTGGTCTTCGCTCAGCAGTTCAGCTTCAGATTCAACCATCAGAACAGCGGCTTCAGTACCGGCAACAACCAGATCCAGTTTGCTCTCTTTCAGCTCGTCCTGAGTCGGGTTCAGTACGTACTGGTCATTGATGTAACCTACGCGGGCAGCACCAATCGGGCCATTGAACGGAATACCAGACAGAGACAGTGCTGCGGAAGCACCAATCATCGCGACGATATCCGGGTTAACCTGCGGGTTAACAGAAACCACGGTGGCGATAACCTGAACTTCGTTGACGAAGCCTTCCGGGAACAGCGGGCGAATCGGGCGGTCAATCAGACGCGCGATCAGGGTTTCGCCTTCGCTTGGACGACCTTCACGACGGAAGAAGCTACCCGGGATACGACCAGCAGCGTAGGTACGCTCCTGATAGTTAACGGTCAGTGGGAAGAAGTCCTGACCTGGTTTGGCTTTTTTCTGGCCAACAACGGTAACAAATACCGCGGTGTCATCCATGCTAACCATAACAGCGGCAGTAGCCTGACGAGCCATCATGCCGGTTTCCAGAGTCACGGTGTGTTGGCCGTACTGGAATTTACGAACGATCGGATTAAGCAATGTAATATCCTTTCTCTTTCTTAGACAGTACCTTACGGCACTGGTGTTAATACCCGATCTTCTGCGCATCCTCGCGACTAATGACAACCCTAACCCAGCTCTATGTGGGTAAAGCCTCTCATTAGCCGCGCGAACCTCTGCAACGGAAGATCATTCATAGCAACAATACATTAGTTTCCAGTGAATTGCTGCCGTCAGCTTGAAAAAAGGGGCCACTCAGGCCCCCTTTTCTGAAACTCGCAAGAATTAGCGACGCAGACCCAGGCGCTCGATGAGCTGGGTGTAACGTGCTACGTCTTTACGTTTCAGGTAGTCGAGCAGTTTACGACGCTGAGAAACCATGCGCAGCAGACCACGACGGCTGTGGTGATCTTTTTTGTGCTCTGCAAAGTGGCCCTGCAGGTGGTTGATCTGTGCAGTCAGCAGTGCTACCTGAACTTCGGTAGAACCGGTGTCGTTTGCGTCACGACCAAACTCAGAAACGATTTTAGCTGTTGCTTCAGTACTTAGAGACATTTTAAAACTCCAAAGTATATAGAATGAAAGGACGCCGATCTCTAATTCAGCGATCCCAGTGTACGTTACGCAAAGTGTTAAACAATTTACGCGACGTTAAGCGGCAGTATTCTACTCGTAGCGACCTGTTATCGCAAGACGGTTAACATTACGCCGGGTATTCAACCACCAGGCGACGAGGCGCAACGCGGCCTTCATCGTCAATTTCGCCCATACCGATAAATTTGCCGTTCTCACCTTCTGTAACGCGAACCAGTCCTTCCAGCGGCGCACCGGATGTACGAACTGGGTTACCATTTTTGAAGTAAACAGAAGACGTTAACGGAAGATTCACCACCGGGTAGTCCGAAGCTGGACTGTCCATTGGCATCAGTAATGGATCAAGTAACTCCGCAGCCGGAATATCCTGCTGTTCGGCTTGTTCGACCAGTTCACGCAGATGTTCCAGGGTCACCATCCGTTCAACCGGATATTTACTTACCGCCAGACGACGCAGGTAAATAACATGCGCGCCACAACCGAGTTTTTCACCCAGGTCATCAATGATGGTGCGGATATAAGTGCCTTTTGAGCAGTGAATTTCCAGCTCCAGCTCATTGCCTTCGTGGCGAATAAACAGCAATTCATAAACGGTAATCGGGCGCGCTTCACGCGGTACTTCAATGCCCTGACGCGCATATTCGTACAGTTTTTTACCCTGATATTTCAGTGCTGAATACATCGAAGGGATCTGTTCGATATCGCCACGGAAAGTATCCAGCGCCGCCGCCAGTTGCTCTGCGCTAAAGGTTACCGGACGTTCTTCAACGATTTGTCCGTCGGCATCAGAAGTATCGGTACGCTGTCCAAGACGCGCAATGACCCGATAGCGTTTGTCGGAGTCCAGCAGATACTGGGAAAACTTCGTCGCTTCCCCGAGGCAAATTGGCAACATGCCAGTTGCCAGCGGGTCCAGCGCACCGGTATGCCCGGCACGGTTGGCGTTATAAATCCGTTTCACTTTTTGCAGCGCATCATTGCTGGACATACCCTGCGATTTATCCAGCAACAAAACGCCGTTAATGTCGCGACCGCGACGACGAGGACGACTCATTAGTCCTCCTTGCTGTCGTCCGGGTTAACACGACGTTCTTCGTCATGTTTGACCACGCTGGTCACCAGGTTTGACATGCGCATCCCTTCAACCAGAGAGTTGTCGTAGAAGAAGGTCAGTTCCGGCACGATACGCAGGCGCATCGCTTTCCCCAGCAGGCTGCGGATGAAACCAGAAGCTTCTTGCAACGCTTTGATGCCCGCTTTAACCGCGTCTTCATCTTTGTCGTTGAGGAACGTCACATATACTTTGGCATACGCCAGGTCGCGAGACATTTCGACACCGGAAACGGTGGTCATCATGCCCAGGCGAGGATCTTTAATTTCACGCTGCAGGATGAGAGCGATCTCTTTTTGCATTTCCTGCGCTACGCGCTGCGGGCGACCAAATTCTTTCGCCATAATAAATTCTCCTGACAAAAAAGGGGCTGTTAGCCCCTTTTTAAAATTAATTTCAGGTGGAAGGGCTGTTCACGTTGGCCTGATAAGACGCGCCAGCGTCACATCAGGCAATCCATGCCGGATGCGGCATAAACGCCTTATCCCGCATGGAACCCTAAAAACCTTAAGCGATGGTACGTTGGATCTCGATGATTTCGAATACTTCGATCACATCGCCAGTGCGGACGTCGTTGTAGTTCTTAACGCCGATACCACATTCCATACCGTTACGGACTTCGTTAACGTCATCTTTGAAGCGGCGCAGGGACTCCAGCTCGCCTTCGTAGATAACCACGTTGTCACGCAGAACGCGGATCGGGTTGTGACGTTTAACCACACCTTCGGTAACCATACAGCCTGCGATGGCACCAAATTTCGGCGATTTGAACACGTCACGAACTTCCGCCAGACCGATAATCTGCTGTTTCAGTTCCGGAGACAGCATACCGCTCATCGCCGCTTTCACTTCGTCAATCAGGTTATAGATGACGGAGTAGTAACGCAGATCCAGGCTTTCCGCTTCAATCACTTTACGTGCAGAGGCATCAGCACGTACGTTGAAGCCAACCAGGATGGCGTTGGACGCCGCAGCCAGGGTGGCGTCGGTTTCGGTGATACCACCTACGCCAGAACCGATGATCTTCACTTTAACTTCGTCAGTAGACAGTTTCAGCAAGGAGTCGGAGATCGCTTCCACAGAACCCTGTACGTCTGCCTTCAGGACGATGTTCACTTCGTGAACTTCGCCTTCGGTCATGTTGGCGAACATGTTCTCGAGTTTAGATTTCTGCTGACGCGCCAGTTTAACTTCGCGGAATTTACCCTGACGATACAGTGCAACTTCACGCGCTTTCTTCTCGTCACGTACAACGGTAACTTCATCACCCGCAGCCGGTACGCCGGACAGGCCGAGGATTTCCACCGGAATGGACGGACCCGCTTCCAGCACTTCCTGACCCAGTTCGTTACGCATCGCACGAACACGACCGTATTCGAAGCCACACAGAACGATATCGCCCTTGTGCAGAGTACCTTCACGTACCAGAACGGTAGCAACCGGACCACGACCTTTATCGAGGAAGGATTCGATAACCGCACCGCTCGCCATACCTTTACGTACCGCTTTCAGCTCCAGAACTTCCGCCTGCAGCAGGATAGCGTCCAGCAGTTCATCGATGCCGGTACCCGCTTTCGCAGATACGTGTACGAACTGGCTTTCACCGCCCCACTCTTCCGGCAGGATGCCATACTGGGAGAGTTCGTTCTTAACACGATCCGGATCGGCTTCTGGTTTATCAATCTTGTTCACTGCAACCACCACCGGTACCTGCGCCGCTTTCGCGTGCTGGATTGCTTCGATGGTCTGCGGCATCACGCCGTCGTCGGCAGCAACAACCAGGACTACGATGTCCGTTGCCTGCGCACCACGTGCACGCATTGAAGTAAACGCGGCGTGCCCCGGGGTGTCCAGGAAGGTGATCATGCCGTTTTCAGTTTCAACGTGGTATGCACCAATGTGCTGGGTAATGCCGCCCGCTTCGCCAGAGGCAACTTTCGTTGAACGAATGTAGTCCAGCAGAGAGGTTTTACCGTGGTCAACGTGACCCATGATGGTCACAACCGGCGCGCGCGGTTCAGCCGCAGCACCCGTGTCACGGTCGCTCATTACCGCCTCTTCCAGCTCGTTTTCACGACGCAGGATAACTTTGTGGCCCATCTCTTCAGCAACCAGCTGTGCGGTTTCCTGATCGATAACCTGGTTGATGGTTGCCATTGCGCCCAGTTTCATCATCGCTTTGATGACCTGAGAGCCTTTAACCGCCATCTTGTTCGCCAGTTCGCCAACGGTGATAGTTTCGCCGATCACAACGTCACGGTTAACGGCCTGAGCAGGCTTCTGGAAGCCTTGCTGCAGGGAAGAACCTTTACGTTTTCCGCCTTTACCGCCACGTACTGCTGCGCGTGCTTCTTCACGATCAGCTTTTGATTCAGCGTGTTTGTTACCTTTCTTCGGACGCGCTGCTTTCGCGTTACGACCACGGCCACGGCCGCCTTCGACTTCACGATCGCTTTCGTCTTCGGCCTGGCGAGCATGTTGAGAAGTAGTGACGTGATAATCGCTGGAATCTTCAGTCGGTTCCGCGTTATCAGTCCATTTGTTTTCTTCCGCCATACGACGTGCTTCTTCAGCAACGCGACGTGCTTCTTCTTCGAGTTTACGACGCGCTTCTTCTTCAGCTTTACGCTTGAGCTCTGCAGCTTCCTGCTCACGGCGGGCTTTTTCAGCCTGGGCGTTTTTAGTCATATCGTCTTGTTGATTGCTCACTTTGTCTTTTTCCGCAGCTTCACGTTTCGCTTGTTCAGCAGCTTCACGCTTAGCTTGTTCTGCGGCCTCACGTTCAGCTTTTTGTTGCGCCTCGCGTTTAGCCGATTCTTCTGCCTCACGACGGGCTTGCTCTTCCGCTGCAAGGCGTTCAGCCTCTTGCGGATCGCGTTTCACAAAGGTGCGTTTCTTGCGGACTTCGATTTGTACCGATTTGCTTTTTCCACCGGTACCAGGAATGTTAAGGGTGCTGCGTGTTTTACGCTGCAGCGTCAATTTGTCCGGGCCTGAATTTTTCTGATTCAGGTGGTCAATCAAAGTCTGTTTCTCTTGTGCAGACACAGAGTCGTCAGCAGACTTCCGGATACCTGCATCAGCAAATTGCTGTACCAGGCGTTCCACGGAGGTCTGTCGCTCTGCGGCCAGCGTTTTAATCGTTACATCTGTCATGCTGTTCCTTCCTGCTACAGTTTATTACGCTTCGTCACCGAACCAGCAAATATTACGGGCAGCCATAATCAGTGCTCCGGCTTTTTCGTCGGTCAACCCTTCGATATCAGCCAGATCATCAATGCCCTGTTCGGCGAGATCTTCCAGCGTACAAACGCCACGGGCGGCCAGTTTGAATGCCAAATCACGATCTACCCCTTCAAGGTTCAGCAGATCGTCAGCCGGTTTGTTATCACCGAGGCTTTCTTCCTGGGCCTGTGCAATGGTGGCCAGTGCATTTTTAGCACGCTCGCGCAGTGCTTCAACGGTCGGCTCATCAAGGCCTTCGATTTCCAACAGCTCTTTCATCGGCACATAGGCCAGTTCTTCCAGCGTCGAGAAGCCTTCTTCTACCAGAACAGTCGCGAAGTCTTCGTCGATGTCGAGATATTTGGTGAAGGTGTCGATCGCTGCGTGCGCTTCCGCCTGATGCTTAGCCTGCAGGTCGTCAACGGTCATCACGTTGAGTTCCCAACCGCTCAGCTGCGAAGCCAGACGCACGTTCTGACCGTTACGGCCAATCGCCTGCGCCAGGTTACCGGCTTCAACGGCGATATCCATGGTGTGTTTATCTTCATCCACCACGATAGAAGCAACGTCTGCCGGTGCCATTGCGTTAATCACAAACTGCGCCGGGTTATCATCCCACAGGACGATATCGATACGCTCGCCGCCCAGTTCAGTAGAAACCGCCTGAACACGCGCGCCACGCATACCTACACAGGCACCTACCGGATCGATACGTTTATCGTTGGTTTTCACCGCGATTTTCGCACGAGAACCCGGATCGCGAGCCGCTGCTTTAATTTCAATCACTTCTTCGCCGATTTCTGGCACTTCAATACGGAACAGTTCGATCAGCATTTCCGGCTTGGAACGAGTGACGAACAGTTGCGCGCCACGCGCTTCCGGGCGAACGGAATAGAGCACGCCACGAACGCGGTCGCCAGGGCGGAAGTTTTCACGCGGCAGCATATCTTCGCGCAGGATCACGGCTTCAGCATTGTTGCCCAGATCCAGAGAGATGTTGTCGCGGTTTACTTTTTTCACCACGCCGGTGATGATTTCACCTTCGTGTTCACGGAACTGATCAACCACCATCGCACGTTCGGCTTCACGCACTTTCTGCACGATAACCTGTTTTGCCGTCTGGGTAGTGATACGGTCAAAGGTAACAGACTCAATCTGATCTTCAACGTAATCGCCCAGGTTCAGGCTTTCATCTTCATAACGTGCGGCTTCAAGGGTGATTTCCTTGGTCGGCTGGGTGACTTCATCAACAACTAACCAGCGACGGAAGGTGTCAAAATCACCGCTTTTGCGATCGATCTGTACGCGGACGTCGATCTCTTGTTCATATTTTTTCTTTGTTGCTGTCGCCAGCGCGCTTTCCAATGCTTCGAAAATCTTCTCGCGAGGTAGCGCCTTTTCATTGGATACGGCTTCAACTACAGCCAAAATTTCTTTGTTCATCGCGGGCTTTTCACCTCATCCAGACTATTAAAAGTGGGGAACCAGGTTCGCCTTCTGGATATTACTCAGCGCGAACACTTCATCTTTACCTTCGACGGTAACTGTGATCATTTCACCGTCTACCGCTTTGATAACGCCCTGCCATTTACGACGGTTTTGTACCGCCATACGGAGAACCAGAGTCACCTCTTCTCCGACAAAACGGGCGTAGTGTTCAGCCGTGAACAGTGGGCGATCGAGACCCGGTGAGGAGACTTCCAGGTTATAAGCAACGGTGATGGGATCTTCAACATCCAGCACAGCACTTACCTGGTGGCTCACATCAGCACAATCATCAACATTGATGCCATCTTCACTATCAATATAGATGCGCAGTGTGGATGTGCGACCGCGAATAAATTCGATGCCAACCAGTTCAAAACCCAGGGCCTCAACTGGCGCAGTAATCATCTCTGTTAATTTTTGCTCTAATGTGGACAAGCCCACCCCCAAGACATAAAAAAAGGGCCTAAAGCCCAGTTATTCTGTAGTCAGATAACAAAAAACCCCGATAAATCGGGGCTTTATATAACTGAACCCTATAACCGCAACTGCGGTCTGGAGCACTTTCCAGAAGGATTTTTTCAAATCCCACTACGAAGGCCGAAGTCTTCACAGTATATTTGAAAAAGGACTCTAAGGGAAAGTGGTTGCGGGGGCCGGATTTGAACCGACGACCTTCGGGTTATGAGCCCGACGAGCTACCAGGCTGCTCCACCCCGCGCCTGAAACGTGGCAAATTCTACTCGTTTTGGGTAAAAAATGCAAATACTGCTGGGATTTGGTGTACCGAGACGGGACGTAAAATCTGCAGGCATTATAGTGATCCACGCCACATTTTGTCAACGTTTATTGCTAATCATGTGAATGAATATCCAGTTCACTTTCATTTGTTGAATACTTTTGCCTTCTCCTGCTCCCCCTTAAGCGCATTATTTTACAAAAAACACACTAAACTCTTCCTGTCTCCGATAAAAGATGATTAAATGAAAACTCATTTATTTTGCATAAAAATTCAGTGAGAGCGGAAATCCAGGCTCATCATCAGTTAATTAAGCAGGGTGTTATTTTATGACGACGATTCTCAAGCATCTCCCGGTAGGTCAACGTATTGGTATCGCTTTTTCCGGCGGTCTGGACACCAGTGCCGCACTGCTGTGGATGCGACAAAAGGGAGCGGTTCCTTATGCATATACTGCAAACCTGGGCCAGCCAGACGAAGAGGATTATGATGCGATCCCTCGTCGTGCCATGGAATACGGCGCGGAGAACGCACGTCTGATCGACTGCCGCAAACAACTGGTGGCCGAAGGTATTGCCGCTATTCAGTGTGGCGCATTTCATAACACCACCGGCGGCCTGACCTATTTCAACACGACGCCGCTGGGCCGCGCCGTGACTGGTACCATGCTGGTTGCTGCGATGAAAGAAGATGGCGTGAATATCTGGGGTGACGGTAGCACCTATAAAGGAAACGATATCGAACGTTTCTATCGTTATGGTCTGCTGACCAATGCTGAACTGCAGATTTACAAACCGTGGCTTGATACTGACTTTATTGATGAACTGGGCGGCCGTCATGAGATGTCTGAATTTATGATTGCCTGCGGTTTCGACTACAAAATGTCTGTCGAAAAAGCCTACTCCACAGACTCCAACATGCTTGGTGCAACGCACGAAGCGAAGGATCTGGAATACCTCAACTCCAGCGTCAAAATCGTCAACCCAATTATGGGCGTGAAATTCTGGGATGAGAGCGTGAAGATCCCGGCAGAAGAAGTCACAGTACGCTTTGAGCAAGGTCATCCGGTAGCGCTGAACGGTAAAACCTTTAGCGACGACGTAGAAATGATGCTGGAAGCTAACCGCATCGGCGGTCGTCACGGCCTGGGCATGAGCGACCAGATTGAAAACCGTATCATCGAAGCGAAAAGCCGTGGTATTTACGAGGCTCCGGGGATGGCACTGCTACATATCGCTTATGAACGTCTGTTGACCGGTATTCACAACGAAGACACCATTGAGCAGTATCATGCACATGGTCGTCAGTTGGGCCGTCTGCTGTACCAGGGGCGTTGGTTTGACTCCCAGGCGCTGATGCTGCGTGACTCTCTGCAACGCTGGGTTGCCAGCCAGATCACTGGTGAAGTTACCCTGGAGCTGCGCCGTGGGAACGATTATTCAATCCTGAATACCGTCTCAGAGAACCTGACCTACAAGCCAGAGCGTCTGACGATGGAAAAAGGCGACTCGGTGTTCTCGCCAGATGATCGTATTGGTCAATTGACCATGCGTAATCTGGATATCACTGATACCCGAGAGAAACTTTTTGGTTATGCCAAAACTGGCCTGCTCTCCTCCTCTGCCACTTCAGGCGTGCCGCAGGTGGAGAATATGGAAAACAAAGGCCAGTAATTCGACATCAACCCTGCCCTTCAGGGGTGGGGTTACCTTGCTTATCCTCTGTAAACTCCTTTCTGAGCATCACATAATCGAAAACATCATGGTTTGCATCCACAACCCGTGAGTCTCCTTTATAGTGTGCAATCACTTCCTCAAGCGTTTGCGGCTGTTCCGGCTTTGTTACCCCCATCCACGCATTAATAAGGTAATTATTGTAAGCTGTCGAAAAGATGTTGTTTTCCGTTGTGCGATCCACGCCATCCCCAAGAACGGGGCTATACCAGATAAACATCGGGACATGATATGCCTGCTGGCTAGCCTCCCTGCCTCCATGAAAATAGACGTTCTTCTTCGTAGGGTCACGTTCCAGGCCGTGGTCGGCAAAATACATGACCGAGGCGCGGCGATCTTTTAATAATTCAAAAACCTGACCTAGCAAACTATCTGTGTAATGAATGGAGTTGTCATAGCAGGCATCCTGATCGTCCTGCGGTTGAAACACGGCGCTGGATTGCGGATAGGCGCTACAAGCCGGTTCATGGCTTCCATTTAAATGAAGAACAATCAGTTTCTTTTGCTGCGTATTTTGCTGTAATGCTTGCGATAAATGCGGCAACAACAATTCATCAAATCCTCTGACATAAACTGTTTCCATGGCGCGCATGGCGATACTGGTAACTGCTGTACCATTCTGCCGAAAAGCGGATTGCGAGCTTAGCCAGAAAGTCTGAAATCCTGCTTGATTAGCCATATTAATAATGTTGTCGGGGTAATTATGAATGTCATGACTCAAAACAGAATCAGCAGTTAAAGAAAGGGGAACCGACAGCGCAGTGTAAGGTGCGCCGCTTATTGCTTGATTAAACAGTTTGATCTGTTTTCTTTGTGCTTCAACTTGCGGTGTCGTAGAGCGTGTATATCCATACAAAGACATATTGTCGACACGTACAGACTCCCCCACAATCAACACGTAGGTATCAATACCTGTATCCCTGACTGATAATTGAAAATACGGCACCGTGTTTGCAATTGAGAGTAATCTTTGATGCTCTTTCGCTGCTAAAGCAAAATAGTTGAGATTGAAAAACGGCGTATAGGTAGCAAATCGCGACGCTAGTATATATGGACTGAACGCTTTTTTATTTTTTGCATCTTTATAAGCAAATTGACAAGCGGAAAATAAACTGCCCGAAATGACAATCAGCAATAATATTCCTGTCACTTTTTTTGTCGGCAAGGAAACATCATATTTTATTATTACTGCCAAAAAAAGAAGGGATAAAAAAGCAAAGGCACATAGATAAGGGATATACATCCCCAGCATTTTGACAACTTCATCCGGATCACTCTGGAGCACACTAATCGCAAATCCATCATTGAAAGTTGTACCAAAGGTACACCATGAATAGAGGCTAATACTCATGTCTGCCGCAGTCAGTAACACAAATGGTGCGGCAACAAGCAGGCGAAGCGGAAGGGATGATATACGTTTTACAACCAGGATGGTCAGGACGAAGAACAGCAATCGCTGAACCATATGCGCGCCGGAAGAGGCGACTAAGTTCGTAATACCAAAAACAATAACACAAAGATACAACAACCAATGAGATTTAAAACTTCTAGCAAATTTGTTGAATACTGTCATCCAGAAATCCAAGTTCACAACCAATATAAACAATTATCAACAATGTTCAATTTTATATCAGACATGTTTTTCAACTCTGATCCATATCAGACCGAAACACTGTTAGTTTTTTCTTTTTAAATGATGCGGCCATTGCGTTCTCAGTAATTAAATAACATTATCAATGCGTCTCTAAACATTACGCAGAACGTAGCCATCAGTAGTTATACTGACAGGAGCAGGATGGTTTATCGAGAAGTAAACATATCCGTATTCGTACCGGAACTGGAGTTGACACAATAAAGTGCCAATTATGTCAGCAGAAGGGAAAAGTTTATAACTAAGGCGTACCGGCACCATCGTTTCAAGGTACCAGCTACGAGTAAAGCAACTGGACGAGATACAGATACCTGACAACCATTCCTCAGACCAGGACCAAAACGAAAAAAGACGCTTTTCAGCGTCTCTTTTCTGGAATTTGGTACCGAGGACGGGACTTGAACCCGTAAGCCCTATTGGGCACTACCACCTCAAGGTAGCGTGTCTACCAATTCCACCACCTCGGCACGGATACTACTTTTTAGTTCGGGATATCGCTGGTCGGCTTAGCCGGAGCAGCTGGTTGAGTTTGTTCGGTTTTCACCGGTGCACTCAGATTTTCCCATTCGCTACCTTTATTGGTTTTGTTGCTATTGATGTTACCCAGCACCAGACTGATGATGAAGAATAACGTTGCCAGCAGCGCCGTCATGCGGGTCATGAAGTTACCAGAACCACTTGAACCAAACAGCGTAGCGGAAGCGCCTGCTCCGAAGGAGGCTCCCATATCAGCGCCTTTACCTTGCTGCAGCATGATCAGACCAACAAGGCCAATTGCCACAATAAGGAAAACTACTAAAAGAGCTTCGTACATAATCAACCTGTTCCTTGCGGAGTTGCCGCGTACCAATGCTTCAACCAATAAAGCGGGAGTTTTTAATCTTTCCCACTGAAGCGGGTGTGAATACTAACCAAAGCGAATGACCTTCGCAAGGGCAATTTTATCGCATTGTATCAACTGCGGAAAAAAACAGCAAAACCGATGTGTTCGCTGAGAAAAAAGGCGACAATCGCCGCCTTTTTAGCCAGTTATCTAACGCTTTAAACGGCTTTTACTGCATCGGCGATGCGGTGTGCAAATTCAGTCACCTGCGCTTCGTCTTCGCCTTCCACCATCACGCGAATTAACGGTTCGGTGCCGGATTTACGCAGCAACACGCGTCCACGGTTGCCCAGCGCAGCTTCAACCTCTGCGGTCACGGCTTTAACTGACTCATGCTCAAGTGGATCGCCGCTACCTGCGGTGTAACGTACGTTAACCAGAATCTGCGGGAACATTTTCATGCCGCTGCAAAGGTCGTGCAGGCTCATATGGTTACGTGCCATCGCCGCCAGCACCTGCAAGCCAGCAACGATGCCGTCACCGGTAGTAGTTTTATCCAGCAGGATCACATGACCGGAATTCTCTGCACCGATACGCCAGCCTTTCTCCTGCATTTTTTCCAGTACGTAGCGGTCACCCACTTTCGCGCGCGCAAATGGAATTCCTAACTGTTTCAGCGCCAGTTCAAGCCCCATGTTGCTCATCAATGTACCCACAGCGCCACCACGCAGCTGGCCCTGACGAAGACCTTCACGCGCGATGATATACATGATCTGATCGCCATCGACTTTATTGCCTTCATGGTCAACCATAATCACGCGATCGCCATCGCCGTCGAAGGCAATACCGAGATCCGCTTTTTCAGCCAGCACACGAGCCTGGAGCGCGCGAACGTCGGTAGCCCCCACTTCGGCATTGATGTTTACACCGTTTGGCTCACAACCGATAGCGATAACGTTCGCCCCCAGTTCGCGCAGCACGTTCGGCGCGATGTGATAAGTCGCACCGTTTGCACAATCCACCACAATCTTCAGTTCACTGAGGCTAAGTTCGTTCGGGAATGTGGCTTTGCAAAACTCGATATAGCGACCCGCGGCATCAACGATACGGCTGGCTTTACCCAGTTCTGCCGAATCAACGCAGCTGATCTCCTTTTCCATTTCCGCTTCGATGGCCTCTTCTACCGCATCCGGCAGTTTGGTGCCGTCGATAGAGAAGAATTTAATGCCATTATCGTAGAACGGGTTATGCGATGCAGATATCACAATTCCGGCCTCTGCGCGGAAGGTACGCGTCAGATAAGCCACGGCCGGTGTTGGCATCGGGCCAGTGAAGAGTGCGGAAAGGCCCGCTGCCGCCAGACCCGCTTCCAGTGCTGACTCCAGCATATAGCCAGAAATACGCGTGTCTTTACCAATAATAATCTTACGGGAGCCGTGGCGCGCCAGCACTTTACCCGCGGCCCAACCCAGCTTAAGCACAAAATCAGGTGTGATCGGCGCATCCCCT
>ENA-ORNK01001381-ORNK01001381.1-human-gut-metagenome-genome-assembly--contig:-NODE-1381-length-19543-cov-12.063885_pt1 | contig 19543 bp, 18 predicted proteins | sample MGYA00242115_ERZ509022 | MGnify/ENA primary metagenome ERZ509022 (study PRJEB26280, sample SAMEA2338690) | human gut metagenome | biome: human gut; feature: human-associated habitat; material: faeces...
GCGCTCATCAAGCGCCTGACGCGCGAGGAAAAGCTTCGCCTCATTGCCGCGCCGGAGACGGTCGCCGCCGTGTTCGGCGAAAAGCTCCGGGGCGCGCAGTATGCGCCGCTCCCGCCGGAGGAGCTGCATTTGTAAGAGTGCTGCCGCGCTCCGGCTGTTCGGATATCTGCGCCGCAGGGCGTCTGGATATAATTTTTCTACAGAAAGGGTGGTTTTTATGACGATGCAGGGAGGGCGCACGCTTTCTGACCCTCCAAATTTAATTGGAGGAATGTAAATGGAAAACAAAATTCAAATTATGATCCGCGAGGCGGTCACGGACAGCGATACCGCCGCCTTCTGGGAACAGCTCTATGCCTATTTCAAGCGGGACATTTTCCCGGAGCCGGTGGACCCGGACAGGGAGTATTTCCTCGGCGGAGAATACCGGGAGCAGATCCAGAGAATCCACGATCGGGCGGAGAATCGCTGCAGCTGGCTGTTTTTCAGCCGGGACGGGCAGGATATCGGGCTGGCGATGCCCGTGATCTTCCCTGCGGAGGATGGCAAGTGCTTCCTCATGGAATTCTGCGTATTCCCGGAATTCCGGGGCGGCACCGGCAGACAGTGCGCCGCTGCGCTTCTGGACTGGGCAAAGGAAAACGGTGCGCGGTATGCCGAGCTGAATTGCGGCAACGCGCGGCGGAGCCGCTTCTGGGAAAGCGTCGGCTTCCGAAAAAACGGCGCGGACGAATGGGGCGAGCCGCTGATGCTCCTGCCGCCGGAGGATGAGGTGCCTGTGACCGTCCGGCGTCTTACGGAGCCGGAGGACTGGCAGCTCAAAAAGCTGGAGAACGGCTTTTTGACGGAGATCGGCGAGGAAGCACTGACCGAAGAAAAGCAGAAGCGCCTTGCCGAAGCGATCCGTGCGGGAAAAATCTCGTTTTTCCTTGCCATGCGCGGCACACGCGCCGTTGGAATGTGCAGCGTCGTGCGCTGCTTCTCGACCTTTTCCTGCGGGGATATCGGCGTATTTGAGGACTTTTTCATCGAGCCGGTCTTTCGGAGGAAGGGGATCGCGCGGAAGCTCACGCAGGCCGCGCAGGCATGGTGCCGTGAAAACGGTATGGCCAGCCTCACTGTCAGCTGCGCGCCTTGCGACGAGGGCATGTACCGTGCGCTGGGCTTTGCGCTGCCGCTCGGACAGAGCTTCGCCAGCCTGCCGCAGGAGCAGTAGGCAAAAATAGAAATACGCGCCGGAAGGCGCGTATTTCCCAACTTGTCAAAGAACCCCGCTTTCGCTCCTCGAAAGCGGGGTTCTTTGACAAGTTGAAGGGCCTGCTGCCTGTAGTTCACAGGCAGCAGGCCCTTTTGGCAGCTTGCATAATTTTTACGCAGGATTTTGACTTTTGAAGGTCACTTCATGTCCCGCCGAACCTTTTGCATATACAGGGGGATTACAGGTCGCAGTTGTTGACCGTGCGCGGGAACGGGAGCACGTCGCGGATGTTGGAGATGCCGGTGAGATACATGACGCAGCGCTCGAAGCCGAGGCCGAAGCCCGCGTGACGGGCGGTGCCATACTTGCGCAGGTCGAGATAGAACTTGTAATCCTCGGGCTTGAGGCCAAGCTCGTTCATGCGCGTCAGCAGCTTGTCATAATCGTCCTCACGCTGGCTGCCGCCGATGATCTCGCCGATGCCGGGAACGAGGCAGTCCATGGCCGCGACGGTCTTTCCGTCGGGGTTGAGCTTCATGTAGAACGCCTTGATCTCCTTCGGATAGTCGGTGACAAAGACCGGACGCTTGAAGATCTGCTCGGTGAGGTAGCGCTCGTGCTCAGTCTGGAGGTCACAGCCCCAGAATACCTTATAGTCGAACTTGTCGTTGTGCTTTTCCAGAAGCTCGATGGCTTCGGTATAGGTGACGTGGCCGAAATCGGAGGTCATGACGTGGTGCAGGCGCTCCAGCAGGCCCTTGTCCACGAACTGGTTAAAGAAGCTCATCTCCTCGGGCGCATTCTCCAGAACGTAGGAAATGATGTACTTAATCATATCCTCAGCCAGACGCATATCGTCGGACAGATCGGCAAACGCGATCTCCGGCTCGATCATCCAGAACTCGGCGGCGTGGCGGGTGGTGTTGGAGTTTTCGGCGCGGAAGGTCGGGCCGAAGGTGTAGATGTCGCGGAAGGCCATGGCGAAGGTCTCGCCGTTGAGCTGGCCGGAGACGGTCAGATTGGTGGGCTTGCCGAAGAAGTCCTTGGAATAATCGACCTTGCCGTCCTCCGTTCTGGGCGGGTCATTGATATCAAGCGTCGTGACCTGGAACATTTCGCCCGCGCCCTCACAGTCGGAGCCGGTAATGAGCGGCGTATGGACGTAGACGAAGCCGCGCTCCTGGAAGAACTTGTGGATGGCGAACGCGATCAGGCTGCGGACACGGAAAACGGCCTGGAAGGTGTTGGTGCGCGGGCGCAGATGCGTGACGGTGCGCAGATACTCCATGGAGTGGCGCTTGGGCTGGATGGGAAAGTCCGGCGTGGACGGGCCTTCGACATAGACCTCCTTCGCCTGAAGCTCAAACGGCTGCTTGGCATCGGGCGTCAGGACGAGCGTACCGGTCACGATCACGGCGGCGCCGATGTTCAGCTTGGAGATTTCCGCGAAATTGGCAAGCTCGGAGCCGTAGACGACCTGAAGCTGGGAGAAAAACGTGCCGTCGGACAGGTTGATGAAGCCGAAGTTCTTGCTGGCGCGCAGATTGCGCACCCAGCCGCCGACCTTGATCTCCTTACCGGCGTAGGCGTCCGTGTCCTTGAAAAGAGAACGGACGGAAATAAGCTGTTCCATGATAAATTATCCTCTCTCTCAAGCCCTTGCGGGCGATAATTACAGTGTTGATTACAAAAGCAGAATTCCGGCTTTGCGGCAGGCCTCGCCGGTCTCGCGGTCCCAGAGGCTCGATTGCACCTCGCCGATGTGGCAGGTGCCGATCATCAGCATACACAGACGGCTCTGGCCGATGCCGCCGCCCATTGTGAGCGGAAGCTCGTCGTTCAGAAGCATTTTGTGGAAGGGAAGACTGCGGCGGTCGTCGCAGCCAGCCAGCGTCAGCTGACGGTCGAGCGACGCGGCGTCTACGCGGATGCCCATGGAGGAGACCTCAAAGGCACATTCCAGAACGGAGTTCCACATCAGAATATCACCGTTGAGCGACCAGTCGTCGTAGTCCGGCGCACGGCCGTCATGCGGCTTGCCAGAGCGGAGCTTTCCGCCGATCTGCATGAGGAAAACGGTGGGATGCTCACGCAGCAGCGCGTTTTCACGCTCCTTCGGAGTCTTGTCCGGGTACATATCCTCCAGCTCCTGCGTGGTGATGAAAAATACGTCGCGCGAGAGCTTCGTGTGCAGGCATGGGAATGCCACGCCCAGCGCGTCGTTCGTCTCACAGATCGCGCCGACGATGTCGCGCACGGAGCGGCGAAGATAGCTCTCGCAGCGGTCCTCGCGTGTAATGACCTTTTCCCAGTCCCACTGATCGACGTAGACGGAATGGAGATTGTCGGTCTCTTCGTCGCGCCGGATGGCGTTCATGTCGGTGAAGAGGCCCTTTCCGGGGTTGAACTGATAGCGCTTCAGGGCCAGACGCTTCCATTTGGCAAGCGAATGGACGACCTGCGCCTCCGTACCGACGTCGGGGATGTCGAAACTGACGGGGCGCTCATAGCCGTTGAGATTGTCGTTGAGGCCGGAGCTCTCCTCGACAAACAGCGGTGCGGATACGCGGCGCAGATTGAGTGCATTGCTCAGATTGACCTGAAAATTGCTTTTGATGAATTCAATTGCACGCTGCAATTCGTAGACAGACAGCGGCGGCCGGTAACCGGCGGGGATGGTGAGCTTGCTCATATGGCGAACTCCTTTCTCAAAAATAATAATATGGTATTATACAACAGCCTCTGCATGAATTCAAGGATTATTCCAAATAAAAAGGACAAAAAGCGCCTCCGCCCGAGGGCGGAGGCGCAGAGACGCTATTTTTTGCGGAACTTCCGGAACAGCTCCCACAGGAGCACCAGGATCTGAAGCGCGGCGCAGACGATGAACAGAAGCGACAGATTCGGCAGCGGAAGCGAAAGGTAGAGGCAGACACCCAGCGACCAGATCAGCACGGAGATGGAAACGCCCTGCTGCCAGATACCCCACCAGAGGCTCGTGAAAACGATGCAGACGATGGCGGAGACAGGGACGGCATAGACAAAGAACAGCCATGCGCGGAAGGGCACCTCGGCAATGAGAAAGGCGCTGAACAGGACGGCAGCAATGGCGAACACCAGCGAGACCGACAGCAGGAGAATGAACATGTGATACGTCGGCTTGGAGGCCTTCGGCGGCTCGACCTCGCCGATCAGATTGCTGACCGTGATGCCGTAGAGGTCGGCGATCTGCGTCAGGATATAGATATCCGGGACGCTCTCTCCGCGCTCCCATTTGGAGACGGATTTGTCGGAATAATTCAGCTTCTCGGCAAGCCCGGCCTGTGTGTCCTTATGGGCCTTCCGATAGGCGGCAATGTTTTTGGAGATGGTTCTGCGCAGTGTGGCTTCATCGACCTTCAAGAGAGGGCCTCCTTCTGAAAAGTGTTGATATATCAGGCTTTTCTACTCCCGGTAGAGTGCGGCTCACCTTTCAGTTGACCCCGGGAAACGGATGGTAGGGTGACTTTTCGGCCCGCACGCTGTATAGGATGGACAGAAAAGAGATGCAATGTCATCCGAAAAAATCTCTTTACAGTATAACACATTTTTTCCCGCGGCGCAAGCCAAACCCAAAAACAGCTCCGGCATCCCACACACCATGCCGGGGCTGTTTTTGTGCATTTTTCCGGGGGCCGGCGCAGTGCGGCAAGCTTGATTTTGAGCGGCCCGGCTGGTAAAATACAGGCAGAAAAAATCGAATTTTGCGGAGGATGGGATATGAAGAAGAGGCTTGCGGCATTCGATCTGGACGGCACGCTGCTGACGGACCGGAAAACCATTACGGAGCAGACGCGGGAGGCCGTGCGCAGAGCGATCGAGAGCGGCATTCAGGTCGCCTTCTGCACGGGAAGAACGCGGCTGGAGTGCGTCGATGTGATCGAGGCGCTGCCGGAGGTGCGCTATCTGGTCGCAAGCAGCGGTGCGCGCATCTGGGATCTGCACGAAAACCGCGTGGCCGCGGAGGACTGCTTCCCGCCGGAGATCAGCAAGGCGCTCGTTGACCGCCTGGTACGCTTTCATGTGCTGGCGTCGGTGTTTACGGTCGATAGGATCGCCGTCCAGCCGGAGTGGAGAGGGCAGTATGCCAAGCACTTTGACGATGTCTGGGCGCCGCATTTTGAGCGCTTCTATACGCCGGTGGACGACTACCTGAATTATGCGGCAGGCGGATACGGCGCGGTGGAGAAAATTTTTGCCGTGTTCCTTTCCCATGAGGAGCGCGACGCGGCTTGGAAGGCCATTGAGGGCATTCCGTGCGAGTCCGGCGACTCGGCGGCGGACAATCTGGAGCTGACGCCGAAGGGCGTGGACAAGGGGAAAGGTCTTGCGAGGCTGGCGGAAATGCTCGGCGTCGCGCGCGAGAATGTGGCAGCGGCAGGCGACAGCTGCAACGATCTGCCGATGCTGGCCTATGCGGGCGCGGCGGTCGCCATGCGCAACGCCGACCCGCGGCTGCGGGAGAAGGCAAAATGGATCGCGCCGTCCAACGAGGAAAACGGCGCGGCGTGGGTGCTGAATAAAATGATGGAAGGGGCGCTCTGAGATGGTGCTGACGGTAAAAATGGCGCTGATCGTGGCGGTCGGCGTGTTCCTCGCCTCCTTTATGGACGCGATCGCGGGCGGCGGCGGGATCATTTCCGTCCCGACGTATCTGCTGGCGGGCGTTCCGATGCACATGGCGCTGGGCACCAACAAGGTCTCCTCCGGCATCGGGACCGCCGTTTCCACGGCGCGCTTCATCAAAAACGGCTACATCGACTGGAAGCTGGGCATTCCGTCGGTCGCGCTGGCGCTGGTCGGATCCTTTGTTGGGACGAGCATCCAGCTGATGATCGACGAAGTCTATCTGCAATATCTGCTGCTGATCGTGCTGCCGGTGGTGGCGTTCGTGGTGCTGCGGCAGCGGCAGTTCCCGGAGGAGCGCGGCGAGATCGACCGGAGGAAGCAGTGCGCCATCGTATGGCTGGCGTCATTCGTCGTCGGCGCGTATGACGGCTTCTACGGCCCGGGCACGGGCACGTTCCTGCTGCTCATTTACTGCAATCTGGCCAAGATGGATGTCCGGACGGCGGGCGGCAACGTCAAGCTCGTCAATCTGTCCTCGAACATCGGCGCATTTGTGACCTCCCTGCGGAGCGGGCAGGTATTTCTGGTGCTGGGCCTGATCGGCGCGGTGACCTCCATCGCGGGGCACTATGTCGGCTCCGGCCTTGCCATCAAGAACGGCTCGAAGATCGTGCGGCCAACGGTCGTGATCGTGCTGATCCTGCTGGCCGTAAAGGTCGTCTACGAGCTGATTACAAAATAAAGGCAACACCGCACAATTCGACAAGCTGATTCGGTGAGAGATTTTCCGTCAAGTCAAGGTTCGAAAAGTGAAGGAATACTGTATGTATTTCGAAGTTTTCAAACCGCAGAATTGGCGGAAAAGATCCACCGAAGCACGAAGACGCAATTGCGCGGTGCTGCCTAAAGATAAAGGAGCGAGGAAGCATGGAAAAAAGCATCGGAATTCTTGGCGGCATGGGGCCGCTGGCAACGGCAGACCTGCTGCGGAAGATCGTACTCGTGACCAGGGCGGAAAAGGATGGAGACCATGTGCGGGTCTACATCGACGACAATCCGCGCATTCCCGACCGCACGGCCGCCATTCTCTCCGGCGGAGAAAGCCCGCTGCCGCAGATGACGGATTCGCTGGAAAAGCTCGAAAAATGCGGCGCGAGCTGCATCATCATGCCCTGTAATACGGCGCATTATTTCCTGCCGGAGCTTCAGAAAAAGACCGGGACGCCGTTTATCAGTATGCTGGCCGCGACGGCAAAGACGTGTGCGCAGAAGCATCCGGGAAAGTGCGCCGCCGTGCTGGCCACGCGCGGAACGCTGGCTACGGGACTGTATGCCCGGGCGCTGGAGGCGGAGAACGTCCGCTATCTGATCCCGGACGAGGCGGAAAAGGACTGCCTGATGCACCTGATCTACGATGTGGTCAAGGCGTCGGAGCCGCTGGCGCCGGAGGCGGAGCGGTGGGCGCAGCTGCTGGAGGGCCTGCACGCACGCGGCGCGGACTACTTTATCCTCGGCTGCACGGAGCTGCCCATTGTCGCGCAGTCGCTCCCGGCGGAGGGGCCGTTTGTCGATCCGACGGAGGAGCTGGCCCGCGCAGCCGTCCGATTCTGCGGATATGAGACAGTAGAGTGAAAAAGCATTCGTCATTTTAACAAAAACAGAAAGCAATATTTCTGAAAATCTGTATAAATTTTTAACGAAATCGATATATTTCTTTACACTTCTTAACGCTGCTGTTATAATCAGGTATACCGGGATGTGGTGAGAGACTTCCGGAAAGAGAGTTATGAGGTGAAAGGATTATGAAAGAAAAGAAAAAAATGGGTCTTGGCCTCAAGATCCTGCTCGGCATGGTGCTCGGCATTGTCGTCGGTGCAATCATGTGGGCGGTGCTTGGCGTAGACCGGGCAAATGAGATCGCAACGTCCTATATCAAGCCCTTCGGCGATATCTTCGTCAACCTCCTGAAGTACATTGTTGTACCGCTGGTCCTGCTTTCCATCATGGACGGCGTGATTTCCATGGGTGACATCGGCAAGGTCGGCAAGATCGGCTGGAAAACCGTTGTCTACTTCCTCTGCACGACCGCGATCGCCTGCGTGATCGGCCTCGTTGTTGCCAACCTCTTCAAGGGCTCCTTCCGCGTTCTGGAAATGGCCGAGGATGCGGCCTATGAGGCAAAGACTGCCAATATCGTTGACACCATCAAGGGCATTTTCCCGTCGAACTTCATCGATCCGCTCCTGCAGTCCTCCATGCTCCAGATCATTGTGATCTCCCTCTTCTTCGGCTGCGGCATTCTGGTCGCGGGCGAGAAGGGCAAGCCCGCCGCGAATGTGGTCATGTCCTTCAACGAGGTCACGCAGAAGGTCATGAGCTTCATTCTGGCGGTTTCCCCGATCGGCGTTTTCTGCCTGATGACCTGGGTCGTCTCCAACCAGGGTCCGAAGATCCTCGGCGATCTCGGTCTGGTTCTGCTGGCGGCATACATCGGCTACATCATTCATGTCGTGCTCGTTTACACGCTCTCCGTCAAGGTGTTTGCGAAGATGAGCCCGCTGAAGTTCTTCAAGGGCGTGCTTCCCGCCGCGATCTTTGCGTTCACCTCCACCTCCTCCGTCGCCTCTCTGCCGGTCTCCAAGGAGTGCTGCGACGAGATGGGTGTTGAGAACGACATTTCCTCCTTCGTCCTGCCGCTGGGCGCGACGATCAACATGGACGGCACCGCGATCTATCAGTGCGTTGCGGCTGTGTTCCTTGCCAAGTGCATCGGCGTGGATCTGAACTTCAGCCAGATGATTATGATCGTTGTCACCGCGACCCTTGCCTCCATCGGCACGGCCGGTACCTCCGGCGCCGGCATGATTATGCTGGCGATGGTGCTCGAGTCCGTCAACATCGACCCGACCTACATTGGCCTGATCTACGGCATTGACCGTCTGTTCGACATGGGCCGTACCTCCCTGAACGTCATCGGCGACGCTTCCTGCGCTGTCTGCGTCAACCACTGGGAAGGCCGCACGGCGGAGAAAGCTGCTAAGTAAATTACCAGCACGCAAAGATTTTGTGAAAAATCAACAAATACCCGCCGCATTTTGCGGCGGGTATTTATTCATGCTTGCTTTTTTCCAGATGGATGGTATACTGATAAAAGAGACCCGCAAGAAAAAGAAATGTGGAAAGGTTGCTAAAGAGATGAGCGCTGCTTATAAGGATCGCACAACGGAAGAACTGAAACAGGAATATGCCTCCGTCAAGACGGAATTTGAGGCGCTGAAGGCGAAGAATCTGAAGCTGAACATGGCGCGCGGCAAGCCGGGCAAGGCGCAGCTGGACATGGTCTCCGACATTCTGACTGTCCTGACGACGCCGGAGGACTGCATCGTGGACGGCGTGGACGCCCGCAACTACGGTGAGCTGACCGGCCTGCGCTGCGCGAAGGAATTCTGGGCGGAGCTGCTGGGCTGCAAGCCGGAGGAATGCTTCATCGGCGGCAATGCGTCCCTGACACTGATGTACGATACCATTTCCAAGGCCTATACGCACGGCCTGCTGCACTCGGAAAAGCCGTGGTGCAAGCTCGACACGGTAAAGTGGCTCTGTCCGGCGCCGGGCTATGACCGCCACTTCAAGGTCACGGAGTCCTTCGGCTTCGAACTTATCACCGTTCCCATGACACCCACCGGACCCGATATGGACATGGTGGAGGAGCTGGTCAAGGACCCGGCAGTCAAGGGTATCTGGTGCGTGCCGAAGTATTCGAACCCCGACGGCATCATCTATTCCGACGAGACCATTCACCGGATGGCGGCGCTCAAGCCCACCGCGCCGGACTTCACGATCATGTGGGACAACGCCTACTGCGTCCATGAATTTGACGGCGATTTCGTGCCGTTTGAGGACATTCTGACGCTCTGCCGCGAGGCAGGCAACCCCGATATGGTCTTTGAGTTTGCTTCCACGTCCAAGATCACGCTGCCGGGCGCGGGCTTCTCGGTCATGGCGGCCTCGGTGGAGAATCAGAAGTATATGGAGAAGCTGCTCTCCATCCAGACCATTTCCTATGACAAGGTCAATGCTCTGCGGCATGTCCGCTATCTGAAAAACAAGGAGCACACGCTGGAGCTGATGAAAAAGCACGCGGCGTTCCTGAAGCCGAAGTTCGAGTGCGTCCTGCGCCATCTGGACGAGCAGATCGCCCCGCTCGGCATTGCCTCGTGGGAGCGACCCAAGGGCGGTTATTTCGTCTCCTGCAATACGGCTCCGGGCCTTGCGAAGCGCACGCTGGCGCTGTGCAAGGAGGCCGGTGTGGTCATGACCGGCGCTGGCGCGACCTTCCCATATGGAAAGGATCCGCAGGATTCCAATATCCGCATCGCGCCGTCGCTGCCGCCCGTTGAGGAGCTGGAGCAGGCAATGGATGTGTTCTGCACCTGCATGAAGCTGGCCGCGCTGGAGCAGAAGCTTGGCTGATAAAGGAACCTCTGAATAAATCCCCGACCGCGGACGACGGATCTTTTCCGCCAATCCTGCGGTTTGAAAAACGAGAAATACATACAGTATTCCCACGTTTTTCAAACCTTGTCTTGACGAAAAATCTCTCGCCGTCCACAGCTGCTGATTTAATCAGAGCTTCCTAAAAAGTGAAAAGCGCCGCCGCGATTCCTGCCCGCTTGGGCTGGACGCGGCGGCGTTTTTTCTTTGCTTGAGCGTGGTGCGGCATTTCCGGCTTTCACGAATGCCGTGTATCTGTCCTGCATTCTGCCGCTGCGGACAGCTCTGCTGCCTTGATGCGCCGCGCACCTCCGGACACGCTTTGGAAAGCGTTTTCAGACCCGCATAAACCCGCAGCAGCCGATCTCGGACAGCTCCCGGAAGCCCATGGAGCGGTAAAAGGCTTTGGTTTTCGGTGTATCGTCCGTTGCAAGCATGATCTGCCGCACGTTTTCGTACCGCTTCAAAACGGCGCGAAGCAGCGCGGAGCCGACGCCCTTGCGCTGATATTCCGGGAACACCAGAAGATCCTGCACGAACACGATGGTCTGGTCGTCGCCGACCACGCGGATCAGGCCCAGAAGCTCCGCGCCCTCATATGCGGCCAGCGTCAGCAGCGAACGATCAAAGCCGCGCCGCAGCGCCTCCGGCTGCTCGGTGTAGGCCGTCCAGCCGACGCTTGCATACAGACGCAGGATTTCTTCCTCACAATATTTTCGGTATTCTCTGATTTCCACGGGAACAGCCTCCTTTTGAATCCTCTACAATAGATTTTAGCATAATACGGCGCGCTTTGAAAGCCCCTTGCGGGCCGCGCTGGGCGGTTGACTTTTTGACTGCGTTCCTCTAAAATCAATAGAAAACGAAGCTTTTGAGGGGCGGGAAAAGACATGGATAAAAACGAGATCATCCTTCTTCACGGGACCGAGTATCAGCAGATGGCCGTCCACCTGATGCGCGAAGCAGACCTGCAAAAGGACATCGGCGACAGAACGCAGCGCATCGGCATCAAACCCAATCTGGTCGTGGACGCGCCGGCTGCAAGCGGAGCGACCACGCATCCGGAGCTTGTGGCGGGCGTCATCGAGTATCTCCAGCGGGAGGGCTTCCAGAACCTCGTCGTGCTGGAAGGCTCATGGGTCGGCGCAAGGACCTCGGCGGCGTATGTGGCCAGCGGCCTGCGCGATGTCTGCGAGCGATATCACGTTCCCTTTGTCGATCTGCAGAAGGACAGCTCTCGCAACTGCCGCGCCTATGACATGGACATCCGCGTCTGCGAGCAGGCGTTGGCGCTCGACTATCTGATCAATATGCCCGTTCTGAAGGGACACTGCCAGACCGGCATCACCTGCGCGCTGAAAAATGCGAAGGGTCTGCTCCCAAACACTGAGAAGCGGCGCTTCCACTCGCTCGGGCTGCACCGGCCCATTGCCAACCTCAATACGCTCCTGCCGAGAGGGATCGTGCTGGTCGATAACATCTGCGGCGACCTCGATTTTGAGGAGGGCGGCAACCCGGTCACGATGAACCGCATCTTCTGCTGCAAGGACCCCGTGCTCTGCGACAGCTTTGTCTGCCAGACCATGGGCTACCGCGTGGACGAGGTGGAATACATCGGCCTTGCCGAGCAGATGGGCGTCGGCTGCGCCGATCTGTCAAAGGCGAAGATCACCCGCCTCAACGAGAGCAGCGCCGCGCCGCAGCACTCTACGCGCCAGATCCGCCATCTCGCGGCCTACGCCGCGCCGGACTCCGCGTGCAGCGCCTGCTACGGCTCGCTGATCTACGCGCTGCACAAGCTGGAGCAGGAATACGGCCCGCTGAGCCTGCCGCAGAAAATTGCAATTGGGCAGGGCTATCAGGGAAAAACGGGAGAGGTCGGCATCGGACGCTGCACCTGCCAGTTCCGGCAGAGCGTTTCCGGCTGCCCGCCGACCGCCGCCGATATCTGCGAGTTCCTGCGTAAGAATTTCGCACTGTAACAAAGAAACGCGCCCCGTTCCGAAGGAACGGGGCGCTCCATTTGCCTTTGCAGGCTTTTTATCGCGCCGATGTTGCTTTTCTGCGGCGTTATGCTACAATAACGCCGGATATCCGCCCGCCCGATACAGGACGGTGCACAGAGGAGAATGAAAATGTATTCGCTTTTACTTGCCCTGATCTATGTGGCCTTTATCAGTCTGGGCCTGCCGGATTCGCTGCTTGGCTCCGGCTGGCCGGTCATGCACGCAGAGCTTGGCGTGCCGGTATCGTATATGGGCATCGTGTCCATGGTCATTTCCGGCGGAACGATCGTGTCGAGCCTGCTTTCCGACAGGCTCACCCGGCGGCTCGGGACGCAGATCGTGACCGTGGGCAGCGTGTTTCTGACGGTGCTTGCGCTGTTCGGATTCTCTGTTTCCAGCCGCTTCTGGATGCTGATCGCGTTCGCCGTCCCCTATGGGCTGGGCGCGGGCGCCATCGACGCGCGCTCAACAACTATGTGACGCTGCACTATAAGGCAAAGCATATGAGCTGGCTGCACTGCTTCTGGGGCGTTGGGACGATCGTCAGTCCGTTCATCATGGGCTATGCGCTGGCAAATCGGACGTGGAACGACGGCTACCGCATCGTGGGGAGCCTCCAACTGGCCATTGCGGTGCTCCTGCTCGTGACGCTTCCCGTGTGGAGGGTCAACCGCACGGCCAAGACGGAGGCGCAGGCGCAGAAGGGAATCTCCGGCGTGCTCCGGATCAAGGGCGTTCCGGCGATCCTGGTGGGCTTCTTCGCCTACTGCGCTGCGGAGGGGACGGCCATGCAGTGGGCCAGCACCTATTTTGCGGAGGTCAAGGGCCTTCCGGCTGAGCGCGCCGCCTCGCTTGCGTCGCTGTTTTACATCGGCATTACTGCCGGACGCTTCGTGAGCGGCTTCCTCACCGACAGGCTCGGCGACCGGAATATGATCCGCATCGGCTCCGGCGTCCTCGCCTGCGGGATCGCGGCCCTGCTGATTCCCACGGATTCCTACGCCGCCGCGTTTGCGGCGTTCCTCATCATCGGCTTCGGCTGCGCGCCGATCTATCCCTGCATCATCCATTCCACGCCGGATAATTTCGGCGCGGAGAACTCCGGCGCGATCATTGGGATCCAGATGGCGAGCGCCTACGTCGGCTCGACCTTCATCCCGCCGCTCTTCGGACTGCTCGGCAGCGCCGCCGGATTTACCATCATGCCGCTGTATCTGCTTGCCTTTTTTGCGCTGATGCTCGTGATGGTCGAGACGGCGTTCCGGAGCGCGGAGCGCCGGAGGGAGAAAGCAGAGCAAACACGCAGAATTCCTTGAAAATACTTGTAATTTCGGATATAATCAGAACAAACCACACAGGAAACGGAGGTGCGGACTGTGACATATCATATTGCCGTCTGCGACGACGAAGCGGAGCAGGCAGAGCGGCTTCAGTCAATTGTGGCGGCATGGGCGGAAAAGCGCGGCGTCACATGCCGCACGGACTGCTTCCCGAGCGCGGAGGCGCTCTTATTCGCCTACGCGGACGACGCGGGCTTTGATATCCTGCTGCTGGATGTGGAAATGAAGGAAATGAGCGGCATCCGGCTTGCAAAGCGCCTGCGCGCGGACGGCTGCAGGGCGGAGATCGCGTTCATCACCTCGCACTTTGAGTTCGTGACCGAGGGCTACGAGGTGGACGCGCTGCACTATCTGGTCAAGCCTGTGGCGGCGGAAAAGCTCTGCGAGGTGCTGACCCGCGCGGCGGAGCGGCTGGCTGTCGAGCCGCCGTCTGTCGTCATTTCCTGTGAGGGCGCGTCGAGAAAGCTCTATGAATCCGAGATTTTATACGCGGAATCCTTCCTGCACGACCTTGTGATCCACACAAAGACGCAGGAATACCGCATCAAGGAGAACATTTCCGCCTTTGCCGGGCAGCTCAGCGCCGATTTTTTCCGCGTCCACCGCTCTTATCTGGTCAATCTGAAGGCGGTGCTCCGCATCAGCCGAAGCTCCGTCACGCTGGAGGGCGGCGCGGAGCTTCCGCTGGCCCGCGGAAAATACGACGAGATCCACAGGGCCTTTATCGAACGGAATTGAGGTGACGCGATGCTCAAGCGGACATATCTGAAGCTTGTCGAGATGCAGGAGGAGCAGGCGCGGCGGCATCTGGACGAGGTGCGCAGCATCCACAGCGAAATGCGCGGCTACAAGCACGACTTCCATCACCATTTGCAGGCCCTCAAGGGCCAGCTCGAGGCCGGAGAGGTGGAGCGGGCCATCGCCTATATCACGGAGCTGGATCGAAGCCTGCAAAGCGTGGACACGCTGCTCAAGACCGGAAACGTGACGGTGGACGCTATTCTCTCCGCCAAGCTCGCGCAGGCCAGAGCCGACGGCATTGCCGTGACCGTCGATGTGAATCTGCCCGACCGGCTGACGTTCTCCGATCTGGAGTTGAGCATCGTGATCGGCAACCTGCTCGACAACGCCATCGAAGCCTGCCGCGAGGCGCAGGGCGAAAAATTCATCCGACTTTCCATGCGGATCAAAGGCAAAATGCTTTATTTTTACCTTCTGAACGCCGCCGGAAGCCGAAAAACGAAGATCGGCTCCCTGTTCCGGACGGGAAAATCCGGCGCGCACGGCTTCGGCCTGCACCGCGCGGAGGCCATTTTGGAGCAGCATGGCGGCTGGGTCAAATACAACAGTGAGGACGGCGCGTTCACCTCGGAATTTCTGGTTCCCGCCGTCTCGTAATTGCAATTCGTGTACCGACAGATGCAGTTGGTGCACGAATTGCGCTTTTCGGCATCTTTTATGCTAGAGTGAGGCCACGAAGGGAGCGATGTGTTTTGAAAAAGAACAGGCCCAAAAAGGAGAAGCCCTATCGTTCCGCATGGAGCAACGCCCTCTGGAGCTTCCGGGAGATGCTTCGCGGCGCGCCGCAGTCCTTCTGGCTGACGGCGGCGGGCGTTCCGCTGGCGGTATTTCTGGCGTGGGCGGAGGTCCGGCTTCCGGCGCTCGTCGTGTCGGAGGTCGTCTCCGGGCGGAGCTTTGCGCACGCCGCGCTGGCCGTCGGGCTTTTGATCGGCGCGGTCTTTTTGGCAAAGGCGCTGAAGGAATTCATGGAAACAATTCAAAAACCCTACTTTGACCGCTATCGTTTCGGCGAGGGCGTGCTTCTGGATAAAAAGGCCATGCGCTGCTATTATCAGCAGTATGAGAAAAAATCAGTGCGTGATCTGCACAGCCGCGCGGAGGCGGCGACATGGATGTCCTTCGGCAAGGTGCCGCTGCTGGAAATGCCGCAGCAGACCATGGAGCTGCTGCAAAATCTGCTTTGCTACCTGCTCTTCGGCACGATCATTTCCGCTGTCAGCCCGTGGCTCCTGCTGCTTCTGACCGCCGCTCCGGCGGCGAACTGGTTCTGCGTCCGGGCATATAACCGCTACGAATACCGCACGCGGCCCGAACGCACGGACATCGAGCAAAAGACCGATTATGTGAGCGAACGCGCGGCCGATTTTGCGTGCGCGAAGGATATCCGCATCTACGGCATGGCCGGATGGCTGCGCACGGTCTATGACGATCTTGCCGCGCAGAGCGTATTGTGGCAGACGCGCCTGAGCGCGCGGCAGCTGCTGACCCGGCTGGCCGATCTCGGCGTGATCCTCGTCCGCGACGGCACGGCCTACGCGGTGCTGATCGCCATGTCGCTGCGCGGCGAGATCACCGCCGACCAATTCGTGCTCTATTTTGCCGCCATCTCCGGCTTTGCCTCCTATGTCGGCAGCATCCTCACCGCGTGGAACGCCATGCAGACGGCAAGCCTCAAGGTCTGCGACTTCCGCGAATTCCTGGATCTTCCGGACGAGGACAGCGGCGGCAGGGCACTTTCGGCGGACGCGCTGCGTCATGCGCCGGAGATCGTGTTCGAGCACGTCTCCTTCCGCTATGACGGCGCGGAGCAGGATACGCTGCACGATATCTCTTTCACGCTCCGCGCCGGTGAGCGAATGGCGCTGGTCGGTATGAACGGCGCGGGCAAGACGACGCTCGTCAAGCTCCTGTGCGGACTGTACCGCCCGACCTCCGGCGAGATCCGCATCGACGGCGTCCCGGCGGCCGAATTTCGGCGGGACGAGTATTACCGCCTGTTATCGCCCGTTTTTCAGGATGTGCAGACCGCGTTCTTCTCGCTGGCCGAGACGGTCGCGGGCGATTTCGGAGAAAAGGTGGACAGGGCGCGGGCCGAGGCGTGTATGCGCAAGGCCGGGCTTGGGAAGAAGCTCGACGCGCTTCCGCACGGCATAGACACGCGGCTCGACAAGCAGGTCAACAAGGACGGCGTCGAGCTTTCCGGCGGCGAGGCGCAGAAGCTGATGATGGCGCGGGCGCTCTATAAGGACGCGCCAGTGCTGGTGCTCGACGAGCCGACCGCCGCGCTTGATCCCATCGCGGAAAACGAGGTCTACCTCCAGTACCGCGACATGACCGGGGGCAAGACCTCGCTCTTCATCTCGCACCGGCTGGCCTCCACGCGCTTCTGCGACCGGATCCTGTTCCTGCGGGACGGCCGCATTGCCGAGGAGGGTACGCATGAGGCGCTTCTTGCGCAGAACGGCGAATATGCGAGGCTCTATGAAATTCAAAGCTGCTGGTATCGTGACGATTACAAGGGAGGTGCGGAGGCATGACGCTGCGGGAACATATTTCGATCGCACGCCGCTCGTGGCGGCTGCTGTATTCCATGAGCCGCCGGTTTTTTGCCGCAATTCTGGCATACAGCGTCGTGACGGCGCTGCTGCCCTACATCCCGGTCTGGTTTTCCGCGCGGCTGATCGATGCGCTGGCCGCGGGCGCCGGGGTGCAGGTGCTGATCCGCTATGCCGCGCTGACCGTCGGCCTGACCGCGCTCGGAACGCTTCTCAGCGCAGTGCTGAACGCGCAGAAGGAGATCGGCTTTCAGGAGGCCAATTGCAGCTACGAGTGGATGCACGCGGAAAAGGCGATGGCGCTTGCGTATGCCTCGATCGAGGACCGCGAGGTCTCGCTGCTGCGCGAGCGCATCCAGACCGAAACGCGGATGGGATGGAACGTATTCTATTTGGACTCCTGTATCGAGAAGTTCGTGCGCTTCGGCGTGCAGATTTTCGCCTCCATCGCGCTGACCGCCTCGTTCTTTACGCTGCACGCAATTGCGCCCGCAGCCAAGCTCGCCTTTGTCGGCGGCATTCTCGTTTCCATCGTGGTGGCTGTGCTGACGAGCGCGCGATCCTCCGCGATCAACATGGAATTTCTCAAGGACGGCGTGACGGAGAATATCACGCTGGATAAGTACAGCACCTATATCCGCAACTACTCCAGCGGCAAGGATATCCGCCTCTATGCCATGACCGCTCCGCTTGCCAAATACGCCGGCAATTTCTATAAAACAATTTGCGACCGGGAGGCGCGCGCCTATTTCCGCCGCGCGCTGCTGCGGCTGGCGGCGGTGCTGATGGATCATGTGCTGCGCTTCGGCGTCTATCTGCTGCTGATCTCCGGCGCGCTGCGCGGCGGGGTCAGCGTCGGCTCCATCGCGCAGTACGTTACGAGCGTCATGCTGCTGCTTGCGGCGGCCAACGGCTTTGTGCGTGCGTGGCAGGTCGCCATGGCCAACGACCAGTACCTCAAGCGCTTTTTCTCCTATTTTGACATCCCGAATCCCATGTATCAGGGCACCCTGTCGGTGGAAAAGCGCGACGACAACGACTACTGCATCGAGTTCCGCGACGTTTCCTTCCGCTATCCCAATACGGAGACCTACGCGCTGCGCCATGTGAGCCTCCGCTTCAGGATCGGCGAACGGCTGGCGGTCGTCGGTATGAACGGCAGCGGCAAGACGACCTTCATCAAGCTCCTTTGCAGGCTTTACGACCCGACGGAGGGCGTCATCCTGCTCAACGGCGTGGATATCCGGAAGTACAACTACGACGAATATCTGTCCATTTTCTCAGTCGTTTTTCAGGATTTCCGCTTGTTTTCCTTCTCGCTCGGGCAGAATGTGGCCGCGGGCGCGGAATATGACCGGGAGAGGGCTGTGTCCTGCCTGCGGGAGGCCGGTTTCGGAGAACGCCTCGACCGGATGCCGGAGGGGCTGGAAACCAGCCTGTATCAGGACTTCGACAAGGCGGGCATGGAGATCTCCGGCGGCGAGGCACAGAAGATCGCCCTCGCGCGGGCGCTTTATAAAAACGCGCCGTTCATCGTGCTCGACGAGCCGACCGCCGCGCTCGACCCGGTGTCGGAGCATGAAATCTATGAGCGGTTTAATCAATTCGTCGGAGCAAAGACGGCAATTTATATCTCCCACCGCCTCTCCTCCTGCCGCTTCTGCGATCAGATCGCGGTATTCGACCATGGCAGGCTGATCCAGACGGGCAGCCATGACGAACTGCTCGCGGACGAACAGGGCAAGTATCACGAGCTCTGGCACGCGCAGGCGCAGTATTATGTTCCGGCGGAAGAGTGCGCTGCAAACAATACTTGAGCAAATAAAGTCAGGAATCTATTCGGGTTTTTTGTTATTCTGTTGTTAACCAATCAAAGAGGGGATGGTTGCAATGAAAAGCGGTAATAAGACCGTTGCGGATTCCTATCGCCAATGTGTGGAAGAAATTGTGCCGGAGATCAAGTGGGAAGACATCCGAGATCAAGTGCCCGTAGGGCAGGAATTCAGCGTTGCATTTGCCTGCATGATTTTTCGGCGTTTGAAAAAGCGAAAAAAGGGAAACACATGAGAGGATAGGAAATGAAATGGACGCATTGCAGGCATAGCGCCATGCAATGCGTCCTATTGATTTTTCAGATTGCTTAGCCCCCGGTGGCTGCACTGCACAACAGGGCGTGCCGCCCGGCTGCGGCCGGTGGGGGGCTGCGGCTGTCAGCCCTCGCTGTTTATCCGGTGCTCTTCAATTAGGCTATGCTTCAAATCCCATAGCCTCTGGGAGAGATCCACGTAATATTGATGCGGGTTTTCAAACCGCAGCACCTCTTCCCACAGGGCGTCTACCTGCTCCGCGCAATAGGCGCGGATTTTTTCAACAGAGGGGGTATGGCAAATGCACTTTCCGTGCTCAAATATTTTGCGCAGCAGGGGGCGGGCGAGGAAGTTTTGCACCGTTTTGCGCTTCCAGGTGAATTCCGGGTCAAACAGCTCATACGGCGCACGTTCATCAATCACTTCGTCCATCAAGGTGACAACGTCGGCAATC
>ENA-ORNK01001402-ORNK01001402.1-human-gut-metagenome-genome-assembly--contig:-NODE-1402-length-19252-cov-6.867583_pt1 | contig 19252 bp, 11 predicted proteins | sample MGYA00242115_ERZ509022 | MGnify/ENA primary metagenome ERZ509022 (study PRJEB26280, sample SAMEA2338690) | human gut metagenome | biome: human gut; feature: human-associated habitat; material: faeces...
TTAAAAGCCCGCAAGCGCCAATGATCATGTCGGACCGAGGCAAAATTCAATATGTCGGCGCCCGACTACGGAGGTTAAATTAATTTGAGATCAAGTACCAAAGGCCTGATTACCGTAATAATCGTTTTATCGGTTTTCGCCGTGATAGGAATGTTTTTCCTGTTCCGCAACACGTCGAAGGAAATTTCTTCCACGGAACTCAAGAACTTTATCGACGAAGGCAAAGTCGCGGAAATATCCGTAAACAACGACATAGTTTCCGTCAAACTTACAGGTGAAAAAACTTACGGTTACGAGGCTAAAATTCAGCAAAACGTCAACAACTGGTTTGTAAGCGACGCCACGGGCGAGCTTTCTTTTTCGGGTTACGTCACTTATTACAACGCCAACAACGGGGACGGAGCGGACATTCAGCTATACTTCAACGACAGAAACGCGGGCAGCATCTGGTCGACCATTATACCCATAATCGGTTTCGTCCTGCTGGTCGTTTTCGCCATAATTCTTTTCCGTTCGATGGGCGGCGTCAACAAGCAGGCGATGAACTTCGGTAAATCGCGCGCAAACGTTCAGGGAAACATCAAGGTAAGATTTTCCGACGTTGCGGGCGCGGAAGAGGAGAAAGAAGAACTTAAGGAAATCGTGGAATTTCTTAAGTCGCCGCAAAAGTTCACCGCGGTCGGCGCAAAAATTCCCCGCGGCGTTCTGCTCGTAGGCCCTCCCGGCACGGGTAAAACTCTGTTTGCAAAGGCCGTTGCAGGCGAAGCAAACGTTCCGTTCTTCTCGATATCGGGCTCCGACTTCGTGGAAATGTACGTGGGCGTGGGCGCAAGCCGCGTTCGCGACCTTTTCGACACCGCCAAGAAAAACATGCCCTGCATTATCTTCATCGACGAAATCGACGCAGTCGGCCGTCAGCGCGGCGCAGGTCTGGGCGGCGGTCACGACGAAAGAGAGCAGACTCTTAACCAGCTGCTTGTCCAGATGGACGGTTTTGCCACCAACGACGGCATTATAGTCATGGCGGCGACCAACCGCGCGGACATTCTCGACCCCGCGCTGCTCCGTCCCGGCAGATTCGACCGTCAGATTTACGTCAACATCCCCGACGTGCGCGGAAGAGAGGCTATTTTCAAGGTCCACGCGCGCAACAAACCCATGGCTTCAGACGTGGATTTCCAGGTTCTGGCGCGCATAACAAGCGGTTTTTCGGGCGCGGATATAGCTAACCTTCTCAACGAGGCGGCAATCCTCTGCGCACGCGACAACCGCAGCAAGATAACCATGGAAGACCTTTACGAAGGCATCAACAAGGTCGTCATGGGCCCGCAGAAAAAATCCAGGCTCGTTACCGAAGTGGATAAGCGCATCACCGCTTACCACGAGGCGGGTCACGCAATAGTCGCGCGCTGTATGCCGCACTGCGACCCCGTACACGAAATCAGCATAATCCCCCGCGGTCAGGCGGCGGGCTACACCATGACCCGACCCGAAAACGACGACGACCATATCACCGTCAACAAGCTTAAGTCCAATCTTGCCATGTCCATGGGCGGAAGGGCCGCAGAGGAGCTTGTCATCGAGGATGTTTCCGCAGGCGCCGTGGGCGATATCAAACAGGCAACGGGCATTGCGCGCAAAATGGTCATGGAGTGGGGCATGAGCAAAGACCTCGGTCCCGTTTATTACGGCTCTAACCAGGAGGTTTTCCTGGGCCGCGATTACCAGTCCACCCATACTTACAGCGAGGAAATCGCCGCAAAAATCGATAAGGAAGTTTCCGAAATTCTGGACGAGGCTCATGCCAAAGCCGTCGAAATTCTGGGCACTCACCGCGCGGTGATGGACGTCATGGTTCGCGTGCTTTTGGAATGCGAAACGATTTACACCGAAGAGGTGGACATGATTATGAAAGGCGCGTCCGCCGACGAAGTGAAAAACGAGCTTAAGGAAAGACTTAACGCTAAATACGAGAAAAAACAGGCCGCACTTAAAGAAGGCAACGTCTGAAGCGCAATTATTTCGCCCTAAAGACGCGACCGTTTACCCGAAAGCCGATTTCGCTTTTCGCTCGGAAGCTGAAAGGTTCTTTAAGGGCGTCAAAGCATTTTCGGACTTTTACCTCGATTCGTTTTTACGGTTTGATTCCGTTCCCGGCAGCACGACTTATATATTAAAGTCAACGGGGCAATCCTTTCGCTGATAAAACAATCGGGTAACGGGCGAAAGTTTTACGAGAAAACTTTGCGTGTATTTTGCGGACGAAATGCCTTATGCCGACCTTAACCAAAAAGCATATCAAGGCTTTAAAGCCGCGGCTTAACCAAAAAAAATCACGGGTTTACAAAAAACAACAATTAAAGATTAATAATAACAGGAGCAAACAATGAAAAAGGCATTATCAAAAACGATAATAATCGTCGCCTGCGTAGTCGCAGTTCTCGCCGTGGCAATCCTGGTGCTTTGCCTCGTCAGCCTTGAACCCGTCAAAACGCTTGACGGTTACGACAGAGTGGAGGTTTACAATCTGTCCTCCTCCGACCGTATCGAAATCACCGCCGACAAAGCGGACCAAAAGGCAAAACTCGACAAGGCTATCGACGAAACCTCTTTTTCCGTAATGCAAGGCATACTCGAGGGGAAGGCATCGGTATCCTATAAGTTCAAAACCGAAGTCAAAGAGGGCGAAACAAAGGAAAGCCGCGTGGAAATCGCCGCCGAAGATATCGCTTCGGTTGCCGCGACCGACACTCTTTATAAACTCGTGTTCGTGTTTTCGGAGGCTAAAACCGTAACCGTTGAAGGAGAGGAACTTACTTACGACCGCGCAATAGTGCTTGTGGGAAATTCCAATAACGAGATAGGCACGCTGGAAATCGTGTTCTACCTTGATTCCCGCGTGGGTAACGAAGCGGAGGACGAAGAAATTTCTTCCGAATATTATTCCGTTTCCCCCGTTGTGGTTAACGCCCGCACGACTCAGCTTTACAATGCCGTCGGCGAAGTGGTTTCTTCGTTTTTGGCCGCTTAATCTTTTAAGCCGCTGAGAAAAGACTTACCCCGACAAAAAGGCTAATATTCAATAAAACGTAAACGCTTTTTGCTTACCGTCCTTGCGCTTTAAGTAAAGGCGTTTTTGTTTTTGTCCGGTTATTGTAAGATAAATATTATTTTTGTTCGGTTATTGTAAGATAAATATTATTTCTGCTCTCTGTATATAAGTTAACTCATTCAGCTTTCTCGCTAAAAGGGCCTTAAAAAATCAGCCTTTTACGTCCACACGACTAATCTTATTTCGGTGCTGCCGCCGGAATATCTTCCCAATAAAACACTAAAGTATACGCTTCTAGGGCCTTAAAAAATCAGCCTTTTACGTCCACACGACTAATCTTATTTCGGTACTGCCGCCGGAATATCTTCCCGATAAAACATTAAAGTTTACGCTTCTAGGGCCTTAAAAACAGCCTTTTACGTCCACGCGACTAATCTTATTTCGGTACTGCCGCCGGAATATCTTCCTGATAAAACATTAAAGTTTACGCTTTTTTCGTGGGCCGCGTTTTTCCGCCGCGGTTTTATTGTGCGCGATTTAATTGCCGTAAAATCCTGCTAAACCGGCGCGGTTTTATTTGCTGCGGTTTTTTTACGTATTTTTTTCTGATTATTGATACATTAAAACAAAACAATTTTCACGATTTTATCACACAAATTCGATTGACATTTGCGTTGAAAGAGTTTAATATTTGTAAGTAACCTAACAATCCTGCACTGAGTTTCGGGGAGGTAGACGCGCCGTGGACGTGGGAAAAGCGGTAAGCAAACTTAACAATCTCATAAAGCGCAATATGGAAAACAACAACCTCAGCGAGCATACTACGGGTATGCAAGGCGTGATAATGTTTTTCATATACAATTTTAAGGGCGACTGCTGTTCCCGCGATATCGAAAACGAATTCGGCATGAGGCGCGCAACGGCCAGCGGCTATCTGGAGCTTTTGGAAAAAAAGGGCATGATAACAAGGTCGGACGTGGAAAACGACGGCAGACTTAAAAAGATAACGCTTACCGACAAAGCCGTGGTACTTATGAAAAAAATCGAGGACAACATCGCCCGTAACGAGGCGCAGCTGGCAAAAGGGCTTACTAAAAGCGAAATCGGGGAGTTTCTGCGCATTGCCGCCGTCATGATACGCAATCTTTCCGCTTCGTGAAAACGCAATTAAAAATCCCTGATTCGCGCGGCGGAAAAACCTGTATTCATTAACCCGAAAACGCGTACGGACGCGTTTTAACCCCGATTTATGCGTGGCGCGTTTTACCGTTGTTTAAGGTTTCATGCGTTTCGAGATGCAGTCTTTCCGTTTTAACTCAGCCGCACATATTTATAAAGAAAAAACACCGACGCAGAACTTTTTTGCCTTGTTTATAAACGTGCTTCAATCCGTTTACCGATAAAACGCAGGACGCAAAAAAAGTTTCGCCGCTTACATAAAACTTTTTTATTTTACAAGAAAATTAAGGAGCTTAAAAAATGGTTAAAGAGATTGCCAAAAGTATAGGGGAATACAAAAAGTCCGCAGTGGCAACCCCGATACTTGTATCTTTGGAAGTGGTAATCGAGTGTATAATACCCTTTCTGATTGCCTTGCTTGTGGACAAAATCCGCATGGGCGCGGGACTTGACGTAATATTAAAGTACGGCGGAATCCTGGTCGTGATGGCGCTTTTGTCCCTGCTTTTCGGCGGGCTGGCGGGGTACACCTGCGCAATAGCCTCATGCGGACTGGCGAAAAACCTGAGAAGGGACATTTATCACAAAATCCAGCTGTTTTCCTTTGAAAACATCGATAAATTTCTGACTTCGTCGTTGGTTACGCGTCTTACGACGGACGTGACCAACGTTCAGCACGCATATATGATGATTATCCGCACGGCAATACGCGCGCCGCTCATGATGATTTTCGCGTTCGTCATGTCGTTTGTTACGGGCGGTCAGGTGGCATGGATATTCATGGCGGTTCTTCCGCTTCTTCTGGCGGGGCTGATGACCATAATCTTCAAGGCGATGCCCGTTTTCAAAAAAGTGTTCAGAAAGTACGACAACCTTAACAATTCCGTACAGGAAAACGTCAAAGGCATGCGCGTTGTCAAATCCTTCGTGCGCGAAGATTACGAACAGAAAAAGTTCGGCGCGGCGGCGGAAGACGTGTGCAAGGATTTTACCAAAGCCGAAAGAATCCTGGCGTTCAACAATCCGCTTATGCAGTTCTGTCTTTACGTGGTAATGGTTTTCGTGCTGTCGTTCGGCTCCTACATAATCGTCACTTCCATGGGTGCAAAGCTGGACGTCGCCAAGTTTTCCGCGCTTTTAAGCTACGGTTTCATGATGCTCAGCAGTCTTATGATGCTCAGCTTCGTGTTCGTCATGATAACCATGGCAATGGAGTCGGGACAGCGCATAGTGGAAATTCTTAAAGAGGAACCCACCATACACGACACGGATAATCCCGTCTACGAGATTAAAGACGGCTCGGTTGAGTTCTGCCACGTCAATTTCAAATATTCCAAAAAAGCCGAACGCAACGCGCTTTCGGACATCGACCTTCACATAAAGTCGGGCGAAACCGTGGGCGTCATCGGCGGAACGGGCTCCGGCAAGTCGTCGCTTGTCAATCTTATCTGCAGACTGTACGACGTCACGGAGGGAGAAGTCAAAGTGGGCGGCGTCAACGTCAAGGATTACGACATTCCCTCCCTTCGCAACCAGGTGGCGGTGGTGCTGCAGAAAAACGAGCTGTTTTCGGGCACAATCAAGGAAAACCTGCGCTGGGGCAACGAAAACGCCACAGACGCTCAGCTTGTGGAGGCTTGCAAGCTTGCGTGCGCAGACGAATTCGTTTCGCAGTTCCCCGACGGCTACGACACTTATATCGAGCAGGGCGGAACCAACGTTTCGGGCGGACAAAAACAAAGGCTTTGTATTGCGCGCGCGCTTTTGAAAAACCCGAAAATTCTCATTCTGGACGATTCCACCAGCGCGGTGGACACGAAAACCGACGCAAAAATAAGAAAAGCTTTCCGCGAATTCCTGCCCGAAACCACTAAGTTCATAATCGCTCAGCGCACCTCGTCGGTCGAGGACGCCGACAAAATAGTGGTAATGGACGGCGGCAGGATAAACGCTGTGGGCACTCACGAAGAGCTTATAAAAAACAACGTCATCTACCGCGAAATCTATACTTCTCAAAACAAGGCGGGCACCGACAATGAATAACAAAAAATCAAGAAAGCACGTCGTGGGACGCGTATTCAAAACTCTGTTTTCCTTCTATCCCGTGCTGCTTCCCGTGACCATATTCTGCATAATTTTCAGCGCGATAGTAAGCGCCGTCCCCTCGATTTTCATGCAGAAAGTAATAGAGGTGGTGGAAGCCAACTGGCAAAGCGGCGACTGGAGCCAAATTGCTTCGCAAATCATGCTGCTTGTGGGAATTCTTGCCGTGTTTTACGTTTTGTCGCTTATCTCCTGCCTGATTTACAGCCAGCTTATGGCGGTAATCACCCAAGGAACGCTTAAAAAACTGCGCTGCAAGATGTTCAACGGCATGCAAAGACTGCCCATAAAGTTTTTCGACACTCACACTCACGGCGACATCATGAGCCATTACACCAACGATATCGATACTTTAAGGCAGATGATTTCCCAAAGCTTTCCGCAGCTGCTGGTTTCGGGCATAACTTCGCTTACGGTGTTTATCATAATGCTTTATTACTCGCTGTGGCTGACGCTGGTTGTGCTTTTCGGAGTGGTGATTATGCTTTTGGTTACCAAAAAGGTGGGCGGCGGCTCCGCAAAATTCTTCTTCCGTCAGCAAACCGCGCTTGGTAAAGCCGAGGGTTTTGTCGAGGAGATGATGAACGGTCAGAAAGTCGTCAAGGTCTTCTGCCACGAAAAGGAAAGCGAGGCGGATTTTGCAAAGTGCAACGAGGCGCTTTACCGCGAATCCGTCAAAGCAAATCAATACGCCAACATTTTAATGCCCGTACTCAACAACATCGGCAACGTGCTTTACGTGCTGGTCGCGGTGGTGGGCGGCATTCTTCTCGCGCTTAACGCGCCCAATATCAGCTTTTCGGGCCTTGCCATAAGCGTCAGCATAGTCGTGCCTTTCTTAAGCATGACCAAACAGTTTGCGGGCAACATCAACCAGGTTTCCAACCAGGTAAACTCCGTAGTCATGGGCATTGCCGGTGCGGAAAGAGTTTTCAACCTTATGGACGCTAAGCCCGAAACGGACGACGGTTACGTTACGTTGGTCAACGCGCGCGAGGAAAACGGCAAGCTTGTCGAGTGCGAGGAAAACACTCACTGCTGGGCGTGGAAGCATCCTCACGCCGCCGACGGAACCGTTACTTACACGCCGCTTGCGGGCGACGTAAGGCTTTTTGACGTGGATTTTGCTTACGAGGAGGGTAAAACCGTCCTTCACGACATCAGTATTTACGCAAAACCCGGGCAAAAGGTGGCTTTCGTGGGCGCGACGGGCGCGGGCAAAACCACGATTACCAACCTTCTCAACCGTTTCTACGACATCGCCGACGGCAAAATCCGCTACGACGGCATCAACATTAACAAAATCAAGAAAAGCTCTTTAAGAAAATCTTTGGGCATGGTGCTTCAGGACACCACTCTCTTTACGGGCACCGTCCTCGAAAACATACGCTACGGCAAGCTGGAAGCCACCGACGAAGAGTGTATCGCCGCCGCCTCTCTTGCGGGCGCGGACGACTTTATACGGCGTTTGCCCGACGGATACAACACCATGCTTACGGGCAACGGGGCAAACCTCAGCCAGGGTCAGCGTCAGCTGCTGTCCATTGCGCGCGCGGCGGTTGCCGACCCTCCCGTCATGATTCTGGACGAGGCGACAAGCAGTATCGACACACGTACCGAAGCCATCGTTCAGCGCGGTATGGATAACCTCATGAAGGGCAGAACGGTGTTCGTAATCGCGCACCGACTAAGCACAGTCAAAAACTCCGACGTCATCATAGTTCTCGACCATGGCAGAATTATCGAGCGCGGCACCCACAGCCAGCTTCTCGACCTTAAGGGGCAGTATTATCAGCTTTACACCGGCGCGTTCGAGCTGGAGTGATTTTTCTTGTCGCTCTTACGCTTTTAATGCCTTAAACTGCGGGTTTTACCGTTTTTATAAAAGCATTTTTCGCGCAGCCTGCATGTTATGGGTTTTACGCCCTCTGTTTCACGCCGTTCGGTTTTACCGTTAAAAACCGGCTTGAAAATCTCTTTATCCGACTAAAAGCAAAAGCTTTCCGCCGTAAAAAAACGCGCTGTTTTAAGTCACATAAAGGCTTTTTAAAAAGTCGATGATTGCCCTTAATCTTTATGCCGAACATAAAAACGCTCTTTTTCGTCAAAAAAAGACCCTTTGCGCGCTTTACGCCGATTTTATTTGTTTTAACGTATTGACTTAAAAACCGCATTATGTTATAATTGGTATTATACTTTTTGGAGGTATCTTATGAACAAAGGGGAATTTATTAAGGCAATAGCCGAAAAGGCAGGTATCACCGACAAGGACGCGGGCAAAGCTTTCGACGCCATGACGGCAGTTGTCGCGGACGCTCTTAAGGAAGGCGATAAAATTCAGCTTGCAGGATTCGGAACTTTCGAGCTTAAGTCCAAACCCGAAAGAGACGGCATCAATCCTCTCACCGGCGAAAAGGTCAAAATCAAAGCGAGCAAAGCTCCTTCGCTTAAATTCGGCAAAGCTTACAAAGATCTTTTTAACTGATAGGAGAATAAAACGTCCCGTCTTAAAGGCGGGGCGTTTTCCGATTAAAACGGTTTAGTCTTTTAAGTTTTTTTGTCAGGCATATTCGCGTTTATTTAAGTCTTTCCATTGCCCTTTACAACGAATTATGCTTCATTAAACATACTATTAACCGATATTATAACAATTACGGTTTCTTTAAGGCTGTTTCCATAAAAGACTGCGGCGGAAAAAAACCTTTTTTGTTTTTATAAGCGTTTTGTTTAACCTGTGCAACGGCTTGCGTTTCAACGGAAAAAAACGCTTAACCGTTTTTCTGAAAGCGGATTGAAAATCCCGCAGTAAAACATCGTTGCCCGTATTTTGACGTACCGACGTATTAATACCCACAATTAATAAAATCTGCGTAAAAAGTCGCGTGCGGCGGTTTGTAATTTAATTTTGCCGTTTCTGCGCGCGGAGAATTTTCTTTTTATTAAAAGGAGTAGGTTTTATGGACGAAAAATATAATTCCTCCTGCTTGTTAAACGTTGCCGACGCGTTGGGCGAACACTCCGGGAAAGACGTGTCCGACGCTTTACAGAAGATTATAGACCTTAATCCCAACCGCACGCTTTTCTTTCCCGACGGAGAATATCTGCTGTCAAAGCCCGTCGCAACTCCCGCCGACCCCTTAAAAAGCGTAAGTCTGGTTTTATCTGACTTTGCCGTTCTTCGCGCCGCGGACGATTTCTGCGGGGAAGAGGCAATGGTTCGTCTGGGCGGAAAATGCGCCGCCAACAATATCCGTTTGCCGGGCAGCAACTATGCGCTGCGCGGCGGCATCGTGGACGGAAGCGGCAGGGCAAAAGCCGTTTCCATAGACGGCGGCAGGGAAACTTTTATTTCAGACGTTTCCGTTAAAAACGCGCTTGTGGGTATTCACGTTAAGCACGGCGCCAACAGCGGCTCCTCCGACGCCGACATAAACCACGTCAACATCGTGGGAAACGGCGCGTTCGATTCCGTAGGCGTGCTTATCGAAGGATATGACAACACCTTTACGAATATGCGCATCGCAAACGTGCGCACGGGGGTTAAAATTTTAAGCCAGGGCAACAGTTTAAGAAACATTCATCCGCTTTTTACGGGTGACTTTGCCTTTTTCCCCGATTCCTGCGGCTTTTACGATACGGGCGGCAATAATTTTTACAGTTTTTGTTACAGCGACCAGTTTTCCACGGGCTTTTTTACGGGCAAAAACGCCCTGCCCGGCAAATACACCGACTGCTTCTGCCTGTGGTATACGTCGCAGTCCGCGCCGCACATCGCGTTTAACGCCGAAAAAAATTTCGACGCGCTCGTTTCCGGTTTCACCGTGGCCTTCAGACCCGACGCAAAGGATAACTATATCCTTAAAACGGGTTCGGACGGCGGCAAAGGCGCGTTCTGCAACCTTATCGCGTCTTTCGGGAATTGCCACGACGACGAATACAAAAAATACCTCGCGGGAAAATCCATACCTTTCTGATTCCGCCTGCCTTAATAAACTTTCTTTAACTTAATGACGAGACGACGAATACAAAAAACACCTCGCGGGAAAATCCATACCTTTCTGATTCCGCCTGCCTTAATAAAATTTCTTTAATTTAATGACGATATGAAAAACTTTGAAATTTCCCTCAATTTAAAACAAAAATTTGCCGAGGCGTTAAAATCGGTACTGCCCGTCGCGGCGATAGTGCTTATTCTGTCCGTTACGTTCGTTCCGCTTACGCCCGGACCCGTCGTGCTGTTTTTGTTCGGCGCGCTTTTGCTTATAGTGGGAATGTCGTTTTTCACGCTGGGCGTGGATATGTCCATGATACCCATGGGCGAAGGAATAGGCGCTTCGATGGCTAAATCCAGGAGCCGCATCGTTCCCGTTTTGCTGTGTTTCCTGCTGGGCGTTCTCGTCACGGTGGCGGAACCCGATCTGACCGTACTTGCAAACCAGGTCCCCGCCATAGAAAACCCCGTCATAATATTGTCCGTGGCGGCGGGCGTAGGACTTTTCCTCGTGCTCTCGCTGCTGCGTACCGCTTTAAAGCTGCCGCTTTCGTATGTGCTTATCTTTTTTTACGCAACGGCCTTTACAGTGACCGCTTTTGCGCCCGCAAACTTTATCCCCGTATCGTTCGACGCGGGCGGCGTAACAACCGGACCGATAACGGTACCTTTCATTATGTCGTTGGGCATAGGTCTTGCCTCAGTCAAAAACGGCAAGGACGCGGGGTCCGACAGCTTCGGCACGGTGGCTTTGTGCAGCGTCGGTCCCATTCTTTCGGTGCTTATTCTGGGCATAGTCTATAACCCCGGGGAAGTCACGCCCGCGGAAGTAGTCGTCCCCGACATCGTGACCGTCAAGGACGCGGCAAGGTACTTCGTCTACGCGTTTCCCGATTACTTCGGGGAAGTCATCGTCGCGCTTGCGCCCATCGGAGTTTTGTTCTTGTTTTTCGAGCTGATTACAAAACGCTTCAAAAAGCATCAGCTTATCCGCATAATAAGCGGCTTTCTTTACACTTACCTCGGACTTGTGCTGTTTCTTACGGGCGTCAACGTGGGCTTTATGCCCGTAGGCCACCTCCTGGGAACCATGATGTCGTCGGGCGTTTACAAGTGGCTGCTTATTCCCGTGGGAATGATTGTGGGCTATTTCATCGTCGCCGCCGAGCCCGCCGTCCACGTCCTCAAAAAACAGGTGGAGGAGGTAAGCAACGGCAGAGTTTCGCAAAAATCAATGGGCATTGCTCTGTCGCTGGGCGTTGCCGTGTCGGTGGGCATTGCCATGCTGCGTATTCTTACGGGTATTTCGCTGCTGTGGTTTCTCGTTCCCGGTTACGTCGTGGCGCTGGCGCTTTCCTTTTTCGTCCCCCAGATTTTCACGGGCATAGCCTTCGACGCGGGCGGCGTTGCCAGCGGCCCCATGACCGCGACGTTCCTTTTGCCGCTTGCCATGGGCGCGTGTTCGGCTTTGGGCGGCGACCTGATGACCGACGCTTTCGGCATAATAGCCATGGTGGCGATGACTCCGCTTGTAACCATTCAGCTTCTGGGCTTTACGGGCGCAGTCAAAAAGAAACTTTCCGACCGAAATTTCGAGTCCGCTTTGCTCAAAGCCGACGACGGTATAGTGTATTTCGATTAAAGGACAGGTGGGTTAAATGCGTAAAAAACAGACTTCCTTATCTCAGCGCCCGACAAAATCCGCTTCGGCGTCCGCACAAAAAAATCAGGACCGTCAATTAAAGCCGCCCTGCGTCGTCGCCGCCGTAGTGGAACGCGGCAAACACGACAAAATCGTCAGATTGTTTTACGAATACGGAATTTTCCTGACGTCGCTTTTTATGGGGCAGGGGACGGCAGGCTCCGAAATCATGGACATTCTGGGACTGGAAAATTCGGAAAAAGACGTGGTGCTCGGTTTTGGCTCTTATGACTCTGCCGCCGCCGTCATGAACGCCTTAAACGACCGTCTTTCCGCCGGCACGGGCAGTAAAGGCATTGCTTTCTGTCTGAGGTTAAGCGCCGCGCCGGGACTGCTTATAAAAGCCGCGGAAATCAAAACCGCAAAAAACTTATCGGAGGAAAAAACCGTGGACGAACAAAAATACAGTCTTATTCTCATATCCGTAAACCAGGGTTACGCGGACGAAGTCATGGCGTGCTGTAAAAAAGCGGGCGCGCGCGGCGGCACTCTTATCCGCGCACGGCAGTTTTCCAATGAGGAAACCGAAAGCCTTTTCGGCGCGGCTTTCACTCCCGAACGCGAAATAATAGCAATCGTCACCACCCGCGATAAACGCGCCGCCGTCATGGAGTCGGTAAACGCCCGACACGGCGTAAGAAGCGAAAGCGGAGCGGTCGTGCTTGCCCTTCCCGTAGAGGAGATCGCAAAGCTGTCCTGATTTTTTCTTAATTGTGTTTATGCTTTCACTTTTCGGATATTTTTTAAACATCGTATTTTTTATTGACAATCATATAAAAGCGTTAATATAATATTAATCACGGTAAAAAACGCGGTGTACAAAAAGCATTTTTCCCGCGCGCGGTTCGGTAACTGCGTTTTTACGTGCTTTTCAGCCTGAAATCTGCTTTTTTGAAACTTTTTTATAACAAGTATCGGCGTAAAACAAACGAAACTTTTTTTTTATAATCATAAAGGAGCTTTTTATTATGCTCAGACTTACATCGGTAACAAAAGACTACAAAGTAGCGGACACCTCCGTGCGCGCACTAAACGAAATTAGCCTGTCTTTTCGGAAAAACGAGTTTGTTTCGGTACTGGGTCCGTCGGGCTGCGGCAAAACCACGCTTCTTAACATTATCGGCGGACTGGACAAATACACGTCGGGCGACGTCAGCATAAACGGCGTCAGCACCAAGCGTTTCCGCGACAGCGACTGGGACGTGTACCGCAATCACCGCGTGGGATTTATCTTCCAGAGTTACAACCTTATTCCTCACCAGACGGTTCTCGGCAACGTGGAGCTTGCCCTTACCATTGCGGGCGTGGGCAGCAAGGAGCGTACCGAGCGCGCCAAAAAAGCGCTGGACCGCGTGGGGCTTAAGGGGCAGTACAACAAAAAGCCCAATCAGCTTTCGGGCGGACAGTGCCAAAGGGTGGCTATTGCCCGCGCTTTGGTCAACGAACCCGAAATTCTGCTTGCGGACGAACCCACGGGCGCGCTGGACACGACCACTTCCGTGCAGATAATGGAGCTTATCAAGGAAATCGCGCGCGAAAAACTGGTAATAATGGTCACGCACAACCCCGCCCTTGCCGAGCAGTATTCCACGCGTATAATAAAGCTTCTGGACGGAGTGGTGGTGGACGACACCATGCCCTATTCGGCGGAAGAGGAAATGGCGGAAGAAAGGGTGGACTACGTTGCCGACGAAAACGCCGCCGATAAAGAAAAAGCCGATTCGGATTCTACCTCGGCTAAAGAAACAAACGCAGCCAAAAAGACAGGCAAAACAAAACGAGCACGCGAAAAAGCCAAAATGTCGCCGTTTACCGCTTTTCGGCTGAGCGCGCAGAATCTTTTCACCAAAAAGGCGCGCACAATCATGACCAGCGTTGCGGGCGCGATAGGCATTATCGGCGTTTCGCTGGTGCTTGCCATGAGCTTCGGCGTAAGGACTTACATCAACAGCATGCAAAACGATATGCTGTCGGGCAACCCCATCATGGTGCAGGAAACCGCTTTCGACATGAGCGCGCTTTTACAGGTTACCGGCACCGGCGAAAAACTTGAAGTCATTCAGGAGGCGGGCTACGTCAACGTCAACTCCATGATCGAAAACCTTATCGCAAAATCCAAAACCGCCGAAAGTTTAATGATAAACAACACCATCACTCAGGATTACGTGGACTATGTTTCGGCTCTTCCCGAAGAGGACGCCGCGGCGGTATTCTTAGATTACGGCTTAGACGTAAGCAACAACATTTACACCGATTTTTCGCTGAAAGCCCAGCCTTCGGAAGAAAATGCGGACACAAACACCAAAACAATGTCGCTGTCCGCCATACGCACGCAGTACATCGCCATTCTTAAAAAGACGATGTTCAAGCAATACGCGACCTACGTCACCACGGTGGTGGACAACTTTGCCCAGTGCCCTGCCGACGAAAGCTACGTTTTAGAGCAGTACGACCTTAAAAGCGGCCGAATTGCCAAGGAAAAAGACGAGGTCATGGTGGTGCTTGACGGCGACAGTATGCTTACGGACATAGTGCTTGCTCAGCTTGGGTACTACTCGCAGGACGAGTTCATGAACCTTATTTACCGCGGCGCAAAGGAAACCGACCCCTCCATGGAGGAGCTTTACGACCCCGCGCTTGACAAAGACAGATTTTCCTACGAGGAAATTCTGGGCAAAACCTTTACTTATTACCCCAACGACGACGTTTACAACGTGCAAAAAACCTCCTCGGGAGAAAAAGTTTCCTACTCGCTTACCTACAATCACCTCGAAGGGGAGTGGGGCGACGGGCTCCCGCTTAAAGTCGTGGGAATCCTGCAGCCCAAGGAAACTATTTCTTACGGATGTATGACCAGCGGATTTTACTATACAAGCGCGCTTACCGACTATATTTTAGAGCAAAACGCTCAATCCGAAATCGTAAAATACTTCGACGATACGGACAAACCTTACGAGGAGTCTGGTTGGAATGTAGATAAAGACGAAATACCATACGCTAAAGGCATTACCTATATCTTTTCATACACTTATTTAAACGAAAACAACGAAGAAACCGTTTTCACCGATATTGGCTTTGTAGGCACTCCCAACAGCATGAGTGCTATTATGGGTATTTTCGGAAACAATGTTGATGTACAGATACCTGATATGTATGTACTTACCAAACAACAGGTAGGTGGTGTAAATGTTGCAAACAGTATTTCCGTTTATCCGCACGACTTTACCACCAAGGAAAACGTACTTAAATACCTCGACCGCTGGAACAGCGACGAAGACATTGTCGTAAACGGCAAAACCATTACTTCCGCGGACAGGGAAGACATTGTCTATACCGATAATCTCAGCGTAATAATCAATATGATTAATCAGTTTATCGACATCGTCACCATTGCTCTCGTGGGCTTTACGTCTCTTTCTCTGGTCGTTTCCTCCGTCATGATTGCGATAATCACTTACGTTTCGGTAGTGGAGCGCACAAAGGAAATCGGCGTAATACGTTCTCTCGGCGGCAGGAAAAAAGACGTCAGCCGTCTGTTCACCGCCGAAACCGCTATCATAGGTCTTGCGTCGGGACTCATAGGCATAGCCATTACGTACCTTTGTACTTTAATAATAAATCTTGTGGTAAGCTCTTTGACCGTGGTATCCCGCATCGCCATCCTGCCGTGGTACCAGGCGGCCATAATGGTGGGCGTAAGCGTTTTGCTTACCCTTGTTTCCGGAGTATTCCCCGCGCGCGCCGCGGCAAAAAAAGACCCCGTTGTGGCGCTGAGGACCGAATGATTTTACTGTTCTGTTTAGCTTAAAAAGGCTTTGCGGCGGCTGTAAGCACCGTTTTGCTTACTGCACAAGGCGGCTGTAACGAAAACCGATACAGTAAATCGATTGTTAAAAAGCTTTCTCGTTTTTTCCGCCGTTTGCCGAAAAACACACTCCGCGCTAATTGTTTTAAAACACTTTCTTTGCGCGTTTTCGGCGGAGGTTACCGTCAAAAAGTCCGCCGTGCGTTAAATTTTCTTTATTACAATTACCGAGATTTTTTAAAAGGAAAGACGTAAAATCTCCGTTTACTGATTTAATAAAACGATTTGTGCGTTTTACGCGCCGAAAAACATGAAAAAAGACAATTGTGAAATTAAATTGCGACCGTATTGCCCGTCGGACTGTAAAACTCTCTTGCGGCTTTTCTGCGACACGGTGCGCTCTGTAAACGCCGCCGATTACGACGAGGCTCAAATCGAGGCATGGACTGCGGGCGCGGACGTAGAGAAGTGGAACGCCGATTTTGTAGAGTCCGAAACCGTGGTGGCGGAAGTAAACGGCGTGGTTGCGGGCTTCGGCAATATGTACGAATCGGGCTATTTCGACCGCCTTTACGTAAGCAAGGATTTCCTAAGATGCGGCGTGGCTACCGCTATAGCGGATAAGTTGGAAAGCGGCGTATGCGGCAAGGATATTACCGTACACGCCTCCGTTACCGCAAAACCTTTTTTCATTGGTCGCGGATACGAAGTCGTCAAAAGTCAGACGGTGATGCGCCGCGGCGTGTCCCTTACCAATTTCGTCATGGTTAAAAAGCGCGACTGAAAGACTCTTTCTTTTCCGCACCGAATGACTTTATTGTTTCGTTCTTTTCGGGCTTTTACAATTACCGATAAAACGCGCCGCTCTTTCCGTGACACAAGCAGCTTAGCCGCGCGGGCGCAATCAAATTGAATGCGATTTTCGCTTTTATCTTAAAAAAAGCCTGAGCTCTGTTAAAATACAAAAAGGACTTATCCGCACTTTATCAAAAAGCGGATAAGCCCTTTTTTCTTACTGATATTCTCTTATTTCCGTCGCCTCGTTAAGCTTTTCCTTTCGGTTTATGAAATAACGGTTTTTACGTTACGACGGAGTATAAGGCTTTTGAAATTATCTGTTCTGAATTGCGTCGATGGGGCGCTTTCTCGCGATGCGCATTACGGGCAGGAAGCTGCCGATAAAGGCGACAAGCACGCCTACGCCGAGGATTAACGCGAACTGTCTTATTCCCACGCTAAGCAACGTCAGCGTAAAGTTGTATTCGCTTCTTATCGCTTTATTGATGACAAACGCCGCCACAAAAGTCGCAACGCTTGAAAGCACAAAGTTGATTGCGGTTATGATCAGACTTTCGTTGAAGAAGATGCCGAAGACGTCGCCGCCTCTTGCGCCCACCGCGCGAAGGATACCGATTTCCCGCTTTTTATAGTTAATGGACACGGATATAAAGTTATACATCATAAGCGCGGCAAAGACGGCAAAGAAGATTCCCACGTAGAAGAACACTTGCGACAGCGTTTCGACCAGGCTGTTGACGTTATCCAGCATAACGCTTACCTCGTTGTTAAGCGAGTAGTAAGTTCCGCCGTCGAACTCGGTATAGTTGAACTCAACTATTTTTTTGACCGCCGCAGCGTCGGTGTAAGGCATTTTACCTATCGCAAACTCGTAGTAGCTATCTTCCTCCTCTTCAAAAAAGTCGTAATAAGAATCGGGTACGATTATTGTAAAATAGTTAGACTTAATATGGTAATCCACTATAGGGATGTTATCGCTACCCTTAATAGTAAATGCCTCTGCCGTAGGCAGGTAATAACCCACGACTTTATATTTTTCGGTAAATTTTTTGGAAGTGTCGAACTTGGAGGAAAGGCTTACGTCGCCCGAAGCGTTTACAATCGAGGTCACGTTTTCCAGTCTGTAAACTTCCTTAATGAAGGGACGCACCAGCACGTAGCCCGCGGTACCGAATTTATTGACGGTATAACCTCCCGTATGAGATACTCTGTTTTCGTCTACGTAAAAGGTGTTGGACTGCAGATAAGTTTTATATATTTCCTTGTAATCGTCGTCCGTCATGACGTAATCTTCATCCTTATTATATTTGTATATATAATATTCTTTCGCTATGGCGCGGAACTCTTCTCTGTCGGGATAACCGTTTTCGTCCACGTATTTGCTTACAGCCCAGTTATTTAAGTTGTAAATCGCATCGTTAAGGCTGAACTTTTTTATTTCCGCCGTATTTTCTTCCAGTCCGAATGTGTTTATAAGATATTCTGCCGTTTCGACGCTTATTGTCCTGTCCAATTGATTTTCTTTGTTAATGTCATTATATCTGAAAGAAAACGGCACAATGATTTCGCCTGCGGCAAGCGTCGTCTTTTCGCCCTCCGTCCATACGATGGCGTCTTTTTCGGTAAACTGGTCGAGTTTTGCCACCATTCCGTAAGAATTAAAATTGTCCGTGCCTTCGCCTAACGAAATATTCCCGGATTCGCCAATAAATTTCCCTATCGAAGCCCGGTTTTTGTTTGGGTTACTTGAGTAAATTTCGTTTATTACTCCGGGATAGACAAAGCACAGCGAATGATAGCTGTATTTAAGCTTGGTCTTCATTTCCTGCAAAGTAAATATATCCATTATGTCAGAGTTCTGTCTTTTCGCACCGGGCATATACTTCGAATATTTCGAAGTATCCAAATTCGTTTCCGCCACGCCCACTATAGTAAACGTCCTTTCTTTACCCGTATATCTGTCTAAAAAAATTATACATTTACCCAGTATGCTTTGCGGAGTTGAAAGGCTTGCCGCCTCTATTATGACGGTTTCGCCCGTCGAGGGGTCGGTATAGGTAAGTCCCGCGTACTTAAAATGCTCGTAAATATAATTGGTTATGACGATTTCGTCTTTGGCCTGCGGCAGGCGCGATCCCGACACAAGCGTGAGACCCGTTTTGGCAAACGTATCCTGATTTATCTCCACAAATCCCGAAGCGGTAGACGTATAAAATTTGTTGTCGTTTTCGTTTTCCAGCGCGCCGGGCTTCAGTACGCTGGGGGAAAAGCTTATATCGCTGTATCCGTATCTTTGTCCGTCCACGTAAACGGGCAAAACGAACACTCCGCTTTTTTCGTTGATTGCGGCAATATCGCTGTCGTTAAGCAAGTAATATTCTATATTTCCGCCTCCGCTGTAAGGGATATATCTGCCTTTGGTAAAAGCCGCGCTTTCGATTTTGGAATCCATAATGGATTTTTCGTATGTAGTTACTTTATTATACGAACCTGCGGTGTCCGCAAGCCCGAACAGAGTAAACGCCACAAAGCACAAGAATATCGTGAACACAAGTCTTACGGGTTTCGCCTTAAGACTGCTTGCGCCGATTTTAAACGAGTTGCGGTAGGGCAGGCGCGAGC